>ERZ808051.1331-NODE-1331-length-16989-cov-3.713281_pt1 | contig 16989 bp, 15 predicted proteins | sample MGYA00380199_ERZ808051 | MGnify/ENA primary metagenome ERZ808051 (study PRJEB31490, sample SAMN06133391) | mouse gut metagenome | isolation source: J11 | host: mice | place: China: Chengdu | collected 2015-05 ...
ATTGTCCTGAATTTTATCGGTAAGAATATGCTCCGGCTTATATGGGGCATAACTATGTAGGCATATTAAAAAAGACAGAAGATATGGAGGTAGCAGGCATGGACAGAAAGACAACGGGAATTGTGGCTTATCTGACAATCGTAGGTTGGTTTGTGGCCTATTTTGTGGGAGACAGGGAGGATGCAAAATTTCATCTGAACCAGGCACTGGTGGTGCATATGACATTTATTGTTCTCTCCATTCTGGCACGCATTCCCATCGTCGGATGGTTTGTATGGATTTTAAACGCCGTGGTGTTCGTCATCGGCGTTTTGGGAATCATATATGCCATTCAGGACCAGGATAAGGAAGTTCCGCTGCTGGGAATCATTAAGCTGTTGAAGTGATCGAGAGCAAAAGGAAGCATGAAAAAACCATCGGTTGGCGCCGATGGCTTTTTTCATTCTGTCCCGTATTCAATGCTCAGGTCTGCGTCCGTGGGCTCCTCTCCGTGGAGGAAAGAAATGATGATCTGGATCCGCTTATAGGCTCTGGAATAGTTCTGCTTGGCGTACTCGGCGGTGTTCTCGTCATAGCTCTCGCCGCCATAGGCGTCGTGATAGCTCTTCACGGCCTCGGTCATGTATTCGCTGGACTCGTCTGCCAGGTTCTCCAGATAGTCGAATTCCTGGGGAAAGTCCAGCTGGGCAAAATGTCGGAAAGTGCTGTCGAGATCGTCGAGATTGGCAAGCAGCTGGGCGGTGGCATCGTCTGACTGAGCATCGATCTGATTGATGGAACTGTCTATTTCGGAAATCCTGGTACAGAAGTCGTCAATGCTTTTTTTGAACCGGGCCAGCTCGGAATCTTCACCGCAGGCAGTCAGTATGACAGCGGTTAAAAACGCCCAGAAAACGATATGTATCCTTTTATTCACTTGGTTTGACCTCCGATTTCATGCCTTTCAAACAAAATACTATTAAAATTTACCACATTTTGCCTATTTCTGCAACAGGTTTTATAGATAAATTGGATAAATCCGCCCCTTTACGATTAAATTATGTCTATGGTATGATAAAGACTAGGATTTTGATAGGCGTGGAATGCGGGGACGAAAGAGAGAGGAAGCGCATTCCGGAACTGAGGAAAATATGACAAAAAGAGAATTTGACAGCATTGCAAAATCATACATTTATCTGGACGGGGCCACCGGATCCAATCTGGTCCGGGCGGGAATGCCCTCCGGAGTCTGTCCGGAGGAGTGGATTCGAAAGCATCCGGATGTGATGCTTGATCTGCAGAAGCGGTATGTGGCGGCGGGTACGGATATTCTGTATGTGCCTACCTTTACCGCAAACAGGATCAAATTAGGAGATTACGGGCTTGCAGACCGGCTGGAGGAGATGATAAAAGATCTTGTGGCCATTTCCAGACAGGCAGTTTCCGGGGCGGACAGGTCGGTGTACCTTGCCGGAGATTTGACGATGACAGGGGAGCAGCTGTGTCCCGTTGGGGAGATGGAGCTGGAAGAACTGATAGACGTCTATCGGGAGCAGATAAGGGCTCTGCGGGACGCAGGGGTGGATCTGCTGGCGGTGGAGACCATGATGAGCCTGGCGGAGGCCCGGGCGGCCCTGATTGCGGCCAAAGAGGTCTGCGATCTGCCGGTGATGGTGACCATGACTTTCGAGGCCGGGGGCAGGACGCTGTACGGGACGGATGCCAGGACTGCCGCCATTGTGCTGGAGTCTCTCGGCGCTGCGGCAATCGGGGCAAACTGCTCCACCGGCCCGGCTGCAATGAGACAGGTGATTGCCGACATGGCCGGCTGCGTGGAGATTCCGGTCATTGCCAAACCCAATGCGGGGCTGCCTTTTCTGGATGAGAAGAGACGTACCTGCTATGATATGGACGCGGATACATTTGCGGCGGAAATGAAGCTGCTGGTGGAGGCCGGAGCGTCCGTTCTGGGGGGATGCTGCGGGACGACGCCGGAGTACATCGGCAAGCTGCGTGACAGTGTTGGGACAGGCCCTGTGCCCGTGAGGGCCAAGAAGAGGGCCGGGATGCATTATCTCTCCTCGGAGCGCAGGACAGAGGCTTTCGGCCTTGACGGCAGCTTTCTGATTGTGGGGGAGCGCATCAACCCTACGGGCAAGAAGCTTCTGCAGGCACAGCTGCGGGAGGGGAATTTCGACAGGGTAAGGGAGTTCGCGGAGGAACAGGAGCAGTGCGGCGCGCGGATTCTGGACGTGAATATGGGCATGAGCGGCATAGACGAGAAAGAGACCATGCTCCGGGCGCTGGAGGAGGTGGGCAGCGTATCGAAACTGCCCCTTGCCATAGATTCCAGCCATGTGGAGGTGCTGGAGGCGGCGCTGCGCCATTATCCCGGCAGGGCGCTGGTGAATTCGGTCTCCCTGGAGACGGAGAAATTTGAAAAGCTACTGCCGATCGTAAAGAAATACGGCGCCATGTTCATTCTGCTGCCCCTTTCGGACGAGGGGCTGCCAAAAAGCCTGGAGGAAAAGATACATATCATAGAGACAGTGCTGGAGAGGGCATTTTCTCTGGGACTGAAGAAAGAGGATGTGATTGTGGACGGTCTGGTGTCCACGGTGGGAGCCAACAGGATGGCGGCTCTGGAGACGCTGGAGACCATCCGCTACTGCAGGGAGAGAGGGCTTGCCACCATCTGCGGCCTGTCCAACATCTCCTTTGGCATGCCGGAGAGGGGGTACGTGAATGCGGCTTTCCTGACCATGGCCATTCGGGAGGGGCTGACCATGGCCATCGCCAATCCCTCACAGGAGCTTCTGGCCGGCTGCGCGCTGGCATCGGATCTGCTCCTTGCCAAAGAGAATGCAGATATACGCTATATCGAACATTCCGGCGCCCTGGCCGAGAGAAGAGAGACAAAAAAGGCCAGAGAAACGGCACGGGATCCAAGAGAAGCCACCAGTGCCGCAGCGTCCAAAAAGAACACGGGCCAGGAGCCGCGAAGCAAACCTCTCGGTGAAGCGCCCGGGACAGAAGCAGGGAGCGATTGGCGGAGGGCGCTGTACGATTCCGTTCTGAAAGGAAATCGGAACGGAATCGAGCAGCAGACCAGGGAGGCTCTGGCCCTGGGCGAGGAGCCCTCGGCTTTGCTGCACGAGGCGCTGCTGCCGGCCATCAATGAGGTGGGCGAGCTGTTTGACAGGGGGAGGTATTTCCTGCCCCAGCTGATCGCCGGCGCAGAGGCCATGAAGAATGCCATCGGGATCCTGGAGCCGCTTCTGCTCAAAGACGCGGACAGCGCCGATATGCCGGCGGTGGTCATTGCCACCGTGGAGGGAGACATTCATGACATCGGGAAAAATCTGGTGGCTCTGATGCTGAAAAACCATGGATTTAAGGTCATCGACCTAGGCAAGGATGTGCCAAAGGAAGAGATTATCCGGGCTGCCAGAGAGAACGATGCCAAAATCATAGCACTGTCGGCGCTGATGACTACCACCATGCAGCGAATGCGGGAGGTGGTGGCCTACGCAAAGGCGGAAAAGGTGGAGGCAAAGATCATGATCGGCGGGGCTGTGGTCACCCGGGAGTATGCGGACGAAATCGGCGCGGACGGATATTCTTCCGATGCCGCAGAGGCGGTGAAGCTGGCCCGGCGGCTGGCCCAAATATAGGCCCTAGGCGGCCGAAATATAGTGCAGCCGGAAATTGCTCCCCTGTAAGGGTTGGGAGTGGAGAGGCGGAACTGGAAAAACCCAAACAGCCACGGAACGGCCAGCCCGGGAGAATTTACGGATGCGAACTGTGCAGCCGGAAATTGCTCCCCTGCAAGGGCTGGGAGTGGAGAGGCGGAACTGGAATAGGAGGAGAATATATATGTTAGGTGCAGACGCTATTGTCAAATGTCTGGAGGAGGAGGGCGTCACGACGGTATTCGGGTATCCCGGAGTGGCCATCTGTCCTTTTTACAACAGCATCCTGGAGTCGGACATCAGGACGATTCTGATCCGCACGGAGCAGAATGCGGCCCATGCGGCCAGCGGCATGGCCAGGATTACGGGAAAGCCCGGTGTGTGCGCGGTCACATCCGGCCCGGGTGCCACCAATGTGATCACCGGAATCGCCACGGCTTTTGCGGACAGCATCCCGCTGATCTGCATCACCGGGCAGGTGAACAGCGAGCTTCTGGGAAGCGACGTATTTCAGGAGGCCGATATCACCGGGGCTGTGGAGTCCTTTGTGAAATACAGCTATTTAGTAAAGAATGTGAACGATATCCCCAGGGTGTTCAAGGAGGCTTTCCACATTGCAAATACAGGCAGGCGGGGGCCGGTGCTGATCGACGTGCCCATTGATATCCAGAATGCCGCTGTCAGTAAATTCAAGTATCCGGAGAGCGTTTCCCTGCGCACCTACAAGCCCACTGTGAAAGGCAACGCCGTGCAGATCAAAAAGGTGGTAAAGGAGCTGGAGAAAGCAAAGCGCCCCCTCATCTGTGCAGGCGGCGGCGTACTGCTGGCCGGGGCAGAGGGAGAGCTGCGCAGGTTTGCGGAAAACCATAATATCCCTGTGGTGTCCACCATGATGGGAATCGGTGCCATGCCCACGGACCATCCACTGTATTTTCGGATGGTGGGCAACAACGGCAAGGCCTATGCCAACCGTGCCATGAACGAGTCCGATCTGCTGATCATGGTGGGGGCCAGGGTGGCCGACCGGGCCGTGAACCAGCCGGACATGATCACGCGCAACAAGGTGCTGGTGCACATCGACGTGGATCCCGCGGAAATCGGCAAGAACGCCGGTCCCACCATACCCTTGGTGGGAGATGCCAAGTATATCTTCGAGGATCTGGAGAAAGAGGAATTCACCTGCAGCTGCGGGGAATGGATAGAGGTCCTGAACGGGTACAGGCGGACGATGGCCACGAAGCGAAAGCCCGACCCGGCCTATGTGGATCCTGCGGCATTCATCATGCGACTGACGGAGAAGATGCAGGAGGACGCCGTCTATGTGGCGGATGTGGGCCAGAACCAGATCTGGTCCTGCGGCTATGTAAAAGTGCGGAAAGGGAAATTCTTCACCTCCGGGGGCATGGGCACCATGGGATACTCCATCCCGGCGGCCATGGGAGCCAAGGCGGCGGCCCCGGACAGGCAAGTGGTGGCTGTCTGCGGCGACGGTTCTTTCCAGATGTCCATGATGGAGCTGGCCACCATGTGCCAGCATGATATTCCGGTGAAGATCGTGGTGCTGAAGAACAATTACTTAGGCATGGTGCGCCAGTACCAGCATTTCACCTATCAGGATCAGTATTCCGTGGTGGATCTGTCCGGAAGTCCGGATCTGGAGAAGCTCTCCGCGGCCTACGGCATTCCGTTCCTGCGCCTTGAGAACATGGAGAAATGCGATGAGACCATCGACGCTTTCCTGGAAAAGGATGAGTCCATGTTGTTGGAATGCGTGATAGACCCTATGGATTTGGTATAGACAGGTGGGATACGAGGAGGACATTTATGAGGAAAAGAATATATTCCGTACTGGTGGAGAACCGTTCCGGCGTATTGGGCAAGGTGGCCGGTCTGTTCGCCAGGCGCTGCTTCAACATAGACAGCCTTGTGGTGGGAGAGACCGATAACAGCGACGTGTCCTGCATGACCATTGTCAGCAGCGGGGACGAGCGCACCATCGAACAGATCGAGAAGCAGCTGAACAAGAAACTGGATGTCATCAAAGTGAAGACCTTTGCGGAGCAGCAGTGCATCGCCAGGGAGCTGATGCTGATCAAAATCAAGTACAACAAGAACAACCGCCGGGAGATCATGGAGCTGTGCGAGATCATGAAAGCCCAGATCGTGGACATGTCCAAGCATTTCATGATGATCCAGATCTGCGATGAGCCGGAGAAGATCAAGCTCATGATCAAGATGCTCCAGACCATCAGCATTGTGGAGGTGGCCCGCACCGGGACGGTGGCGCTTTCCAAGTGCGCGGAGAATGATGAGGGCTGATGATGCTTTTATTGACATTTCGGCCGGAACTTGATATGATAGCGAAAGGGTTTTAAGAGGGAGCGGGCAAGGGTTCCGGGCAGGGACGATGCAAACCGCGGGAAACCTGTAGCAACATTCATGAAAAGACAAAGAGAGGGTGCAAGCTGATGCAGAAAAAAGTATTCCAATTGCTGGTCAACAACACGTCCGGCGTCTTAAGCCGGATATCCGGGCTATTTGCCAGACGGGGCTATAACGTGGAGAGCATTACGGCGGGCGTCACATCGGATCCCCGCATCACCCGTATCACCATAGTGGCATCCGGCGACGACGAGATTCTGGAGCAGATCGAGAAGCAGGTGTCCAAGCTGGAGGATGTGCGGAATATCAAGGAACTGGAGCCGGAGAAGAGCGTATACCGCGAGCTGATCATGGTCAAGGTGCGCGCTACCGCGGAGCAGAGGCAGGGAGTCATCTCCGTGGCGGACATCTTCCGGGCGAAGATCATCGATATCGCGCCGGAGAGCCTGATGATCGAGCTCACCGGCAACCAGCAGAAGATCGATGCCTTTATCGGCCTGCTGGAGGGATACGAGATCCTGGAGCTGGCCCGGACAGGCATAGCCGGCCTGGGGAGGGGCACGGAGCCCGTAGTGCGCCTGGATTGACGGCACATTTCCCTGCGAAAGCGCCCGCCTTTCAGCATGGAGAAGCTCTTGACAGGGGGGGATATGCATGGAGGAGCCTAGACGGGCGGATATGCATGGAAAAGTCCTAGACAGGGCAGGCGGATATGCATGGAGAAGTCCTTGACAGGGGCGGATGGATATCATGCGGATATTTATCCCTTGCAGCATGACAGATGCCGGATTCACTTGGCTGAAGCGGAATGAACCCGGTGCCGTGCGCAGGAATGAACATAGAATAAAAACAAAACGGAGGAAAAGAAAATGGCAAAGATTTTTTATCAGGAAGACTGTAATCTGTCCCTTTTGGAGGGAAAGACCATCGCGATCATCGGCTACGGCAGTCAGGGACATGCCCACGCGCTGAACCTGAAAGAGTCCGGCTGCCACGTCATCATCGGTCTGTACGAGGGCTCTAAGTCCTGGGACAAGGCAGTGAAGCAGGGCTTCGAGGTGTTCACCGCCGCGGAGGCCGCGAAGCAGGCAGACATCATCATGATCCTGATCAACGATGAGAAGCAGGCGGATCTCTACAAGAAAGACATCGAGCCCAACCTGGAGGAGGGCAACATGCTGATGTTCGCCCACGGCTTCAACATTCACTTCGGCTGCATCGTGCCTCCCGCCTATGTGGACGTGACCATGATCGCGCCCAAGGGACCGGGACACACCGTGCGCAGCGAGTACCAGGAGGGCAAGGGTGTTCCCTGCCTCATCGCCGTGGAGCAGGATGCTACGGGCAAGGCACAGGACATCGCTCTGGCCTACGCTCTGGGCATCGGCGGCGCAAGGGCAGGTGTCCTTGAGACCACGTTCCGCACCGAGACCGAGACAGACCTCTTCGGCGAGCAGGCCGTGCTCTGCGGCGGCGTATGCGCCTTGATGCAGGCGGGCTTCGAGACTTTGGTGGAGGCCGGCTATGACGAGAGAAACGCGTACTTCGAGTGCATCCATGAGATGAAGCTCATCGTAGACCTGATCTACCAGAGCGGCTTCGCCGGCATGCGCTACTCCATCTCCAACACGGCCGAGTACGGCGACTATATCACCGGGCCCAAGATCATCACCGAGGAGACCAAGAAAGCCATGAAGAAGATCCTGAGCGACATCCAGGACGGCACTTTCGCCAAGGAGTTCCTGCTGGATATGTCTCCTGCCGGAAAGCAGGTGCACTTCAAGGCCATGCGCAAGCTGGCAGGCGAGCATCCCGCGGAGAAAGTGGGCGAGGAGATCAGGAAGCTCTACAGCTGGAACAATGAGGACAACAAGCTGATCAACAACTGATTCTATTCGAAAGCGCGAGACGGAAAACTCCCGGGGAGAGATCCCCAGGAGTTTTTTTGCGTCATGGAGATTTTCTTTATTCTGAGAGTTGTTCCGTATTTTCTTCAAATATCTTTAGGAATTCTTGAGAAAACTATGCGTCTGTAATTTATTTTTTCTCCATATACTATCCTTAACAAAAGCAAAGCATGTTCAGCTTTTCGCAGGAAAGAGGGAGGAAAGAAAATGGACTTATCATCGATTACCTACTATTTTACAAGATACGGAGCCGTCGCCATATTCGTCATCGTATTTCTGGAGTATCTGAATCTGCCGGGTTTTCCGGCCGGGATTATCATGCCGCTTTCCGGGATCATGGCTGCCAGAGGGAACATCAATTTCTTCTGGGTGATGGTGATAACACTGGCGGCAGGGCTTGCGGGAAGCCTGGCGCTGTATGTGCTGGGGCGCAAGGGCGGCGAGCTGTTTCTGAACGCCTATACCAGAAAGTTTCCCAAGCAGAAAGCGACGCTGGAGAAAAACCTGGAATGGATCAGAAACAAAGGGTGCATGGGCGTATTTCTGGGGAAGCTGATTCCCATGATCCGAACCATAGTGTCCATTCCCGCAGGAGTCATCAAGATGAACCTGACCAAATATATCGTCAGCTCTGCCTGCGGAATCCTGATCTGGAATTTTGTGTTCGTTGGTGCAGGCTATGTGCTGGGAGACAAGGTGTTTCGGCTGCTGGGTGTGGCGTGAGAAGAAAGGCGGAATGACAGATGAGAATCGCGTTGATGACCAATAATTATAAACCGATCGTGGGCGGTGTGCCCATCTCGATAGAGCGCCTGGCCAGAGGACTGGAGGCGCAAGGGCACGAAGTGACAATCTTCGCGCCTACATACAGGGACGAAGAGCCCGAAGAAAATGTATTTCGATATGCCACCTGCATGAAACATTTTATCGGGGGAATTGTGCTACCCAATCCTTTAGACCCGAGAATCGTAAAAGAGTTCCGGAGAAAATCTTTCGACATCATCCATGTGCATCACCCCATGCTGATCGGCAGGACAGCGGTGCGTTTGGCACGGAAATTCCATATTCCGCTGGTATTCACCTATCACACCAGGTATGAGCAGTATGCCAGCTGCTATACAAAGGGAATCTGTAAACTGGATAGAATCATGCCCCTATATCTCAAAAGGTTTTTAAGGCACTGCAGCTTCGTATTCGCACCCACCGAGGGGATACGGCAGTACCTTACGGGAAGCTGCCATGTCCCCGGGGAGCGGACCGGAATCCTGCCCACAGGTATCGAACAGGAAAATTACCGGGTGAGTCCGGAGCAGGCCCGTGAAATCCGCAGAGAGTACGGCGCGGAGGACATGCCGCTTCTGCTGACGGTGTCCAGAATGGCGGACGAGAAAAACGTGACTTTTTTGCTGGAAAGTCTTGCCAGGGTCAAAGCCCTTTACAAAAAGCCTTTCCGGATGCTGATGGTAGGGGACGGGCCGGACAGAGAGGCCCTGGAGAAGCAAAGCCGGCTGCTTGGGCTTGAGGACAATGTGGTATTTACGGGGCTGATTCCGAATGAGCGGATTGCAGTCTATTTTAAGGCCGCGGACGCCTTTCTGTTCGCCTCCAAGACTGAGACCCAGGGAATCGTGGTGCTTGAGGCTTTTGCCGGGGCTACTCCCGTCATTGCGGTAAAGGCATCCGGCGTGGAGGACTTGGTGGACGACGGCGTAAACGGTATCCTGACAGGAGAGGATACAGAAGAGTACGCCGCCAAGGTGGCGGACTTCCTGACCGGAGTCTGGACGGACAGAGCGGAAGCGGCGGACGGGAGAGAAGCAGAGCATCAGAGAGCCCGGTATCTTCAGATGTCGGAGAATGCTTTTCAAAAAGGCACTCTATATCGCGAAGAAGCTGTTGCGTTAAAAGCGGTTCATTATTATAATAGTGTTATTGCAGAAAACGCGACACTAAAAAAGCGGAATATCCGGCTGCTGCCGGAGGGGTGATCTTCTCCGGGAACGCCGCTGCCGAGTATCCCCTCGGCGCAGGGAAAAGCGGCTGTGGGAGCCCGCAAAAACCGGAGGGACAACAATGGAACAGAAGTATCATATACTTGTGGTAGAAGACGACAAGGCAATTCGGGAGGGAATCGAGATCTATCTGCGGAATCAGGGATATGAAGTATATCAGGCCGTCAACGGCGCGGAAGGGCTGAAAGTTGTGGAGCAGGAGGAGATACACCTGGCTATCGTGGACATCATGATGCCTGTGATGGACGGGGTTACCATGCTGATGAAGCTGCGGTCGCAGGAGTACGAGTTCCCTGTGATCATGCTGTCCGCCAAATCCGAGGAGGTGGACAAAATCATGGGGCTGAACATGGGGGCGGACGACTATGTGACCAAGCCTTTCACGCCGTTAGAGCTCCTGGCCAGGGTCAATTCCCATCTGCGCAGGTATTCCAAGTATCTGTCCGCTCTGAAAGACAGCGGAGAGTCGGACCATGTCTATACCATCGGCGGACTGGAACTGAACGAAGACACCGTGGAGGTAAGCGTGGACGGGGAACCGGTGAAGCTGACCCCCATGGAATTCAAGATTGTGCAGCTATTGATCAAGAACCCGGGCAGGGTCTTCTCCGCGGACGAGATTTACGAGCGCATCTGGAATGAGAAAGCCGTGAACACGGATACCATCATGGTACACGTGCGCAACATTCGGGAAAAGATCGAGATAGATCCGAAAAATCCAAAGTATCTGAAAGTGGTTTGGGGCGTGGGGTATAAGATTGACAGGCAGTAGCCCGGAGAGGCGGAGGCCAGGCAGGCAAGCCGGGGCAGGAGGAAAGTATGGGGCTTTTTAAGAAGAAGACAGCACCGGCGGAGCAACAGATGACTGCCTCCGGACGAAATAACGAAAAGCGGAAAGGACTGGGAAGACTGCGGCAGGAGAAGCCGTGGATTTACAGGGGGATTCTGGTAAGCCTGGCCTTTGCGGTGGTATTCAGCTGCTTCTATGGCATCTTCCGTTCCAGGGCGGAGAAATTCGAGGAAAATCCCCTGGAGACCGCGGACAACATCGCCTGGCTCTACCAGAACTGCTATCTGCTGTACCGGGACCTCTGCAATTTACAGAGCGAGGAAACCCTGGACTATGCCGGCATTTATCTGGAGACGGAGGAACAGAGGCAGTGGATCCTGGATGCATACCGCAGACAGAGGTATTTGGAGTTTTTGGATGTGCTGACGGATATGGAGACGGCGGAGGGGTATGATGTCCAGGAGGAGCTGACCGGGATATCTCTGCAGGAAGCCCTCACCCAGGGATACCTGAACCGGGAGAAAGTGGAGGCTTATATCGAAGAGGGGATACTGGACGAAAAAGAGATGGAGAGTTACGCCCAGAGCGAGGAAATCTTTGACCTGGGCCGGAGAGACTGTTACAATCTGGACAGAGAAATCCAGACCATGGAGGAGTATTTCGGATCTCTGGAGGTGAACTTTGCGGATTTAAACAGCTGCTATGACTATATCATCGAGGATGACGCCACCGGAAAATATGTCACGAACATGTCCGTGGAGGCCAGGAACAGAGGAGCCCAGGATCAGTATTTCCGGATTAGCTTCCATTTTGACGATGCCGGGAATGTGACCATTGGGGACGACATCTGCGGCAGGGATGTGAACCTGGTCAGAAAGCAGGCCAATGAGGCGATCAGAGCCAATCTTACCCAGAGCCAGATTGAGGATGTATTGGACACATTCCAAAGATACGGACGTATGAAAGCGCCGGCTGCATGTACCGTCACCTTTGCTGTCTCCACGCAGGAATGGAATGCCAGAAAGGAGAATTCAGAGGGGCTGTATATGGGGAGGCTGATTTCCGATGCTGCCTATGATACAAATATCCAGTATTATTCCACGGCCCGCTACTATAATTTTTCTGCCAGCGCCTATTATAACTCCGGCCTGACGGGCATCCTGACACTCTGTATGTCGGTTCTGGCGCTGGCGGGCATGTTCTGGCCCATGCCCCGGTCCCAAAAGCCATGGCAGACTGAAAGAGTATGTGCGGTCTCGCTGGAGTTTCTGATCTGCTTCGGCACTTGCCTGCTGGCATGCAGCGAACTGGTCCTCTCCATGATCGTCTATGTGGCCAGCGGCAGGGCAGGGGGGGTATTTTCGGAATATCTGGGGATAAGCCTGCACCTGGGGAGAGAGCTGGCCATGCTGCTGAACATTGCAGCGCTTACTGCATTTGCTTTCTGCTGCTGGTATGTGGGTATCTGCGCCAGAGCGCTGCGGGAGCTGGGCCTGAGGAGATATATCAGACAGAGAAGCCTGATATACCGCTTCTTCCCGTTTATAAAAGGAAAGGCTGTGGGGGCCTATGAGGCGATGGCGCATATGGATCTGACGAAGAATGCCAACAGGACGATTATTAAGCTGCTGATCGTAAATGCCGTTATCCTCCTCCTGATAAGCAGCCTCTGGGTGGGCGGCTTCCCGGTGGTGGTAGTCTACTCCGTTTTGCTGTATATTATTTTGAGACGATATGTGAGCCAGCTGCAGAAGCGCTACCGGATATTGCTGAAAGCGGTGGACGAGATTGCTCAGGGGAACCTGAACGTGTCCATTCCGGAGGACTTAGGGATCTTCGAGCCGTTCAGAGAGCAGGTATTCAAAATCCAGGACGGACTGAAAAAGGCCGTGGACACAGAGGTGAAGAGCCAGCGCATGAAAGTGGAGCTGGTGACCAATATGTCCCATGATTTAAAGACACCGTTGACTGCAATTATCACCTATATCAACCTGCTGAAAGAGGACGGCATTACCGATGCCCAGCGCAGGGAATATCTCGGCACGCTGGAGAGGAAGTCCCTGCGGCTTAAGAGCCTTATTGAGGATCTGTTCGAGTTCAGCAAGGCCAGCTCCCAGAATGTCACGCTGAATATCATGGACGTGGACATCATGAACCTTGTGAATCAGGTGGCTTTTGAAATGTCGGATAAAATCGGGGAGGCCGGGCTTGACGTGCGGATGAATCTGACGGAGGAGAAAGTGATATTGCCCCTGGACAGCCAGAAGACCTACCGGATTTATGAGAACCTCTTCGGCAATATCGCGAAATACGCCCTGCCGGGCACCAGAGTCTACGTGAACGGATTCCGGATCGGAGATACGGTCATCATTACATTAAAGAATATTTCTGCCCAGGAGATAACAGTGGACTCATCGGAGTTGACAGAGCGTTTCGTCAGAGGGGATGCCTCCCGCAATACCGAGGGCAGCGGGCTGGGGCTTGCCATTGCCAAGAGCTTCATGGAGCTTCAGGGGGGAGAGCTGACGCTGGAGGTAGACGGGGACCTTTTCAAGGCCACGACTGCCTGGCACATGCCGTATTATCCCGAGTATCCCGAGGCATTCCCGAATAGCCAGTGAGGGCAATCTGGGATAGTCCCAGAAAGAGAATAGAGTAAGTTAAAATGACCTTGTAGAGAGGAAATATCCTTTCTATGAGGTCATTTTTCGTTATAGGGATGTGGAGAGAAAGCCTTGCAAAGCCGGCCTCACATATTGAAATACAAAAAATAAAAAATTGAAACTATCAGTCAGCCTGGTTACTCTAACTTGTATAAAGCAATAACAAAAGGCGGAGAAAGGAGGAAAGAACGGATATGTTTTGCTTTAAGCATTTTACAAAAGAACAGTTTGCGGACTGCTGGGAGGCTTCCAGAGAAAAGTATTACAGGCTGGCATACTGTTATACAAAAAATGAACAGGATGCACTGGACATACTTTCGGAAGCCACTTATAAAGGCTACTGTCATCTGCATCAGCTCAGGCAGCCTGAATATTTTGACACATGGATGAGCCGCATTATTATCTTTGAGGCATGTCATTTTTTAAAGCAGAAAAAAAGATGGGTTCCCTATGAGGAATATATGGAGGCGCCGAGTGAAAATATGTTCCGGGAGGTAGAGAAAAATATAGATGTTTACCGGTGTCTTGATAAACTGTCCGCCGAAGACAGGACGCTGCTAATCCTGAAATATTTTGAGGAAAGGAGTTTTAAGGAAATCTCAGAAATTCTTTCCGTACCGGAGAATACGGTAAAGACAAAAACATATCGGTTGTTAAAGAAAATTCGAGAGGAGGAATCTTATGGGGATTGACCGGAAGAATTATGAAAACATTGAAATTCCAAAGGAGATTTCCGGCATTTTAGCAAAGACAGCGATGCGTAAAAGAAAAGCAACCGTGAGGAAGTTTGCCGGAGTCGTGATGGCTTTTGCCGTTCTTTTGATATCGTCTAATACCCCGACTGTATATGCGGCTCTTTCAGATATCCCGGTGATCGGGGAAGTGGTAAAAGTATTCCATATTGGTTCCGGGGGCATGATTTTTGACGGTATGAGAATGGATACGGCTGCAGAGGGAGAATGCCTAAAGCTGATATTCAGCCAAAACACAGAGGCAGGGGAACAGGCGGCTGACGTACCGGCATATCGTGTGGAAAAATATGCCGCTCCAAACCGGATTGTCATCACAGTAAGCGGGATACGAAGCTATGACCCGGAAGCATTTATGCGGGAGGCTGAGAAATGCACTTATGTAAAAGCCGCATATAGGGAAATCTTTTTGGATGATTCCGCTGTCCGTATTGTACTGGAACTGCAAAAGGATACGGGCTATGAAGTGACAGAATACAAGGAACCGGCTTCACTGGAGCTGCGTCTGTTTTCGCAGCCTGAAAACGAACGTGATATCTGGTTTATCCGCAGCTGTAAAATGGATATGTCGGAGGAGCTGGCTCTTATGTCGGAACTGCTTGCCGACAGCAAGGGAGTAATCGCAGGGACACAGGATGGCCGCTATATTTTTTGTATCGGGGAATTTGATACAGAAGAAAAAGCCCTGCAGGCTTTGCAGGCAATGGACGAAAGTATTATATCTAAATATTCATTTTCCGTAGACCACTGTAGCAGCAGTGAGAGACCGGAATAAAAACAAAACGAGGAGGACTGACAGAGATGAAAAAGATATTATGTGCAGGAATTGGACTGGGGTTGGCAATCGTCTTAAGCGCATGCGGGGGAAATTCTGATATGCAGGACGGTTCCACGGAATCGCAGACAGCGGAACAGCCGGGAGGGATTGAAGAGACTCCCGCAACCAAAGAAGAGGAGGCGGATAACGAATCGAATAATGAACCGGACAATGAACCGGGGAATACAGAGGATGTTATCGGGAAATTTCTGGATATGCTGGGCAAAACAGATGCCGAGACAGTAGAGATCATGGCGGGCGAACAGAATATAGCGGAAGACGGCACGCTGATCGGCAGAATCTATGAAGTGGATTTGTTTGACGAAAAAGTGACAGTGGGAACACTGTGTGATATGGAACAGCGTGTGACCACGGTTACTATGCAGCTCGAAAATCCGGACGCAGGGATATATGAGGAAGCCCTGACAGAATTTTTGGGGCAGCCGGAAGAACAGTCAGCCGCAGTAAGTGAAACCGGTTCGACTTGGGTTGCATGGAAGCAAGGCAATAAGGAAATCCGCTTGCACCAGTCGTACGGATTGGTAGCTCTGGAATTTCAACTGCATTCAGATGTGCCGGAATCCGGCGGCACGGATGGCACAGGCAATCCTTGACCATTATCAAATGCCAAAACTGAATGACGATGGAACAGTCATTTACCTGAAAACGAATACACCTCAAACCAGCCGTCGCAGGAAGCATATATCCCGGCACGGCTGGTTTCATTCTTTCTGAAAGGGTTATTGACATTTCAGGGAAAAAGCGTAGAATAAAGTTTAGTACTTTTCACAGCTCCGTGATGAAGATGACCCCGGACCGGATGATTGCGGAGGGAGAATGAGAATGGACCGATTGTTTTCGGCAGGATATTTTGTGCAGGGATAATCAGCATAGGCCGGTGTCTGAGGAAAGTTTCTTCAGGCGCTTTTTTTATTCGGCGCCGGCAGAAAGCGGAAGCTGCCGGCCGGCAGAAATGGTTTGGGTATAACGCGGCAGGGACCGGGCCCGATATGGGCGGAAAGAAGGAGAGATGAAGCATTTAGGAAGCAAGAAGCTGGAAACGGACAGATTGATCATCAGGGCATTCGCGCCGGAGGACGCGGGCGCAATGTTCCGGAACTGGGCAAACGACCCGGAAGTGACGGAATTCCTGACATGGCCCACCCACGGGTCGGTGGAGGTGACGAAACAGGTGATAGCCTCCTGGGTGGAGAAAGGCGGCGATCCCACCTACTATCAGTGGGCCATCGTCTGGAAAGAAACCATGGAGCCCATAGGAAGCATTTCCGCGGTAGATTGGAACGAGGACATCTGCGAGGTGGAGATCGGATATTGCATCGGGAAGAAATGGTGGCATCGGGGTGTGACGTCGGAGTGTTTCTCGGAGGTTATCCGGTTCTTCTTTCAGGAAGTGGGGGTGAACAGGATCTGGGCCCGGCATGACGCGAACAATCCTCACAGCGGAATGGTCATGAAGAAATGCGGACTGCGGCATGAGGGGACACTGCGCCAGGCGGGCAGGAACAATCAGGGGATCTGCGATATATGTGCCTATGGGATTCTGCGCAGGGACTACGAGGCGGAGAACGCCGTCGAATAAGACTGCAGACGAAAAGGAGAAGCTTATGAAATTCATCATCGAACATCTGTCCAAGCACTATGAGAAAAAGGAAGTCCTGCGGGACATCGACTTCACCTTCCAGGAGGGGAAGATCTACGGGCTGCTGGGGCGCAACGGCGCGGGAAAGACCACGCTTTTCAACTGCATCAACCGGGACGTCAAGGCGGACTGCGGCGGACTCTTCCTGGAGACGGACGCGGGGCGGCGGGACCTTGTGGCAGAGGATATCGGATATGTGCTCTCCACGCCCACCGTGCCGGAATTCCTCACAGGCAGGGAATTCCTGAAATTTTTCATAGACATCAACGAGAAGACCATCGGGCGGCCCAGGCCCCTGGACGAGTATTTTGCGTTCATGGGCATCGCCCCGGAGGACA
>ERZ808051.1332-NODE-1332-length-16965-cov-10.545772_pt1 | contig 16965 bp, 17 predicted proteins | sample MGYA00380199_ERZ808051 | MGnify/ENA primary metagenome ERZ808051 (study PRJEB31490, sample SAMN06133391) | mouse gut metagenome | isolation source: J11 | host: mice | place: China: Chengdu | collected 2015-05 ...
GTTGACTGACGACAACGCGGTACTGGCGCAAATAGCAGGTGCTGTATTCACTGTTATTTGTGCAATGCTGTACTAGTTCTTCTTTTTGTTTTGTCGCAATTTACCCACGATTACAAGAGTAACTTTTCTTTTTTATATTTCCGTCAATTTATCAGTCCATATCCCATTATAGAACTGTAATCTACTGCATAGTTTCTCTGCCGTACCTGATCACTGGAATTTCCTTCAATCGTGTAAACTCTTCCACCTTCGTATTTTTCTACAATTCCTACGTGGTCCGATGTTCCATCGTGATTCCAGTCGAAGAAAATAATCATTCCGGCTGATGGAGTTGTTCCACCACTCTGCCATTTATTCTTTCCCTGAAACCAGGTAACACCATCGCTGCACAAGGAGAATTTTGGAACATTCCCACTCGCTATCAGGCCACTTTGATCGGCACACCAGCTCACAAAACAGGCACACCATTCTACAGAGCGATCCAATAAAAAGAAAAATGATGAATACGTCCTTGTCAACCACGTTTCAATCGAGCAGGGAAGAGTCATCTTCCCCTGCGCATAAAAAAATCACGTACATTTTGAGGAAATGTACGTGATTTTAATCACCGCCAGTTCGATTCCATGGTCTTCTTTATATTATCCCGAAACCACCCGACAGCGTTTTTTATAACACGCGATGCCATATCTGTAAATGGTTTTCATTCCATCGTCAAGCAGCGCCTCCTCATAATTTCTGTCATAAATCTGCCCTAATGCCTCTTTGCAGGCAATGTCAAACGCTGCGTGCTCGGCATATTTCAGTTCGATGACAATGCCGATATCCCTGTCTTCGACTTCCACACTGATGTCGCTGTAACCGTCGCCGGACTCGGCATTAGATCTGACTTTCCAGCCGTCCATATTTCCGAATAAACCAAGCAGGACGCCATGATAAAAATTTTCCTTCATTTCCTTTTTCACACCAGTGTCACGAATGCTGATGGTCTTGCGCAGATAGGAAGTAAACTCTTTTTCGATTGCAGCTGCATCATTTTCCTCAAATGCCCTGCGGAAGTTATCCAATTTCTGTGTATCTCTTCGTGCCTCATCCTTAAACCATTTCCGTATCTGCTGGACGTAGATCCAATGGATTTCCCTGTTTGGAATGACAAGCGCCGATATCCCTTCCTCATCTTCCCCGTCCTGTGTCAGGTATCCCGTCGTAAAAAGCAGACTCCAAAGATTGTCAATGTCAGAATCCAGATCCCGGTATGTCAGCTCCTGATGTATCATTTTTTTGACATGGCTTCCATTGATCAAAAGCTCGATCTCATCCCTGGTAGCGGCATCTGCCCTGGATAAGAATTTCCTGATAATATCATTGCTGCTCGTGTTCACCCAGTAATTCTTTGGTTCGGTGGACGGATTCATTTTCAAGGCATGACAGTAGCTTACCACATCCCAGGGACAATAGATGTCAAGACTGTTAAAATGATAGCCGTCATACCATTCCCTGATGGCATCATATTTTTCCATAAGCCCGTAATATTCAAGCATCCGTCTGATCTCTACATCCGTAAATCCAAAAAATTCATTATACTGAACATCCTTTATTGTGTATACACTAAAATTATTGAGTCCGGTGAAAATACTTTCCTTTGATATCCTCAGGCATCCTGTCAGCACCGCAAATTTCAGATTGTCGTTTGTCTTAAAGGCATTGCCAAACAAAGCCCTGATAAATTCCACCATTGAATCATAATATCCCGCTTGGTACGCCTTATCAAGCGGTACATCGTATTCATCAATCAGCATGACTGTACCATTCCCGTAATGCTTCTGGAGGAACTGCGACAGCATCAGCAGGCTGTCTTTCAGCAAATCGTCTGACATGATAAATGTGCCTGTTTTATCCGTGCTGATAAGTGCCTCATACTGGCGGCGTTCTATATCATCAATCTTATCACTTTCCAGCAGGAACCGGAACCGCATCGCCTCTTTCCCTATAATTCTTCGGAGCATTACCTTTGCCTCTTCAAAGTTTTCCCCTGTTGCCCCCTTTAACGTAATTGAAATCACAGGATATTTCCCCATATACGCTTCACACAGTTCTTTTTCTCCTGAAATCTCGAGCCCGTCAAAAATCGTGCCGTTGCTAAACGGCATGACGTTGGGAAACGGCATGACGTTGGGAAACGTCATGATGTCACTGCCCACATCAAAAAAATATTTTAGCATACTCATGTTCAGGGTTTTTCCAAACCGCCTCGGACGCGTAAACAAGCTCACTTTTACCGGATTTTTCAGCAGTGTTTTGATCAGTCCTGTCTTATCGACATAATAGAATCCCCCTGTACGCATTTCCATAAAATTCTCAATCCCCATGGGAAGCTTTGCCTGCATTGTCATAACACGTCCTTTCCGGTAAAAAAATATCTGTTCAATGTGATCATTCAGTCAAATACCTTCTGTGCGAAATTGTAGAATCCCAGATACCATATGCGGAAATCGTGTCCGCCGCTGAGCTCCTGCCACATATAATTTTCGCCGTCCTTAAATCGCCCGCTCAACTGCGGGAGCTCTTTTGCCGCGGTGGAAGCGCTCTGATAGGCAATGGAATCGTTGGTTCCGCATATGTTGTAAAAATACAGGATTTCCTCGTCAGGAAACTGCGTATCGATCGTCTTGACAATATCTTCCCCTTTGTAGGAGGTAGGCGCTGCGGAAAACGCCCCGAAATAGCTTATGATATCCAGACATTCGCACATGCCGATATTGATGGTCTGCATACCGCCCATAGACAAACCAGCCATAGCCCTGTGCGCCCTGTCTGTCTTCATATCATAGTCATTTTCGCCGGATTGCCCATAGGTTGCATAGTGGCTCTCGATATAAGGGATCAGGTCGTTTCTCAGCTCTTTCCCGAACTCATAAAATGAATGGTAATCAGAACTTCTATTTGCAAAATCCGCACCGGAGCGCCCGTTGGGAGTCACCACGATAAACGGTTCGATGTCCTCGTTGTAGATAAGGTTGTCCATGATGATCTTTACCCTGGAGGTGTCGCCGGTCATGCCCCACTCATTCTCATCGCCGCCGATTCCGTGCATCAGATAGAGGACATTGTACTTTTTCTGTTCATCATAACCATATGGGAGGTAAACATTTGCGTATTTTTCTATCTCAGAGCCGTCTCCGAAGTAGTCATATGTCGTATATGAGATTGTTTCAATGGTCCCGCATTCTGAAAATCTCCGGGTGATATACTTTGTCGGGATCAGATCGCTGATCTGTGCGGTGGGTTCCTTTTCACCCGGTTCCGCATTCTGAGAATCGTCGGTTTCCAAATCTACCGATGCCGTCTCCTGTCTCACTGCCTCAGCGATCATATCGTTTTGTGTCTCCTGCATACTTTCACGCTCCTTTTCTTCACTTTCAGGGGTTTCTGTGGATTCCAATATAGTTTCACTGCCGGACACCGCGTCATCCGCAGGCTCCGATGCTGTCTGACAGCCTGTGAACGTCACCATAAGCGCGGCAGCCAGTATACAGCATCTCGCAACTTCTTTTCCGTGCATGATCGCACCTCCATACCATTTTTTAAACACGCGCGAGTGCGTCATCCGGGAAGAGATCAGACTGGCGGAGTACTAATAAATCTTTCAGAATTATATCATTTTTTTGGCGTTCCGTCCATACAGAAATCAGGACTGTGAGCGGATTAGTACAATTTACATGTCTGTCAATGCAATGAACAGCGCGCACTAAATTGCCCATGGCGTTTGTTTTATTTGCGATATTTTATACACTTGTTCCCCTGCTCGATTTTATCTAAAAAGACTTGACACTTAAATCTTACCAATGTAATATTTAAGGGCAGGTAATTAAAACATAGATGAAAAGCAAACGGAGATCATACAGATATGAAGTTATCAGATAAATACGTTGGAAACAAAAAGAGCTGCAGGCGATTTTGTTTCCTATATCATATATTGGTTTGTGCGTTTATTCTGGAAGGCTGTTCGAATTATCATGGTGCAGAAGAAATAAAAACACCGAAAAACGTAGTATACACAGAAGGAGCTGCCGAGAACATGGAGATAGATTCAACCGTCGAATCGGAATCAGAATCACAGATGGAGCCGGAATCGGAACCAGAGCCGGAGATCGTCGAGGCAGACTGTCAGCATATTTCAACGAATTGAATGGAACTGCCGTCCTGTATGATGCATCTGCCAGGCGGTATACGCTCTGTGATCATGAGCTTGCATTGACCAGAAGATCCCCCTGCTCCACATTTAAGATCATTTCTTCCCTGCTCGACCTATTCCTTGATGCCGGCTTCTGCGAGCAGCTTTTTGAGTTTTGCGATCTCTGCAGCATTGTCAGCGAGTTTCGCGGCATTGTCAGCGAGCTTTGCGTCTTTGTCAGCGAGTTTCGCGGCATTGTCAGCGAGCTTTGCATCCTGCTCTGCCAGACGTATCTTAAATTCCACAATCTCAGGCGCCAGCAGTTCCTTCAATTCCTCACACATTTGATCACCCTCCTGTATCATTTTCTTAAATAATTCTACATTTGCCTCCGATGCCACATTGACAACAGAATCCGCATTCCGCCTGTCCTCTTCGCTGCCAAGCTCCGCACAGTTGTCGAGAAGCTCCCGTGCATCATCCCTGCTTAGCGTTCGTGTCAGGGACGTGATCCATACGTGGGATTCCCTGACGAGTTCCTTCGTCACAAGAACCTGTAATGAGCAGGTCTATTTTCAGGGGCATTCTGCCCAGATTATGCTCCCGCTCATAGGTCAGGTATTGTTTATAATCCCGCAGTTCCAGTTCCACGGCGGAGCAGAATGCGGGATGCCATTGTATATTGTCTTGTATTTCCAATAAAGTATGCTTCCTTTCCCGTTTGTGTCCTCAGTATATCATATCAACTGCCTGTGCGCAACAGGATCCGCCACGAAGAAAAAGCATTTTGTGTACAAAAACGGTTGCTGTTTACGTCCTCATTGCAAAAATCGTATCGGAATCTGATGGGGCGTGAACAGTAACGATTTCATCGAGCGGAAGCCGCCATTTTACGGCACTCTACTGTCAATCGATTGCATTTAGCAGGTTCATACAGTAAAATGATAGCGGGATGACAGAGGAGGTAATGTGAAACATGGGGGGATTAACAGTTATGTATGAGATTGATAAACAAAAGTTTGGGGCGTTTGTCGCATCGCTCCGCAAAGAGAAGGGGCTCACGCAGAAAGAGCTGGCGCAACAGCTCTTCATTTCCGACAAGGCTGTCAGCAAATGGGAGACAGGCGTCAGCATTCCTGATACAGCTCTGCTGATCCCGATCGCGGATCTGTTTGGTATCACGGTGACAGAGCTTTTGATGTGCCAGCGCATGGAGCAGGCGAATGAGATGGATTCCGAGCTGGTGGAGAGTGTGGTAAAGACGGCAATCTCTTATCCGGAGCAGAAACCGGTCAGGGTGTATCAGGTCAGGAACAAATGGGGGAGGATCTATGTCCTTTCTCTGATCGTATGCTGTATTGAGTTGATTGTCAGTCTGCTGCAGGGCTATGCGACGACAGGGCTGTTTTTGATCACAGGGTTAAGTATTATGTTTGGGGCGTATTATTGCTTTTTGGCGATCATGAAACTGCCGTCGTACTACGACGAAAACCGTATCTGCGTATACAGCGATATGTGGTTTGAGATGAGTTTCCCCGGTCTGGCGTTCAACAACAGGAACTGGCAGCATATTCTGAACACAGGGCGTATCTGGGCGATCGTTTCCATGACCGTGTATCCGCTGGTGAACGCGCTCCTGGTATATTTCTTTTCGGAAATGTGGTTATTGGAGTTCATTTTTGTGCTTCCGGTCACGCTCGGCGGTATATTTATTCCGGTCTATGTTGTGGGGAAAAAGTATGAGTGACGGCAGCCTGATCTTCGACGATCTGTCTGACGGCTGCGCACCAGGCATCCGTCTTGGGGATATCGGCACACAGATCGCGGAGGATCAGATCGCATTCAGTCAGGGCGGCATCGTACTGCTCTCTGGTGAGCTCCCCTGACTGGTACGCGTCATCCAGCTCGTCGCGGTCGTCGATCTTTACATCGCCCTCCGGCGTGAAGATGACGTCGAGATACTTGTCGATATACACAACGATCCCGGTTTCATCGTATTCGATCCCGTCTGTCACATCGACGTACCATATGGAAGGCTGGTAGCGCGGATCTGCGGGTGTCGGATACTGTTTGCGCTGTGCATCGTGGGATCCGTCGGGGAAATATTTGATCGTGATGACCCTGCTGGTGTCATCCGGGATCAGCTCCAGCCATGTCATGCCCGTTCCTGTCACCTGTATCCGTCCGGCTTTCGGCGTTTCCCAGTAGTTTTCTTCGCCGTCCGTCAACCGGATCATGCAGGCGGTCCCGTGGAACAGCTCATGATCGATCCGCATCTGGTAATAGGGATAGTGCTGGAAGCCCCATCCGTCTCTGTTCAACCTTTTATGTTTCATCGTCATCAGTCCTTTCGTTTTTTTATCTATTCGATTTCATTTCGATTCCATTATCCTGTTTGATAAATAGACCGACACTATTATCATAGCATATCGACGATGCGCGCACAATACCGCTGGATTTTGGGATGAACTGTTACCTGTGCTTTTTGACATGCACGCTCGAGGATATATCCTGTGCAATCTGCACAGATTCTTTCTGCACAGTTCCCTGCGTTATATTTTCCACGATATCCGCCATAATATATAAATAGGCGGAAGACTTTCCCGGGAGCCTATAGTAAGGAATTGTGGAGGGAGCGGTGATCAATGGAAACGATCCTGTGCATAGATACCCCGGTACAGATGATCTCATGTACCGATACAAACGGAAAAATCACACCCATGCGGTTTCGGTTTCGCGACAGGAACGGAGAGCTTATCACGATCAACATTGACAAAATTCTGTCGACGGACCAGGAACATAGCTCGCTGGGGGCAAATTTTGTCTGTGCGGCATCACTTTACGGCACACAGCGGACATTCCGCCTGCGCTACAATTACTATGCCCATGAGTGGCGGATGGCAGGCGTGGGCTGTTAATAAGTGCTGTTGTCAAAAACAGTGCTCCTGATCTCGCAAATATCCTTTATCGGAATCATGTCTCCGGTTTCCATGATGATCTGATGCCGGATCGCATCTACTTTTCGTATGGTTCCTGTGATGGTAAAATAGGCACCGCCGTCTTTTCTTGTATCAGGAACGAAGTAAGTGATGCTTACCTGCGGCTTTTGCGCCAGCTGTTCCATGAGCAGCTGCAGATGTACATCCAGTTCCTCCTTCCGGATCTCGTCCAGTTCCACCCGGCTGTCTGTCAGCCGCGCCGTTTCCCTGACAGCCGCATCATGTCCGGTCAGCGCGGCGAAGGGAAGAAACTGGGCAGCCCTGTCCGCTGCCGGCATTCGGGGATGCTTTGTCGATTCGTGGTGCGGCAGGTGGATGATGTCGTCATATTTTCCCATAGCTATGCTTTATGTCCTCCGATCTGTTGGTTTCTCTGCGCGCCTGTTGCGCCCTCCTCCAGGTTCATGCCCTTTAAGATGGCATTTTTCCCAAACTTTCTTTTGACGGATAGGACGGCCTCCTGCAGGGCGCGTTCCTTTTTCAGTCTTGCCTCGTCTTCCTGTTTCTGTTTTTCCAGAGCCTCATAGTCGGTGAACAGATCCATTTGGACAAAACTGTCCGCTTTTTGAGCATGGACAGCAGCCTCGTCGGTCAGGCGGTTTGCGGTAACGCCGATCCGCCGCACCAGAAGATTCCTGTCGATAATGCGGTCATAGAGTTCCAGAACGGTATGCATGATCTGATTCGTCGAGGAGGACGGCGTATCCAGGTTTGCGGTTCCGTGTGCGTGCTTTGGGACTTTCCGCCCGTAGCGGTCTGTTGTGACCGCACCTTTGTAGCTGCCTGCGTTCCCGGAACCGGTCAGATTTTCGATGTCATATCCGATGGTGAGCACCAGCTGGTCAGTTACCAGATGCTTCTCCACCAGATCCAGCACGAGCATATCGGTCATTTCTTTGACAACGAGTTTGGCTTTTTCGGCGTTGTACGGACATTGCAGCACCTGACCGGAACACAGGCTTTTCGTTTCGGGTTTGTACTGTTTGACAAGTTCGATCGTTGCAGGCTCCCAGCCCCACGCGTGGTCGATCAGCAGCTCCGCATTGACGCCGAACAGTCGGTAAAGCAGGTCTTCATTATAATAACTCCGGTCATCTCCGACGGAGCATCTCGCCACATCGCCCATCGTGAACATGCCGTGTTCCGCGAGCTTTCTGGCATATCCGTGTCCGACTCTCCAGAAGTCAGTGATCGGCTGGTGATCCCACAAAAGCTCCCTGTATCTCATCTCGTCCAGTTCTGCGATCCGCACTCCGTTTTTGTCCGGGTTTACATGTTTTGCCACTATGTCCATGGCTACTTTGCAGAGATACAGGTTGGTTCCTATGCCGGCGGTGGCAGTGATACCTGTCTGGACGAGGACATCCTGTATGATCCTGGCGGCAAGTTCTTTTGCGGAGAGGGCATAGGTCTTCAGATAGGAAGTCACGTCCATAAATACCTCGTCTATGGAGTAGACGTGGATATCTTCGGGCGCGATATATCTGAGGTAGGTCTCATAGATTTTGGTGCTGTATTCCATGTAGTGCGCCATGCGGGGCGGGGCAACGATATAGGACAGTGAGAATTCGGGGTGCTCCTGCAGTTCACTGGCAAGGTACGATTCGCCCGAAAACTGATGGCCTGGGGCTTGGCTTTTCCGCAGGGTGTTTACTTCCCGGACTCGCTGTACGACTTCGAAGAGCCTCGCCCGCCCTGCTATGCCGAATGATTTTAAGGAGGGGGAGACTGCAAGGCAGATGGTCTTTTCCGTTCTTGAGGCGTCCGCGACAACAAGATTCGTGTCCATGGGATCAAGCTGGCGCTCGACACACTCAACGGAGGCGTAAAAGGATTTTAAGTCGATCGCGATATAGATACGGTTGTTTTCCATGGGGTTATGCCTCCTTCGGTATTTGATGACGGTCTGTACTATTTATTGTATCACATACGCGGATATTTTTCCACGAAACTTGCAAGAAGCGGTAAGGCAGGTAACAGTTCAGCCTTCGGCTTCCTGTTACAAAGTTAACCGTTATCTTAACAACACCCATTGCTTATGTTTCTAACTTATATTATAATAAAGAAAAATAATTTATTTTGGAGGTGTCGGATGACAAAAAGGAAAGTTTCAAATACGAAAAGAAATAAGACCGTCAAAGCTGCCAATAAGGAAAAAGCTCCGTCACAGGCAGTGAAGACAAAACCTGTGGAAGCAGAGGTTCAATCGTTAGAAGAGAACGAAACAAAAAATGCCAGCACGGAGAATGCTGAGAAGACCGAGACTGCAGAAACCGGGGAAAAAGCTGCGGCAGAAAAAACAGTGGCAAAAGAGACTGCTGCAGAAAAACCTGTGGCAAAAGAGACCGTGGCAGAAAAAACAGTGGCAGAAAAAACCGCAGCAAAACAAGCACCAGTGAAAAAGACTTCGGCAAAAAAAGCCGCGGCAGAAGAACCGATGCCGGAAGAACCGATAGCAGAACAGCCGATGCCGGAGGAACCTGTGGCAGAAGTGTGCACGACACCCAGGAGAAGTGTCGCGTTCATCGGCTCGGAATGTTATCCGTTTGTAAAGACCGGCGGGCTGGGAGATGTCATGTACGCCCTTCCGAAAGCGTTGATCAGGCAGAACTGCGATGTCAAAGTGATACTCCCGCGCTACAAATGTATTCCTCAGGAATATCAGGAGAAAATGGTCTACAAAGGTTCTTTCCAGATGGATCTATGTGCCGACGGCAGATCCTTCTATGTGGGGATCATGGAGTATGTCTGGGATGGTGTGGTGTATGATTTCATTGATAATGAGGAATTTTTTACCAACGGAAATCCCTACACGAACCTGATCGATGATATTCCCAAGTACTGTTACTTTGCGAAAGCAGCGCTCGCGGCACTGAACTATATGGACTGGATCCCTGATATCATCCACTGCCACGACTGGCAGGCTGCTCTGGTGCCTGTGTATCTGAGAGTCAAGTTCGCGGACACAAAGCTCACGTCCGCAAAAACGATCCTGACGATCCACAATCTGCGGTTCCAGGGTGTTTACAATATCCCCACGATCCGGTACTGGTCAGGGCTGCCGGATTATGTATTCAACAAAGACGCGTTAAAGACAGGCTATGAAGATGCCAATATGCTCAAGGGCGGGCTGACATATTCAAATATCATCACTACGGTCAGCAATACATATGCGGGGGAGATCCAGAATGCGTACTACGGCGAGACCCTCGATGCCCATTTGAGGTATCACTCCAGCAAACTGCGGGGTATCGTAAATGGTATCGACTATGATATCTGGAATTCATACACGGATGACAGGCTGTATGTAAATTATGATATCACCAATGTGCTGGAAAAGAAAAAAGAAAACAAGCGCAGGCTGCAGGAGGAATTGGGACTGGTTCAGGATGACCACAAATTTGTGATCGGATTGATCTCCCGCCTGACAGACCAGAAAGGGCTGGATCTGGTCAATTCCATCATGACGCAGATCGTGGATGAACATACGCAGGTGGTCGTACTTGGATCCGGGGACAACAGATACGAGGATTCCTTCCGGTACTATGAATACGCTTACAAAGGGAACGTATGCTCCAATATCATGTACGATGAGACAAGGGCCCACAGGATCTACGCGGGGGCGGATGCCCTGCTGGTGCCTTCCCAGTTTGAGCCTTGCGGATTGACGCAGCTGATCGCCATGCACTACGGAACGATACCGATCGTGCGCGAGACAGGCGGATTGAAAGATACGGTAGAACCGTATAATATGTACGCCAATACGGGAAATGGGTTTACTTTTGACCGCTATGATGCCGGCTTGCTGCTGGATGCCATTAACAGGGCGAAGAGCCTGTACTTCCTGAACCGCTGGTGCTGGGATGAGATGGTTCAAAGAGATATGGATAAAAATCTGTCCTGGGATAATTCCGCAAAGCAATACAAGGATCTGTATCTGAATCTGACCTGATAAGGGTTCGATAGAAAACTTTAAGGAGGAACCACATCATGATCAAAGGGACGGCTGCCAGCCGCCCGGCGTGCGCATGATGTGGTTCCCTGTATTCTGGCGTTTGGGGTTCTCCCTGAACGGCGCTTCAAAGGAATATAACGAGGTGCGCTTATGGCGACATTACTTATTGTAGAGGATGACAAACAGACGAACGAAGCGATCTGTGAATATTTAAAATCGGCAGGACATAAAATCATTCCCGCCTATGACGGGGCGGACGCATTGCAGACATTCGATCAGGGGAATATTGACCTTGTCGTTCTGGATATAATGCTTCCTAAGATCACGGGGCTTGCCGTGCTCCATGAAATACGCAGGAAAAGCGCCGTTCCGGTTCTGATGCTCACGGCTATTGAGGATGAATATACACAGGTAACAAGTTTTGACGAACAGGCAGATGACTATATGACAAAACCGTTTTCTATGGTGCTGCTCGGCAGACGCGTCACCGCACTCTTGCGAAGAAGCGGGAAAGGCACCATATCCGACATCGCAACGTTCGGTGACGTGACCGTCGATTTTTCCGGCTACACGGCACAAGACCCTGACGGAAAAATTGATATCACACCCAAGGAAATTGACTTACTGCGATTGCTTATGGAGCATAGAGGGCTGGTACTGACGCGCTCACAAATTCTTGACGATTTGTGGGGGATCGACGCCCCGATCATCGACAGAACGATTGATACCTACATCAAAAATCTGCGCAAAAAACTGCGGCTGGACTGTATTGTGACGGTCAAAGGAATCGGTTATAAGTACGAGGTGCAGGCATGAGAAGACTAAAGCTTTTTCCCAAAACCTTTTTTTACACGCTGACGATATTGATCGTTGTGATCGTGACCGCCCACATTCTGATCTGTCTGTTTGCACCCAGGATGGGCATGGTCATCTCGACAACTGACAATATGGCGGAGGAAATCACAATCGATATTCATATTGGCGAAGAAAAAATAGTCATGCAGGCGATACAAAAGGCGCTGCCGTTTTCGCTCGCTTGCAGCCTGGTACTCTCTGTCGTCTGTTCTTTCTTATTTTCCAAAGCGATCGTTGCCCCCATTGAGAGGATTTCTGCCGCCGCTGAACGAATGATGCGGTTAGATCGGGATGCAGCCTGCACGGTGCACGCAGCAGATGAAATCGGATCGCTGGCACACAACGTCAATGAACTGTATGCTAATCTCTTGTCCACTATTGAGCATCTGGAGCAGGAAAAAGACCGTGTCCGTGAAATGGAGCGGGCAAAAGCGGACTTTCTGCGGGCTGCGTCCCATGAATTAAAAACGCCCGTGACTGCGCTGAATGCTACCCTTGAAAATATGATCTTGGGTGTGGGAAAGTATCAGGACTATGACACATATTTACCGGAGTGCAAAGATATGGCTGAACGGCTTTCCAGGATGATACATGAGATTTTGGAGACTACTCATCTAAATGGCAATACAGAACAGCCGACGACGGTTGATCTGTCTATATTGCTTGAGAAACTATGTGAGCCGTACCGGCTGATCGCGGCGGCACATGACATCTCTTTTTCGCTTGATCTGCCGGAGACTTTTGCAGTGACGCTTCCGGTCGATTCATTCAGCAAAGCAGTGTCGAACGTCCTTGCCAACGCGGTTGCCTATACGGAAGCAGGAAAGACGGTTGCCGTCTTTATGGACGGGCGCAGCCTTGTGATCGAAAATGAGTGCGTTCCGATCCAAAGCAGCGAAATTCCCCGCCTGTTTGAGCCTTTCTATCGCCCCGGCTTTTCCAGAAACCGTGAGTGTGGCGGCAATGGGTTAGGGCTTTATATTGTGGACGTGCTCTTAACATCAACACCTATTTCCTACTCTTTTGTTCCTGTGAAAAATCCGCCGGGAATGTGCTTCACGTTCCGGCTTTAAGTGTGAAAAAACGCCCCTCATCGGGGCGTTTTTTTCGCGTCTGCACAAATTCCATATTCATTTCATATGCATTCCACATCAAAGGGCTATTCTGGAGCGTGTTCAGAAGAACAGTTTATCAATGGAGGTGCAGAAAGTGAGCATTTTTAAAAGGGCGTTTTTGTACGTCACACGAAAACGGGGGAAAACAATTCTCCTGTTCGCCATCCTGCTGATCATGGCGACCTTTGTTTTAACGGGGCTTTCCGTCTGGAAAGCGTCAAAAGCCGCACAGCGTAATCTCCGGCAGAGCCTGGGCGGCAAATTTGACATTCATGTAGATTGGGACAACAGCCCCTATGTGGTCAGGGAAATCATTAAGGACAACGAATTTGACGAAGAGACAGGAAAGACAAGTACCAGCTTTCTCTTGTATTCTACCGTGCAGCTTACGCCGGAGGACATCGCCGCGATCAACGGCGTTCCCGGAGTCAAATATTCCAGCGCAGGATATGACAGTCTTGTCCGCTTTGACAATCTGTCTTTGTTCCCCGGAACGGTTTCTGTTGCGGAGGAGCTGCAGCGCAGAACAACCGTATCTGGTGTGTGTGGTACAGAAACCGATGAACGGTTCACCACCGGCACGCTGACGCTGACAGAGGGACGGCATATTGCTGCCGAAGATCGATCCGTGGCGATCATTAGCCAGGATCTGGCAGAAAGAAACGGGCTGCACGTGGGGGACTGTATCACAGCCCGCATTTACAACTCCGAAGAGGATGATTTTACCGGGGAAGAAATGCGGGTGCAGATTATCGGCCTGTTTACATCAAATGTGACAGAGCAGCCTGGGGAAACGGCAACCGTCTTTGACAAGGTCCAAAATCATATCTTTATGGATTTGCAAACAGCAATTCAGGTTAACGACGACAAGATCAATTATGGTTTCTCGGCTGTCAATGTCACGATAGACGACCCGCAGCACATGGAACAGACAGTGTCCGCCGTAAAAAACCTGCCCGGGATCGATTGGCGCGCTTTTGCGATCGAGGCAGACAACGCAGTCTACGAAGAGGCAGCCGCACCGCTCGCTGCACTGAATGAATTAGTTGTCACCCTGCTGGCAGTCATTATCATTGTCAGTGCTGTCGTACTGGCTTTGATCTTGTCCCTTTGGACCAGAACCCGGATCCATGAGATCGGAGTCTTTCTGTCCGTGGGGATTCGGAAATCGGCGATCCTCGGACAATACTTGATCGAGGTGCTGCTGATCGCCGTCTTTGCCTTTGGACTTTCCTATTTTACAGGCAATGCCGTTGCGGGACAGATCGGTGATCGCCTGTTGGAACAGAGCGTACAGTCAGAGCGGGAAGATAACAGCGGCTCCGCGGCGGCGGCTGCCGTGGAAGTGGGCGCAGATACACATATCCAAAAGCCTTTATCCACAGAAAACGATATTCAGGTTTCCGTGGGGCTGGACAGTCTTGTCCTGCTCTGCTGGATCGGCTTTGGTATTATTGTAGTGGCTGTCAGCGTATCGTCCGTCACAGTGATGCGCTTAAAGCCGCGGGAAATTCTGTCTGAAATGAGTTAGAGGAGGGACGGTCATGTCAACATTGGAATTGCAAAATGTTTCCTATTCCTACGAAAAGGGAAAGCCTGTTCTGTCAAACATAAGCATAGCACTGGAGGCGGGAAAATTGTACGCTGTACTCGGTCCGTCCGGATCGGGCAAGACAACGCTGCTGTCCCTCCTGGGGGGACTTGATACACCAGCCCAGGGCGAAGTCCTGTTTGACGGCGAGAACATTATGGCAAAAGGATTGGAATATCACCGCAGAAACCGCATTTCGCTGATCTTCCAGAGCTACAATCTGATCGACTACATGACGCCGACAGAGAATGTACAGCTGACAGCGAAACAGGACGCGGCGTCTGTTCTGGAGCGTCTGGGATTGAAAAAAGATGAAATATCGCGGAACGTACTGAAATTGTCCGGCGGTCAACAGCAGCGCGTGGCGATCGCGCGGGCATTAGCGTCGGACGCCCCGGTTATCCTTGCGGACGAGCCAACCGGGAACTTGGACGAAGCTGCCGCCAGAGAGATCACAGCGGTTTTGAGAGAAAGCGCACATACATTTGGGAAATGCGTCGTGGTGGTGACGCACTCCGGCGAGGTGGCAAAACAGGCAGACGTGGTGCTGGAAATTAAAGGAGGACATTTGGGTTAAGCCTGCGGTGATGCTCTGAAAGTGCCGTTGTCAGACGGCACTTTCTTGCATTAATCCATCGCTTTGGCATTGCAAAAATCAGATGCTCTGAGCTCGTAATCAATTGAAGTCTGCAATTCTCCTAACTGATTTTTCCATGAATTTTCATTTATTGCAATTTTTTTGAATCCCAGTAATTCATAGACATGCTGCGCCCTTGTATTCTTTAGATTGGTATCCAGAAAAATAAGTTCATAACCCGTGCTGAACAGTCTCTCGATAAGCATGCTTAATAGTACTCGTCCCAGACCGTTCCCCTGATAATCTGAATTGCAGATTTTGATCCCTATCTCGACCTTTTTGCCTTCATAGACATAGAAGCTCATTTCACCGATTGATGTTCCTCTATAATCAATCATAAGCCGTCTTTTAGTGTCATCACTGTCATTGGAAATCTGCTCTTGAATCTTTTCAGCCGTTGTTCCAAGTCCATTAGGAAACCCGGCATGAGCCATAACACTTCCGTCGTTCCACCAGGCTGCAAGCTGTTCGCAATCCTTTTCCTCGGCGTTTCTAATACATAGATCATTATAGATTATTTTCATTTTTTCCTCCGATCAGACGTCTTTATGTCTGCTTATCAGTATATACGATACAGATGCTTTTTACAACATGATCATTCGACCCTTTCTCATTTCCCGCTTCCCGGAGTCTGTGTTGAGCTTGATATTGATATTGTGTATACTAAGTGGCATAATGTTAATGATTCATTCATAATGCCGATATAATCGTATCATCGATAACACGGTTTGTCAATGGGAGACTGGAAAATGAGACAGATCAAGGGGGAAAAAGATTATGAGAGATGTTTTTGAGCAAGTGGAAAAGAATATAGACAGCCTTGTCGCAAATTGTGTGGATTGGGCTGCGTGCGCGTCTGGCGAGGCGCTCCGGGCGGCGGAGGCGGGAAAGCTGAAACTGCAGTTTTATGACAAGGAAGTGCCTGATGAGTGGCTGGCGGACATCAATGGCAAAAAGGTTCTCTGTCTGGCAGGGGCAGGCGGCCTGCAGGCGCCGCTGCTCGCGTGCGCGGGTGCCAAAGTCACGGTCATCGACATTTCGGATAGGATGCTGGATCAGGATCGGGCGGTCGCGGAGAGGGAAAATCTGCAGATAGAGATCGTGAAAGGAAATATGTGCGATCTGTCGATGTTTGACGACGATGTGTTTGACTGCATTATCAATCCGCCCTCATTAATGTATGTTCCGGAACTGAGTGTCGTGTTTCGGGAATGCTATCGCGTGCTCAAAAGAGGAGGCATCCTGATCATCATGGCACCCAACCCGATCAATTATGTATGCGATTATATCGACGATGCCGATGGCGGATATTACAAGGCTGTACATAGAATGCCCTTTTGTTCCAAGGATCATGATGACTCGGATTGGATAGAATACGGCCATTCAATGGAGGCGTACCTGGGCGGTCAGATCGAGTGTGGTTTTCTGATCAACGGGTACATGGAATGCCAGCGGGAGGATATCACGGAACTGTATTTTATGACCAGAGCGGTCAAGAACTGATGTGATCCGCCGCCAGCCGCAATCCGTATCAACAGGTTTGCCGCAGATGTGGTATACTAAGAAACTGTTAAAGAATTAATCTTTACATCTGACTTGTCTAAATCTTCTTATGCCGCGTTGTCGTCAATCGGCGTACCCC
>ERZ808051.1333-NODE-1333-length-16956-cov-7.015700_pt1 | contig 16956 bp, 11 predicted proteins | sample MGYA00380199_ERZ808051 | MGnify/ENA primary metagenome ERZ808051 (study PRJEB31490, sample SAMN06133391) | mouse gut metagenome | isolation source: J11 | host: mice | place: China: Chengdu | collected 2015-05 ...
CCTGTCAGTGTATCCGTGTGCCCGTTTTGAACGGTCATACCGCCGCAGTCTTTGTTAAATTCAGGAAGAAGCCGACGAAAGAGCAGCTTGTTGAGAAATTGGTGAATTTCAAAGGACTTCCGCAGGAACTCGAACTTCCCAGCGCTCCGAAGCAGTTTATCAGGGTGATGGAGGAGGATAACCGTCCGCAGGTAACGTTGGATGTGGATTATGAGAACGGTATGGGTATCAGTGTAGGACGGATTAGAGAAGACCATGTATATGACTGGAAGTTTGTCGGTCTTTCACATAACACAGTGCGCGGTGCGGCAGGAGGGGCGGTACTTTGTGCTGAGACGTTGAAAGCAAAAGGATATATCAACAAGAAATAGGGGTCATTTACACAATACGGAAGACGCTGTATCAAAAAATACGATTGGGAGTTACTCCTTGTAATGGGGGATTGAGGAGTATATAAGGGTATAGTTTATATGGAAGAATTAAAATATCAGGTTGATTTATTAAATGCAATGAATCAGAAACTGAGTAAAGATGAGAAGATGCTCAGAATGATTTGTGAAACTTCTAACAGTGCATTTCTCTATTATAATTACGAGGAAGAAAGAGTAGAAACGATTGCAAATTGGGATTACTATTTTGATTTTACGATTGCAGATATACGCGACCTTGGCAAATTATATGAGTGTGTCGAAGAGAAGTATATGATTCCGCTCAAAGAGATACTGTTCATTGAGAAACAGGGCTTGAAAAATCAGTCCATAGAAGTGAAACTCAGGGATAAACGTCTTTGTATAGAAGTGGAAGTAAACGTTGTTTACGATGCGCTCGGCAACCCGACGGATAAGATTGTCCGCTTCAAGGATGTGACGAAATTTAATTCCCAGAATGATGAATTAACGTATTTGGCATATTATGATGTTTTGACAGGATTATATAATCGTAACTATTTCGTCAGACACCTCGGCGAGTATATCAGACGGGCAGAAGATGAGAACGAGACGGTTGCAGTCATGTTTTTGGATTTTGATGATTTCCGCAGGATTAACGACGGAATGGGCATTATTGTCGGAGACGAACTGGTGCAGTTATTCGGACAGTTTCTGTCAGACCTGATAGGAGATAATATTATCATTTCTCATTTTAACAGTGATATTTTCTGTATAGCGATTTACAGTCCTTGCGGTGCGAGAAGTGTTGAGACGATTTACAAGACGATTCGGGAACGGCTTAAGAACCCTTTTAAACTGTCTGACGGGCAGGAGATATTTATTACGGTCAGTGTTGGCGTGGCTGAATATCCTGAAGCGGCGTCCAAGACGCTTGAACTGATTAACTGTGCTGAAATAGTGATGTTCAAGGCAAAGAGCATGGGCAAAGATAAGGTGCTGTATTATAACGGTGAAATTCTCGATGATTTTCTTAAAAATGTGACAATTGAAAATAAATTAAAAGATGCAGTATTCCAGCAGAATTTTACAATGTATTATCAGCCGCAGTTTCGAACGAATGACAGAGCGCTCAGAGGGGTGGAAGCGCTTATACGCTGGAAGGACGATAACGGCAAAATGATCAGTCCCGCCTTATTTATTCCGATAGCGGAGAAGAGCGGCGCGATTGTGCCGATCGGTACATGGGTAATCGAGGAAAGCTTGCGTGCATTTGCGGATTGGAAGCGAAAATATCATTATCCGATGGTTTTGTCCCTTAACATTTCGGCAATTCAGTACAGACAGCCGGATTTCATAGACAAAGTGCTAAAACTGATGGATAAGTATGATATTTCGCCTTCCGAGATTGAATTGGAGATTACAGAGTCTATCCTGATTGACGATTTTACTGAAATTACGGAAAAATTAGTTTTACTCAGAGATATTGGTGTCAAAATTTCATTGGATGATTTCGGAACAGGTTATTCTTCCCTGTCATATTTAAAAGGATTGCCTATTGATACACTGAAAATCGATAAGTCATTTATTGATACTGTGATCACAGATGAGAATACGCGTATTATCACAGAATCGATTATCTACATGGTAAAAAAGTTAGGATTTGAAACAATTGCAGAGGGTGTTGAGACAGAAGAGCAGTTCCGCTATCTGAATGAGATCGATTGCGATAATATTCAGGGATATTTTCTGGGAAAACCGATGCCATCAGAGAAAATAGAAAATTTGCTGGCTGATATGACTGCATAATGTGTGAGGGAGTCTATGTTACTTGGCAGAACGTCTGAATTAAAGTATTTGAATAACTATTATGACAGAGAAGGCAGTCAGATACTGGTTGTATATGGACAGAAGCATATTGGAAAGACAGCGCTCGTCAGAGAATTTATTGAGGACAAACCTCACTGTTATTATCTTGCCAGAGCTTGTTCCGAGAGAGAACAGACTTACCAGTGGGGAAGGCAGCTTGTTCAGGAAGGCTATGAATTAGAACCTTTTCCGACTTTTCATGATATTTTTGCAAAGATCAGCCGCCAGTCAAAAGGAAAAAAAGTGCTTGTGATTGACGAATTTCAAAATATCGTTAAAGCAAGCGAGCAATTTATGAAAGATTTGATTTCATTTGTGCATAGTCAGTGGAACCGGGACGAAATTATGGTGATTTTGTGCAGTTCCTCTATCGGCTGGATTGAAAACAGTATGATTACACGTATCGGAGATGCAGCTTATGAATTATCAGGATTTCTTAAGATACGTGAACTTACTTTTGAAGACATCGTACAGAGATTTCCGAATTTTCGTATAGAAGAATGTGTGGAAGCATACGCGATATTGGGCGGATTTCCCGGACTTTGGAATCAGTTTGATGACAGACTGACAATACAGCAGAATATTTGTAGAAATATATTGGATGTTAATTGTTTTCTCTTTGAAGAGGGTGAACGTATGTTGACAGACCAACTGCGTGAGCCGGGAGTATACAATACGATTATGGCGTCCATTGCGGCGGGAAGCCATAAGCTGAACAATCTGTATCTTCACACCGAATTTTCCCGTGCAAAAATCAGTGTTTATTTAAAGAACCTGATAGAACTGGAGTTGGTGGAGAAAGTTTTCTCCTATGATACAGCCGGCAAAGAGAACGTTCAAAAGGGAATATATCGCATCAGCCATCCGTTTGTGGATTTCTATTATACTTATATGTATCCGTATCTGAGCAGCCTTCAGACATGGTCTGTGGGAGAATTTTATAATCGCTATATTATGCCGGATTTCAGAAAATATGTGTCGGGGTGTTTTAAGAAAGTATGCAGGCAGCATCTTACCAAATTAAACAACAGAAACCGACTTCCCATCTCGTTGGATATGGTCGGAGAATGGATTGGTAAGGCGGGCGAACTGGATATTATAGCGCAGGATGAACAAGGACAGACATTAATCGGACTGTGCAATTGGGAAAAGCCGACGTCTTATGAAGACTATGAGAATTTATTAAGCCATGCGAAGAAAGCGAAAATCAACGCTGATTATGTATATATGTACACAGCGTTTCGATTTGATGAAAGGTTGAATCTGGAAGCTAAGATCAGACCGAACTTGAAACTGGTACAGATTTCGGATTTCTGACAATCACGCATTTTTTGATTGGAAGGAAAGACATATACTATGGGAAAGAGTATTTATATAGCAGAGAAGCCCAGCGTTGCAAAGGAATTTGCCAAAGCTTTAAAATATAATATGAAGAACAAAGACGGTTATCTTGAATCTGATGAGGCCGTTGTGACATGGTGCGTCGGTCATCTTGTGACGATGAGTTATCCGGAAGTTTATGACGAGAAATACAGAAGATGGTCGCTTGATACGATTCCCTTTATTCCGGAAGAGTTTAAATATGAAGTAATCGGAGCGGTCAGGAAGCAGTTTCAGATTGTAAGCGGTCTGCTCAACAGAGAAGATGTAGAGACAATATATGTCTGCACCGACTCCGGGCGTGAAGGAGAATATATTTATCGTCTTGTGGAACAGCAGGCACATGTGCACGGTAAGACAAGAAAGAGAGTATGGATTGATTCACAGACAGAAGAGGAGATTCTGCGCGGTATCAGGGAAGCCAAAGACTTGTCGGCATATGATAATCTGTCATGTGCGGCGTATCTGCGAGCCAAAGAAGATTATCTGATGGGAATTAATTTTTCACGTGTATTGACGCTCAAATACAGTAACCCGATCAAGTCTTATCTGAAGGCCGACCGGGCGGTAGTGTCCGTAGGACGCGTCATGACTTGCGTACTCGGAATAGTGGTGAATAGAGAGAGGGAGATTCGGGAATTTGTCAAGATACCTTTTTACAGGATTCTTGCCCGGATTGACATAGAAGGACGGGAATGCGTCTGTGAGTGGAAAGCGGTAAAAGGTTCTCATTATGAAGGATCGCCGCTGCTCTATAAGGATACCGGTTTTTTGCAGGAAAAAGACGCGGACGCTTTCATACATTACCTTAAGGAAGAACCGACAGGACCGCCGGTTGTCGAGAAGCTTGAGAAGAAGAAAGAAGTCAAGAATCCGCCTCTTTTATATAATCTTGCAGAGCTGCAGAATGACTGTTCCAAGCTTTTTAAAATAAGTCCTGACGAGACGCTTCGGATCGCGCAGGAATTGTATGAGAAGAAACTGACGACTTATCCTCGTACGGACGCAAGAGTGCTGTCGAGTGCGGTGGCTAAGGAAATACATAAAAATATCGGCGGCCTTAAAAACTACGCTGTCGCAGCCTCTTTTGCGGCGGAAGTACTGAGTACGGGAAGTTATAAGACAATTGCTAAGACCCGATATGTCAATGATAAACAGATTACTGATCATTATGCGATTATTCCGACCGGACAAGGATTTAGTGCGCTTGATGGGCTGCATCCTACCTCAGCTAAGGTATATGAGATTATCGTGAGGCGTTTTTTAAGCATCTTCTATCCGGCGGCAGTATATCAGAAGATTAACTTAAGCGCTGTAATCAAAGGTGAATTGTTTTCCACCGGTTTCAAGGTGCTGGCAGAAGCGGGATATCTCCCTGTAACGCAGAATTCTTTCGCCAAAAAGAAATCTGACGGCGAAGAGGGGGAAGAGAAGAAGGATGAGCAGGAAACTGCATGTGACGAGTCTTTCATGGAAGTCCTGAAAACGCTGAGAAAGGGTAAACCGTTAAATCTCCTTTCTCTGGATAAGAAAGAAGGAGAGACGTCGCCGCCGAAACGCTATAATTCAGGAACGATGATTCTGACGATGGAAAATGCCGGACAGTTTATAGAAGATGAAGAGCTGCGTGCGCAGATTAAGGGAAGCGGAATCGGCACTTCCGCTACGCGGGCCGAGATTCTTAAGAAGCTGGTGAACATTAAGTATCTGGCATTAAATAAGAAAACTCAGATTATTACGCCGACACTGCTCGGTGAAATGATTTATGAAGTGGTGGCAGGTTCCATCAAACCGTTACTCGATCCGAGGCTGACGGCAAGCTGGGAGAAGGGGCTGACGCTCGTGGCGGACGGTGAGATTTCGGAAGATGAGTATATGGTGAAACTGGCTGATTTTGTTACAAGAAGGACGAACACGGTGAAACAGATGAATAATCAATCCGTGCTCTATAACAGATTTCGGTATGTGGCACAGTTTTATAAGAAGTAATATCATATATAAATTAAATTTTTATATGCGAGAGTTTTTAATAAATGAAAAGGCAGGTAAAATGAAATGGCATGTTTGAAGGATACTGAGGTTAGCGCGCTTTATACACTGGAAGAGACGATAGCAAAAGATATTTTTGAAGGAGTCGCATATCCGTGGGAAGTACTCAAAAAGATCAGTGATTTCATTGTTGCTCTAGGCAATACGCTTCCGGAAGAAATATTTGAGAAGAAGGGCGACAATGTCTGGATAGCCAGAAATGCAAAAGTCTATCCGAGCGCTTGTATCAACGGACCGGCTATTATTGATGAAGAAGCGGAAATACGGCACTGTGCTTTCATCAGAGGAAATGCCATAGTTGGTAAAGGAGCTGTTGTTGGGAATTCCACTGAGCTTAAGAATGTGATATTATTTAACAAGGTGCAAGTGCCTCATTACAATTATGTGGGAGACAGCATTCTGGGTTACAAGGCGCATATGGGCGCCGGGTCCATTACATCCAATGTCAAGAGTGATAAGACTCTGGTGGTAGTTAAAGCGGGCGATGAACGGTTTGAGACCGGACTCAAGAAATTCGGAGCCATGCTGGGAGACAATGTTGAAGTGGGATGTAATTCAGTGTTAAACCCCGGAACCGTTATCGGCAGGGAGACGAATGTATATCCGACTTCGATGGTAAGAGGATTTATACCTGCGAACAGCATCTATAAGAAACAGGGTGAAGTGGCAGGCAAATATTAAGTACAGTAAATTTTAAGTGTGTTTGGGGATAAAGAGTATGGAATTAAATATGGAAAATTTCGGTTCTATGATCGACAATGTGATCGCGGGGATATGTTTCTTTGAATATGACAAAACAGGTGGAGCGATGACGCCGTTTTTTGTCAACGAGGGACTGTTTCGTATGCTTGGGTATTCAAGGACACAAGGCATGAAATTCCTGAAAAAAATTGAGATGAATATTATTCCGGAAGATCTGCCGATTTACAGACAGGCTATTGAAGACGTGCTCAAGGATGACGGAGCTATTGATGTGGAATTCCGCACGGTGACGGGCAGTGGCGGATTGCGTTGGCTGCATGCCAGAGGAAATCTGTATTCACGCAAAGAGGATAAATACATTATCGTGGCGGTTGTTCATGATATCACGGAACGGAAGAGCATAGAAGAAGAATTGCATAAACAGGCGGAGAGACTGCATATTCTTTCTGAGGCGGAAGGCGAGAAAATTATAGATTATAACGCCAAGACGGACGTTATGATTATTAAGTCTTCCAATGAATATGATATGTCGGGTGAACATATAGCCGGTAAATGGATGGAACAGTTTGATGAGTCTATGATTCATGAGGAAGATGTTGCTTACTATAAATCGGTATTCAGAGGACTTCTGACGTCCCCGAAGCATGAGACGATAGAATATAGAACCAAACGTTTTGACGACGATTTTGTATGGTATCAGGCGAATCTGACTTCATTGCTAGGTTCAGAAGGGTACGTGACGAGAGTCGTAGGACGTATGATCAATATTCATGAGAAGAAGTTAAAAGAGTTAGAACTGCTTCTGCGTGCAGAAAAAGACGCTCTGACAGGACTTTATAATAAAGGCGCTGCCATGCAGCTAATTGAGAATGCGCTCAGTGACAGCAAGAACGGCGTCTTAAACGCGTTGATGATCATTGACTTGGATAATTTTAAAGAAGTGAATGATCTTCTGGGACATGCGCAGGGAGATAAAGTGCTTATTGATACGGCGGATGCTCTGAACGATATCTTTAAAGGCGGCGATATCGTGGGGCGTATCGGCGGAGATGAGTTTGTAGTTTTTATGAAAAATCTGAATGCGATCTCCAACGCAGATATCTTGGCAGGCAAGGTGGTACGCAGCGTTAATTATACTTTTGAGCATGAAGAAAAACCAATTCATCTGACCTGCAGTGTCGGCGTGGCAATTTTCCCGTATCACGGCAGTGATTACGAAGAGTTGTTTAATAAGGCGGATAAGGCTGTCTATACGGCTAAGGCGAACGGAAAGTGCGGATATCGAATATATGATGCGGCGACCACGATGGTATATCATGCCACCAGAAAAAATACAGAGTACAACCCGAGCAAGGGTATGGAAATGAGCCGTAATATTGAAGATTTGGTAATGCAGGTACTGTTTGAAGATAAGGTTATGGAATCGGCGCTGAAATCTGCGATAGAACTTATCACGGCCAAATACCGTTTTCATAGGGGATATGTATGTGGGAATGAATCACTGCCCATATCGAGAACGGTTCAGTTTGCGGTGACGGGATATGAAATCGGACGGGAGACGAAGGAACATTATGAGTTAAAGAGAGTTGTGAGTGAAATATTGTATGAGTCTTTCAGAAAAGTCACGATTATTCATGATTATGATTTGACTGCGGTGGAGATGCACGATTATTTCCAAGTAGAAGGTATTAAGAGCATGCTCTATTATCCGATCACATCCCATGGTGAATTCCAAGGCGCAATTATTTTTGAGAACCATGAGGATGTACAGCTTGAATTTTTAGAGAGCGAAATGGAAGAAATCCGTTCCCTGATGCGTATTCTGGAGGCACATATTTTACAGATCGGTTTTATGGACAGACTTCAGGATTTCGTGACACAGATTGCAATCTTTGATAATCTGGACAGTTTTGTATATATTGTAAATCCGGACACATTTGAACTGAGCTTTATCAACAAGAAGGTGCTGATGAGCTCGCCGGAAGTTAAGATCGGAGATATCTGTTACAAAGCGCTGCAGGATAGAGATTTACCGTGCGAGAATTGTATTTTAAAGCATCTTAAGAAAGATGACCCGCATTGCCGATGCACAGAAGAAATATTTAATTATTCTTTGAGATGCTGGAGCAGGTGCAGTGCAAGCTGGCTGGAGTGCAAGGATGCGAATGGACTGGCGCTTCTCAACTGTATTGATATATCTGAATATTTTATCGGTTAGACGATAGAATGCAAATTACATTTAGTGTTCGTTCACGTATACAGATAAACAAAATTATACATAGAAAGCGAGAAAGGCAATGGTGAAAATTTTAATTTTACTAATTTATTTTGCAGTATTGATCGGTATCGGTCTCTACTGCAGGAAGCATGCGACCGATGTGAACGGTTTCGTTTTGGGAGGGCGTTCGGTTGGTCCGTGGCTTACGGCATTTGCGTACGGTACATCTTACTTTTCTGCTGTAGTGTTTGTCGGATACGCAGGACAGTTTGGTTGGAAATACGGTATAGCGGCTACTTGGGCAGGTATCGGCAATGCGATTATCGGTTCCTTGATGGCATGGGTGGTTCTCGGAAGAAGGACGCGTATCATGAGCCAGCATTTAGATTCGGCTACCATGCCGCAATTTTTTGGAGAACGATTTGGAAGTCCGGCGCTTAAGATTGGCGCGTCAGTGATCATCTTTATCTTCTTGATTCCCTATACGGCATCTCTCTATAATGGTCTTTCCCGTTTGTTCGGTATGGCATTTAATATTGATTATTCCGTATGTATTGTTTTGATGGCGGTTTTGACTGCAATCTATGTGATTGCCGGCGGATACATGGCGACTGCAATCAATGATTTTATACAAGGTATTATTATGCTCCTTGGTATTGCTGCCATTATTGCCGCCGTAATTAATTCGAAAGGCGGATTGATGACGGCGCTTGACGGTCTTGCACGGATTACGGACGAGACGGTTGCCACAACGCCGGGTGTCTTTGCATCGTTCCTCGGGCCGGATCCTTTAAACCTGATGTTTGTAGTCATTCTGACGTCTCTCGGCACATGGGGACTGCCTCAGATGGTGCAGAAGTTTTACGCGATCAAGGATGAGGGCTCCATCAAGAAAGGCACAATCATCTCTACGGTTTTTGCGCTGGTAGTGGCAGGAGGGTGCTATTTCCTTGGTGGTTTCGGCAGATTGTTTTCCGATCAGATTGATGTGGCGGCGAACGGATATGATTCCATCATACCAACGATGTTGTCCGGCTTAAGCCCTATGCTGATTGCGCTTGTGGTGATTTTGGTTCTTTCCGCATCTATGTCTACGTTGTCCTCGCTCGTCATGGCTTCCAGTTCCACATTGACGATCGATTTTATCAAGGATAATTTTGTCAAGAACATGGAGGAGAAAAAACAGGTATTATATATACGGGTGCTGATAGTCGTTTTTATTATCATATCGGCAGTGCTTGCTCTAATCCAGTATAAGAGCAGTGTGACTTTTATCGCACAGCTTATGGGAATCTCATGGGGTGCCCTCGCGGGTGCATTTTTGGCGCCGTTTATGTATGCGCTGTACGGTAAATGGGTTTCCAAGGCATCCTGCTGGGTATGTTTTATTTTCAGTTCGGTTTTGATGGTGGCCAATATTTTCTTTAAGAGTTCTTTTCCGGAGATTATGCAGTCGCCGATCAACTGTGGCGCAATCGCTATGTTAGCCGGCTTGGTGATAGTACCGATCGTCAGCTTTTTTACGCCGAAACCGGACAAAACACTCGTAGACAATGCGTTTGCATGTTATGAGAAGGAGACGAAAGTTTCACAGAAGACTGCTCTTGGTAAATAACGGCGTGAGGAGAAAGCGCGGTTCGGGATATAAAGTACGAAATTTGAAAGAAAGGGTTTCTGCGCAATTTATGTGCAGAAAAAGGAGTTATTTATGAAACAGTTAATGTTAGGTAATCAGGCTTTTGCAAGAGGTCTGTATGAAGCAGGGTGCAGTGTTGTGTCCAGCTATCCGGGGACGCCGAGTACGGAAGTCACGGAAGAGGCAGCAAAATATGATGAGATCTATTGTGAGTGGGCTCCAAATGAGAAAGTTGCATTGGAAGTAGCGTTCGGTGCTTCGCTTGCCGGCAAAAGGAGTTTCTGCGGCATGAAACACGTTGGGTTAAATGTGGCGGCCGATCCACTCTTTACATGCTCTTATACAGGAGTCAATGCGGGATTGGTTATCTGCGTTGCAGACGATCCGGGCATGCATTCTTCGCAGAATGAGCAGGATTCCCGTCATTATGCAAGAGCGGCTAAGGTGCCGATGTTAGAGCCGGCAGATTCTGCGGAGACATGTGAATTCGTAAAGAAAGCATATGACATTTCGGAGAAGTTCGATACGCCGGTTATCGTAAGAATGTGTACCAGAATAGCCCATTCACAGAGTCTTGTGGACACGCAGGAGCGCGTTGTTCCCAAAGTGCCTGAATATGAGAAAAATGCAGCCAAATACGTTATGATGCCGGTGAATGCCATACGAAGACATCCTTTCGTGGAAGAGCGTACGCGTAAACTGACAGAGTATGCGGAAAGCAGCGAATTAAACAGGATTGAGATGGGTGATATGAAGCTGGGCATCATCACATCATCCACGAGCTATCAGTATGTGAAAGAAGTGTTCGGAGAACAGGCAAGCATCTTGAAATTAGGAATGGTCTATCCGCTTCCGGAGAAGCTGATTCTTGATTTTGCGTCCAAGGTGGAGAAAATCGTGATCGTCGAGGAATTGGATTCCGTGATAGAAGAACATTGCAGAAAACTTGGATTGGAAGTGACAGGCAAAGAACTGTTTCCGGTTGAAGGGGAATTTTCACAGAATCTGATTGCAGAGAAAATGGGTGTGAAGAGTGTGAGCACATGCGGACTGGAAGAGATGCTTCCGAACAGACCGCCGGTCATGTGTGCAGGCTGCCCGCATAGAGGTTTATTCTATACATTGTCTAAGAACCATTGCCGAGTACTTGGGGACATAGGCTGTTATACGCTCGGTGCGGTGGCGCCGCTTAATGCGATGGATATGACACTCTGTATGGGTGCGTCCGTGAGTGCGGTTCATGGATTCAATAAAGCGCTCGAAGAAGAGAGTGAAGGCAATACGGTGGCAGTGATCGGTGACTCTACGTTTATGCATTCCGGTATGACAGGACTTGCGAATATTGCCTATAACCAGAGTAACTCTACCGTTATCATTCTGGATAATTCCATTACGGGAATGACAGGTCATCAACAGAATCCGACGACGGGATATAATATTAAAGGAGACCCGGCCGGCAAAATTGACTTGGAAAGTCTCTGTCGTGCCATGGGAATAGGCAGGGTTGTTGTGATAGATCCTTATGATTTAGAGCAGTGCGATAAGGTGATCAAGGAAGAACTTGCGGTGAAAGAGCCTTCTGTTATCATCAGCAGAAGACCGTGCGCGCTGCTCAAATATGTGAAGCCAAAGCCGGCGATCCATGCGGACGAGAATAAGTGTGTCGGATGTAAAGCATGTATGCGTTTGGGCTGCCCGGCAATCAGCATGAAGAACGGGAAAGCGGTAATTGACACAACATTGTGCGTTGGCTGCGGCGTATGTCAGCAGTTATGCAAGTGCGGCGCATTATAACAGGACAGGAACAAATTTCGGAATGGAGGAAAGTATGACAAAGAATATTATGATCGTGGGCGTAGGCGGACAAGGTTCGCTTCTTGCCAGCAAACTTCTCGGACATCTGCTCCTGTCAGAAGGGTATGATGTGAAAGTGTCAGAGGTACACGGGATGAGCCAGCGCGGAGGAAGCGTTGTCACTTATGTAAGATTCGGAGAGAAAGTATATTCTCCGATTATTGATAAAGGCGAGGCGGATTTTATTATTTCTTTCGAGAAGCTGGAGGCAGCAAGATACTTAGAGTATTTGAAGCCGGACGGAAGAATTGTGGTAAACATACAGGAAATTGACCCGATGCCGGTCATTACGGGAGCAGCATCTTATCCTGAGAATCTGATAGAGAAAATGCAGGAGAAGGGATTTCAGGTAGATGCGATGGATTGTCTGTCGCTGGCGGAGGAAGCAGGCTCGGCGAAAGCGGTGAATATTGTTTTGATGGGAAGGCTTTCACGGTACTTTGATATCGCGGAAGATAAATGGCTCAAAGCGATAGAAGAGTGCGTTCCGGCGAAGTTTGCGGATATCAATCAAAAAGCTTTCCAACTTGGCAGAGCATGAAAGTGAAGTGACAAAAGACTCTATATTAGGCCGGTCTTTGCAAATTTGATATTGCAGATTCGGTGATAGACTATAAGAAATGGTATGAAAGGATTATAAAAAACAATGGCCAATTATTATCAACCGGAAATTGAGACAATGTCTTTGGATGAGCTGCAGGCGCTTCAAAGCGAGAGGTTAGTGAAACAGGTACGCTATGTATACGACAATGTGGAGTTCTATCGGAACAGGATGGATGAGGCAGGCGTGAAGCCTGAAGATATCAAAGGGATTGAGGATTTATATAAACTCCCCTTTATCACCAAGGATGATCTGCGTGACCAGTATCCTTACGGACTCTTGGCAGTTCCGCTAAATGATTGTGTGCGCATTCAGTCTACAAGCGGTACGACAGGACGCCGCGTAGTCGCTTTCTATACGCAGGAAGATATTGACATTTGGGAAGAATGCTGTGCAAGGGCGATTATGGCGGCAGGCGGTACGGACCAAGACGTATGTCATGTGTGCTATGGTTACGGACTCTTTACGGGAGGCCCCGGGTTAAACGGCGGATCCCATAAAGTTGGATGCCTGACACTTCCTATGTCCTCCGGTAACACGGAAAGACAGCTTCAATTCATGGAAGATCTCGGTTCGACAATTCTGTGCTGCACGCCGTCCTATGCAGCAAACCTCGGCGAAGCGGTAAATGAGAGAGGCATAAAAGACAAAATTAAATTGAAAGCAGGTATTTTCGGAGCAGAGCCTTGGACAGAAGAGATGCGTCATCAGATTGAAGAGTCGCTTGGAATAAAGGCGTATGATATTTATGGATTGACGGAAATATCGGGACCGGGTGTCTCTTTTGAATGTGAAGAACAGGCGGGAATGCATATTCAGGAAGACCATTTCATACCGGAAATCATTGATCCGAAGACCGGAGCGGTACTGCCGGAGGGAGAAATCGGGGAACTCGTATTTACCTGCATCACGAAGAAAGCTTTTCCGCTTCTCAGGTATCGTACCAGAGACTTGTGCCGATTGACGAGAAAGAAATGTTCCTGTGGGCGTACCCATATCAGGATGACGAAGCCTATGGGCAGAAGCGACGACATGATGGTAGTCAAAGGTGTCAACGTATGGCCGTCACAGATTGAAGCGGTTCTTTTAAAGCAGGGTTATCAAGCGAATTATCAGATTGTAGTAGACCGTATCGGCAGTAAGGATACAATAGAAGTTCAGGTGGAAATGACGCCGGAGATGGCGGAAGATACCACAGTGGCAGTCCCGGTGCGTGAGAAGAAACTTGTTTCCGGATTAAAATCCATGCTTGGTATTGGCGTGGATGTCAGAGTGGTAGAGCCAAAGAGTATTACGCGCAGTGAAGGTAAGGCAGTCAGAGTCATCGACAAGAGACATCTGTATCAGTGATTTGCAAGCATTGCGGCTTCGATGCCGTATGAATGCTATAAGGCGAGCAGGCGTCTGGCATTTGCAGAGAAAATCAGTTCCTTCTCCTGCGCGGTGAGGGAAGTGTTTTGAATCCGTGCGATATAGTCCTTTTGTGATTCCCAAGGGGAGTCTGTGGCAAACAGTATTTTGTCGGCGCCGTGTTTTCTTACAATACGCACGAAATCGCCGTCAGACAGATTGGATGATAAATACGGTTCCTTGCCATGCGCTGCTTTACATGGCGTGAGAGGACCGATGGAGAAGGCGGTGTCCAGATAGACGGGGGCACCGGCGAGATGTTGTTCCACTTCATGCCAGCAGGCCCAGTTTCCCATGTGGGCAAGAACAAATTTCTGTGGCTGTATTTCGTTAATTACGGTAAGAACCTGTTCAACATCCGCATAATTGTGGTCATAGATGCCGATGTCGATTCCGGCATGGATGAGTATGATCAGACCAAGTTGTGAAGCATGGTCGATGATATGCATCATTTTTAAATCAGTAAGATTTGTGTGCTGATAGGCGGGATGAAGTTTAATCCCTGCAATGCCGCTTTGCTTTAAGCGGAGAAGTTCCGACCGATAATCAGCGTAATCAGGGTGCATGCCCCCAAAAGTGATGATGCCCTGCCGGAGCAGCTTCTCGCGGTTAGAAATCATGGAAGAGTTTACTTTTTCTACCTGACTTTCATGTGTCATGACTGGAAGATTGACGCTGTAGGATACAGAAGCTTCCCTCATAGAGGCGAGCAGCCCGGAGACGGAGCCGTCCGTGAAATATTGTGTACAGGAAAGTTCGCTTAGTTTTTCCAGAGTAGTCAGCGCAATTTTGTCAGGAAATGTATGTACGTGGAAATCAATGACCATAGTTTACTCCATTTCTGTGTTTTTGTAACGATCGATTCATGCACGGAAAATATGATAGAATAATTTGTGATAACTGTCAAGAAAAGACAAATGCTAAGAAGAGCAGATAATAAGAAAGAGCAGTGAAGTTGAAAGTCAAACTGTTACAGTAAGAAAGAGAGAGAGGAATAAGTTACTATGCCAGTGACAGATTTATTGGAAAGAAACCACAAACTGTACGGCGATGAGGTCGCGTTGGTGGAACTCAATCCGCTTTTGGAAGATACAAGGAAAAAGACGTGGAAAGAATATGATTTGGTACAACAGACATCCACGATGCCGTATCGCCGCGAAATCACATGGAGTATCTTCGATGAGAAGGCAAACAGAGTGGCAAATATGCTGCTGGGGCGAGGGATTCGTAAAGGCGACAGGGTGGCAATTTTGATGTTCAACTGTCTGGAGTGGCTTCCGATTTATTTTGGCATCTTAAAGACCGGTGCGATTGCAGTTCCTTTTAATTTCCGGTTTTCGTCGGAGGAAATTTCTTATTGTGCGAATCTGGCGGAGGTTCACATTATATTCTTCGGACCGGAATTTATCGGACGTATCGAAGCCATAGAAGAAGAACTCAATAAAGGCAGGCTGCTAATCTATGTAGGAGACGGTTGTCCGACTTTTGCAGAAAGCTATCCGGAACTGGTGGCGGATTGTTCCAGTCAGCCGCCCCTTGTGCGTCTGGAAGACGAGGATGATGCGGCAATCTACTTTTCATCAGGAACGACAGGATTCCCGAAAGCGATTTTGCACAATCACGAGAGTTTGCTGCAGGCAGCGCAGATGGAGCAGAAGCATCATCTGACAGACAGGAACGATGTATTTTTATGCATTCCGCCGCTCTATCATACTGGCGCTAAATTTCATTGGATGGGAAGCTTGTGTGCAGGAAGCAGGGCGGTACTCTTAAAAGGAACGACTCCGGAGATTATACTGGATGCGGTTTCCAAAGAACATTGTACGATCGTGTGGCTGTTAGTGCCGTGGGCGCAGGATATTCTGGCGGCGCTCGACAGAGGCGATCTGAAGTTGGAAGATTATGAGCTTAGTCAGTGGAGGCTTATGCATATCGGCGCGCAGCCGGTTCCGCCGTCATTAATTAAGCATTGGAAAGAATATTTCCCAAATCATATGTACGACACGAATTACGGATTATCTGAATCGACAGGACCCGGATGCGTACACCTTGGTATCGAGAATATACATAAAGTAGGAGCCATCGGTGTTCCGGGCTATCGATGGAAATGTAAGATTGTGGATGAGAACGGCACTGAGGTGGAACAGGGCGGTGTGGGTGAATTGTGCGTGAAAGGTCCCGGTGTCATGACCTGCTATTATAACGACCCGCAGGCTACATCCGAGACATTGAAGGATGGCTGGCTCTATACGGGAGATATGGCTAAGATGGACGAAGACGGATTCTATTTCTTGGTAGACCGGAAGAAAGATGTAATTGTCAGCGGCGGAGAGAATATTTATCCCGTTCAGATTGAGAATTTCCTGAGCGCTTATGATAAAGTTATGGATGTGGCGGTAATTGGTCTGCCGGATGCACGTCTCGGAGAAATCACGGGGGCAATTATTTCCGTTAAAGAAGGAATGACGTGCACTGAGGAAGAGATTGAAGAATTCTGCAAGCAGCTTCCGAGGTACAAACGTCCCAAGAAAATTATCTTTGCTGAGGTTCCCAGAAATGCTACCGGTAAGATTGAAAAACCGGCGCTCAGAAAGAAATACGGGGCGGAACATCTTGTAGAGATGCAGAACAAAGGATAAAAGTAATTTTTTTAGAATTTATTTTGTAAGATTCGTTTTATGGACTCAATAAACGATAAATTTTTCTGTAAAATATAACTGGATTTTTCACGTGTAATGTGCGAAAATAAAGCTAGCGGTTATGACAGACTCATAAGAGGCTGTTATGAAATAATTTATACATAATCGAAAGGAGTTATCACATGATTTATTCAAAAGAAGTTGAAGAAATG
>ERZ808051.1335-NODE-1335-length-16917-cov-5.919062_pt1 | contig 16917 bp, 11 predicted proteins | sample MGYA00380199_ERZ808051 | MGnify/ENA primary metagenome ERZ808051 (study PRJEB31490, sample SAMN06133391) | mouse gut metagenome | isolation source: J11 | host: mice | place: China: Chengdu | collected 2015-05 ...
TGGTACGCTGATGTATATTCAGTTTATTTTTATCGCCGTATTTATCGGATACACCATCGGAACCGCGCCTGTGATAAGCTATCACTACGGGGCGCAGAACCATGACGAGCTAAAAAGCCTTCTTCGCAAAAGCCTTATCCTGATGGGAGCGGCAGGGGTTATCATGATGATTCTGGCAAATGTTCTTGCCGGACCTCTGGCCTCCATTTTCGTCGGCTACGACGCGAAATTATTTGAGATGACAAAGCACGCCTTCCGGCTTTTTTCCTTCTCGTTCTTACTTGCGGGCATCAACATTTTTGCATCGGCATTTTTCACCGCCCTCAACAACGGCGGCATTTCGGCGGCGATCTCCTTCCTCCGGACGCTGGTATTCCAGGTGCTCTCAGTGCTGATACTGCCCATATTCTTTCAGCTTGACGGCATCTGGTGGGCGATCACGGTGGCGGAGCTGCTTGCATGCTTTATCACCATGACCTTCCTGATTGCCAAAAGAAAGAAATACCATTATTAAAACGACATGCGGCCGAAGACTTGCTCCCGGCCGCATACACTATTTCTATAATTCCAACCACCCGCATAGCAGGTGGTTTATTTATTCTCCAAAGTTCCGTTTTTCGGATCAGTGAAAAACTCCTCAATGGAGAACAGGGCCTTGCCCTAACAATAATAAGCCTGTACTTCCGCTTTGGGGAATACAGGCTTAATTTGTGCGGTTATCTTTATAATGTTGGGCAGGGTCATTGGTTAAACCTCCGATATAATCCAATGATACATTATAGAATTTAGCCAAAGTTACCGCCAGTTCAAAGGGCAGTTCCCTTTTTCCTGTTTCGTAATTATGATACGTTGTCCGTTGCATATGAAGTATCTCCGCAAGTTTTCTGATAGACAAATCCCTATCTTCCCGTAAATCCCTCAAGCGAGGATAATAACCCATAATTACACCTCTTTCCCATTCTTACTTGACAGTGTACAACATATGATGTACACTTAGTCATGCTGTCCGTCATATGATGGACAATATAAAAACACCAAACGAGGAGAACAAAAATGAAAAGGAACGTAACCGTGATTACTTTGTTACTGCTGATCCTAAGTACGCTTTCAGGGTGCGGGCATCAGCATGTATGGAAGGAAGCAACTTGTACAGAACCCAATACCTGTACGGAATGCGGAGAAACAGAGGGCAGTCCAATAGGACATACTTGGACCGCGGCAACATGTACCGCCCCTAAAACCTGTAATGTGTGTGGGTAAACGGAAGGCACTGCATTAGCGCACACTTGGAGCGAAGCCACTTGTACTACTCCTAAGACCTGTAGTGTATGCAGGAAAACAGAAGGGTCTGCATTAGGACATACATGGATTGAAGCCACTTGTACCATTCCTAAAACCTGTAGCGTATGTGGGGAAACAGAGGGTGGATTAGGAGAACATCAACTTGATTCCAAAGGTTATTGTGCAATATGTCTTAAACAAATAGGGGAAGCTATCACGCTGTCTAATTATTCTAAGTATTTTTCTGTCAAAATATCAAAGAACGGGGTAGAAAGCGCCGAAAATAACAAATATTATTATAATGTTAAAATTGATACAGAGCCAAAAAGAGATATTGAATTCCATGATGTATGGATTGAAATCACATGGTATCATTCCAGTATTAATAAGCTTACATATCCCGATGGACACACAGAGGATGCCTTTAGGGATGCAACAACCCGAAGTAACTTAGATGACTCTGGAGACTGCACTGATGAAAAACAAATATATCTGGGTAATTATCCTAACGCTCAGTGGTCCACTAATACACGTGTGTTTGACAGCTGGGAAATCACAGACATAGGTGGATATGTTATAAAATAAAAATATGTCCTGCTCTTTAATTCTTAAAGAACGTTAAAGAGCTTTCAGAAATTACTGAATATTGGAGGAAAAGATGGAACAAGGCCGGAAAATGAAAGATGTGGAAAGAAAGTTAGAAGAATTAGCCGCCAGAAAACCAAGACCAAGTAACAGAATACCCGAAATAGAGGAGGCTATGGAAAAATGGAAGAAAGAACCCCAAACGCTGATTCAAGCGAAGTCGATCATTGCAGAGAAAATTGCAGACAAATCGGCATATGATCAGTTGCTGGTGATGCTTTCTTTATTGGCGGGTGTATTGGCCGCTTCTGCTCCTATATTTGGAAATTTAGACAAGTTGGCATACGGATTGGCATTGCTTGTAGCTTTGTCAGCGCCGATTATATGGATGCTAATGCGGAGTACAAGCGATTATTATAACGAATTGCAAATAATCATAGAAGAACTCAGCGGGCAAAATGACAACAACACAAGTAAACAGTTATCATGAGAAGTCTTGCATGAGAAGGTGATATTTTCGTTTTCTTGAAATAACACCTTCTCATGGCATCTCCATATATTGCCTGTCAATTCCTATTCCCACAAATGCATGTGACAAAGGGATTGACAGACTGCTGATACAACTACTCTCCCTCTGACTTACACCATTTACTACACCATTTTTCTAAAAAATTACACCATTTCACACCAAGTTACGATACCTTTGAAATGATACCCTATCCTTTTTTATCCATACAAAATCAGCATTCCCCGACATTTTGAAGCATTATCTTTCATTACACACCTGAAAAATATAAAACTTCAGGTAATACGACTGGTCCGCCGCCCAGAGAATCGGATGGTCGGGCGCCTGGGTGCCGAACTCCACCTGGCGCAGGCGCTTATGAGCGCCTGCCGCCGCCTCGCGGATGGTTTTGGCGAACAGCTCCGGCTCCATGAAATGAGAGCAGGAGCAGGTGGCAAGGAAGCCGCCGTCCCGCACCAGCTTCATACCCCGGATATTAATTTCCCGGTAACCCTTTACCGCGTTCTTTACCGAATTTCTGGACTTGGTAAAGGCGGGCGGGTCGAGAATCACCACGTCGTACCGCTCTCCCTGCTCCTCCAGCCCCGGAAGCAGCTCGAAGACATCCGCGCACCGGAATTTAACCCTGTCAGCCAGCCCGTTCATTCTGGCATTCTCCTGCGCCTGGTCCACCGCAAGCTGCGACGCATCCACCCCAAGCACGCTGACGGCGCCCGCAATCCCCGCATTCAGAGCAAAGGAGCCCGTATGCGTAAAGCAGTCCAGCACCCTCTTGCCTTTACAGATACGATGGATTGCCGCACGGTTATTTTTCTGGTCCAGGAAAAAGCCTGTCTTCTGGCCGTCCTCCACATCCACTATATACCTTACGCCGTTTTCCACGATTTCCACCCTGGTGTCAAAGGGCTCCCCGATAAAGCCCTTGATGCGCTCCATACCCTCCTGCAGGCGCACCTTGGCGTCGCTGCGCTCATATACGCCGCGAACGGATATCCCGTCCTCCGCCAGTACCCTTTTCAAAGCCTCCACAATGACAGGCTTCCACCTGTCGATGCCCAGCGCCAGAGATTCCACCACAAGAACATCCGAAAACTTGTCCACCACAATACCCGGCAGAAAATCCGCCTCGCCGAAAATCAGGCGGCAGCTGGAGGTATCGATGGTCTGCCTGCGGTATTCCCACGCGTCCCGGACCCGCCTCTCCATAAAAGCCTCGTCGATAACGGCGTCCTTTTTTCGCGAAAGCAGCCTGACCGTAATTTTTGAACAGGTGTTGATATAGCCGCAGCCCATGCAGTAGCCGTCAAAATCATGAACTGCCACCACATCCCCATTCTCAAAATCCCCCTGTATGGAGTCGATCTCATTATCGTACACCCACATGCCGCCTGCCTTCAGCGTGCGCCCTTCCCCTTTTTTTAAAGTCACGATCGTCCGGTACATAGCCGTTTCCCCCTGGTCCTTTTTATTCCTGCGCGCAATGAGCCCAGCGGATGCGTCAGCATCCATTTGGCAAACGCCGCGTGGGTTAAATACCATAGCGTCCTCTGGACGCATGGCGCTTTGCTGCGCTGCAAGCTTGATACCCCATCAGCCTGCTGCGGGTTCTTTGATTATCTGACTGCCAACGCCGAATCTTTATTTTGTAACACTTCAGCCCTCGCCATTCACAAAGCCGCACCTGCGGTGCTTTCCGCTGCTTCGCAGCTACCTTTGCTCACATCGGCTGGCTGAACTGTTACTTTATTTTATATTTTATGTGTTTTTCCCTTGACAATCAATCACTTTTTATTTATTATTTTAATGTTGACACTTAAATGTCATTAACCGACGGCGCGTGGCTCAGCTTGGTAGAGCGCTGCGTTCGGGACGCAGAGGTCGCGTGTTCGAATCACGTCGCGCCGAGCAGGAGCCTGGAAATTCTTATTTCCGGGCTCTTTTTTTATTTTCAAGCAGGTGCGCGGCGCATATAAACGTTATTCGGTCGAGCCTTCCGCTCTCAAAAACGCCATGCCCATTCCCAATATAGCTATCATTGTAGTTAAGCTGACGGTCTGCTGAAAGCTGAACATATTGTTTACGGTGTACGCCAACAGCGAAAAGCCGCATGCGCAGCATACGAAACAGAAGCCTCCGCTGCCGCCTCCCGACACAGCCTTCCCCGATTCCCCGGATTTTCTGAAAAAAGCCGCCATCGCCGTGACCATGGCGCCTCCAAAGCCGATCAGCCCCAAAATACCTGTATCTACAAGCACGGTCAGCCATTCGTTGTGCGTGTTTGTCAGCCTTAAATTGGGGCCAAACACCTGGTTCAGCATTTGAAGCAGCCCTTCGCTGCCGTCCTGATAAATGTAGGCGCTCATGGCATCCGGTCCCACGCCTGTCAGCTTATGTACAATATCCTGCTCCGAAAAACACATAAGGCCTGCCCTCCATGTGGCGCCTCTGTTGCTGCCCCAGCGGTAGGAGAACGTAAATGCAGGATATTCCGACAGCCGCCCCAGACTCCCCGGATATTTTGTGTTTACGGCTGTCAATATAATAAATAAAACGACGGCACATGACACAATTGTCACAAAAATTTTTACAAGAATCGTCATATATTTCCGGGGATATATCCCCTTTTTTTCCACTATGTAAAACAGCGCCAAAAGGAGCAATGACACTATCGTCATTATTACCGGCAGACCTCCCGTTGTCAGCAGGTCTATGATTTTATCCTCAAGGTTGATCCTATCCGGCGCAGCGCCGCGAAGCAGCCAGGTAAACAGACAGGCGGCAGAAAGCAGCGCCGCAACCGCCCAAAAACGGCACATTCTCCCGCCGTTTCCCGCGGACTGTACAAGCAATACCGACAGCACTGCCCCCAGCGCCACGATTCCGCTCATGCTTCCCTGGGTTGTCAGAGTGGCAAAGCCCAGCAGTACATAGCCGTAAAGCAGCGCCCTCTGCCAGAGCCTTCCGCCGCCCCGCCAGACCGACGCCGCCCCCGCGAAAAGCACCGTCACCAAATAGCCGCAGTACCAATTGATGTTTCCTATGGTTGAGATAAAGCTCGGGCTGCTCAGCTTCATTTCAACAGGGTAAAAGCCAAACCGGTTCAAGTACCCCAGCAAAAACACTGCCGCCGATACCGAAAGCATCAGATAAAAAAACGCCCTGCGCGGCTTCCAGCACTTAGCAATGAGAAAGTACGCCGCGACCAGCATAAGCTGCGGCATAAATCCCATATACCAGCCGTTCACCGCTCCCCAAAGCGCGTCCTCCTTATAGTCCGAGCACAGGTAGGACAAGATCAGCGCCGCGCCGTACACACCCATGAATATGTCCGTAAGCGTAACCCTTTTCCGTATTTTCCCCAGCTGCTCCAGCCAGACTGCCCTTGCCGGACTTTTTTGCTTCCTGCGCAGAAACGCTGTCAGAGCGCCCGCCAAATATACGGCTAAAAGAGGCAGCTGCAGCCGGAGTACGGATATGCTCACCCTGGCGCAGAAGCCTGCCTTATCCGTGGCAATATGAGTATATCCGTCCCGGAAATAGAGCGGCATTACCACTGTCATCAGCACAAGGTAGACACACGTGATAAAATCCATAATCAAACGGACCCAGCCCTGTATTTTCTCCCATAACGGCTGCGGCTTTTGTTTTTGTCCTTTTCTCTGGCGTAAGCACTGAAACATTTTTATTTCTTCCCCCTGATCCTGCCTCCATCATAGCTTATTCGGATTCCTTCGTCAAGACGACGTTCTTTTCAGGGGAATCGCATTCCTTTCTCCGCTCAAGGCTGATATAAGCATGGTAAATGATAATAAAGCCCAGGGGACCGCCGATAATGCCCCATGCGCCAAAAAGCTTTATACCCGCATAAATAGAGAGCAGAATGGCAATTGGTGAAACGCCCACCCTCTTACCTATCAGCCTGGGCTCCAACAGCTCGCGGGCAAAAATACAGACCACATAGGTGAGAATACACAGCGCCGCCCGCACATAATTGCCGTAAAACAGCTGCTGTATGGCAAGGGGCACAAGCACGATGCCCGTGCCGATAAAGGGCAGCGCGTCCAGAATCCCCGCCAGCACCCCCCACAAAATGCCGTTGCGCACACCGCTGATTCCCAGCACTGCCGCCGCAATCACGGCAATGGTAGTCATAATGATAAGCTGTGCCTTCACATAGGTTGCGATATAACGGATAATACCGCAGATGACCTCCAGAAACACATGGCATTCCTCCCTGTCCAAAAGGCGGTTCATAATATTGTCATAATCCTTTGCCAAAAGCACGGTGGCAATCAGGAAGGTCACAAGGAAGCCCCCGATGGCGGCGAAGACCTTCACACACTCCAGGCTCTGGGACAGCATTCCGGGCAGAAACTGCAGCTGGAAATAGTCTATGCCCTCCTGTATTCCCGTTAGAATGGTCTGCTCCAGATAATCGCTGTCTATCCTCAGGGTATCGCCCACCGTTCTGCAGATCTGATGCATGATTACTGTCAGATTTGATTCCAGAGAGTCAAGACCGTCGATCCATCCCGGCAGGCTTCCCACGATCCAGGAAAACAGCACCCACACCAAAACCCCCAAAAAGCCGCAGGCAGCAAGCAAAAGCAGCATCACGCCTACCTGCCTGTGAATTTTCAGCCTTTTCTGCAGCTTTTGCAGAAAGGGACCAAAAATGGTCACAAAAAGCATTGCAATCAGCACCGGCGCCGTCAATGGCGTGATGATTTTAAGAAAAAAATATACTGCCCCTGTCAAAAGGAGCAGCATTACCAATTTACTGTTTTGAATTTTCTCTGCCATACCCTTTACCCGCCTTCCACGTTCTTACAAGGCTTAGTATGGTAGTTTTTTGTAAAATCATGTGTGGGCAGAAATTAAAAAATAAGAAAATGCCTGTCCCCGGGGTTCTGTCTGAAAGCTCATGATTTTTTTTGTGGCGGGATGGGCAAATTCCAGGTGGCAGGCGCATAAAGCGGCATTTTTTATACAGAGCCTCTGCGACAGGCTTTTCGTTCTGTCATCCCCGTATTTTACATCACCCAAAAGCGGATATCCGTAATGTGCCAGCTGAGCTCTGATCTGATGAAATCTTCCCGTTTCCAGAGAAATTTCTGCAAGCGCCATTTCCGCAGGACTGTCAATTGTCTGCAAAATCCGCCAGGACAGGGCGGCGCGCTTTGCGCCGGACTGCTTCGCCCCCTCCCGTACGCCCACCGTTCCCGGGCCGCTTCCCGCATCCGCCACAACGGCCGTACCGCTGCCGTCCTTATATAAATAATCCACAAGCCGCCCCTGATTTTCCGAGGGTTTTCCACAGAGTACCGCATAATATTGCTTGTGAAGCGTTCCGCCTTCCCCCTGCCTTTGCAGCTGCGCCGTCAATTCTGCGGCGGCATCCCTGGTTTTGGCAAACACAAGCAGCCCCTCCACCGGCTGGTCCAGACGGTGTATGATTCCAAGATAGGGCTGGCGCAGATAATTCTTTAATTCGCTGACAACATCCTGCTGCCCCACCTTCGCAGTCTGAGTCGCCAGTCCCGCAGGCTTGCGCACCACCATTATGCTCTTATCCTCATAGATTATTTCCGTTCTCACCTGATTCCTCCTGCCAGGACCCGGCTTTGTTTTTGTCTTTTATGCCGTAAGGCAAGCCCACAAAGAATCCCCTCACCCCCTGAGCCGCAGCCCCCGGGGATAATGATTCTTCATGACGCCGCCCGCAAGCTTGCCCCAGCCCATGCCAAAGCCGTCCGCACAGACCAGATACCAGCCCTTTTCCCCATCCGCGGGAAAGGTCTGACCGTTGAGATAGGCGGCCGTTTCCGGCGAATCCGCCTTTAAATCCCACCGATGCAGCACATCCCGGGGCGAAAGCGCCAGCGCCAGGGCATGAGAGGGCTCAAAGCGGTTCTTTTTCAGCTCTCCCAGATGCAGACCCGGGCGCAACACCTTCAAGCCCTTTAATCCGGGCATTTCCGCCGGGGCAAGATAAACGTTTTCTCCAAATCTGATATACCGGGGAGCGCCGGGCTGTCCCCCGGCAGCCGCTTCCAGCAATTCCGGCACCGACGGCACTTGCACGCCGCCTCCGGCAGAGACCGCCTGCCCGGCGCGCCTGAGATTTTCCCGGCAAAACTGCGGGAACTCCCCCAGCTCCTTCTCCGACACACCCTTGAGGCTGCCGCCTGCGGCGCTTCTGCGAAAGCCCTGCGGCAGGCTTCCTTCCTTCTGCAGTACCGCGGCAAAATGCCCCTCTCCCTTGATCCGGTGGGGCGCCATGCGCAAGGCGCCCTCAAGACCGGGCGCGGGATTTTCCGCATATGCCGGAAGGCCGTCGCAGCCCCTCAAGCCCAGACGTTCTTTCTCCGTTTCCATAACATCCGCAGGTATAAGACTGAATTCCGGGTGTCTCTGCAAAAACCTGCTTACGCTTCCCTCGTTCTCTTCCGGAGCAAAGGTACAGGTAGAGTACACCAGCCTGCCTCCCGGGCAGAGCATCTCTGCCGCACAGTCCAGAATCTCAGCCTGTCTTTCGGCGCACATACGCACATTCTCAGGACTCCACTCCTCACACGCCCCATCGTTCTTTCGGAACATCCCTTCCCCGGAGCAGGGCGCATCCACCAGAACCCTGTCAAAATACCGGGAGAAAGCCTCTGCAAGGCGCTCCGAGGTCTCGTTAGTGACGCAGGCGTTCACAACCCCCATACGTTCTATGTTTTCGGACAATATCTTCGCACGGGCAGGGTGTATCTCATTGCATAGAAGAAGCCCCTGCCCCATAAGCTTTGCCGCAATCTGCGTGCTCTTGCCCCCCGGCGCCGCGCACAGATCCAGCACGCGCTCACCGGGCTTCACTCCAAGCAGCTCCACCGGAGCCATGGCGCTGGGCTCCTGTATATAGTACACGCCCGCCGCATGAAAGGGATGCCTGCCCGGCTGGTCGCCTGCCTGATAATAATAGCCGTTTTCCGCCCAGGGCACCCCGGTCAGACGGGCAAAGCCCAGACATGCCGCATCCTTCGCCCCCTCCTTCAGGGCATTAAGCCGCAGGGCATGATACCGCTCCCCCTCATAGCTCTCCAAAAATGCCTGATATTCTTCCCCAAGCATTCCTCTCATTCTTTCCAAAAACGCCTCCGGCAGCATAATCCCCCACCCTTTCCCATATTTGGCAGAAAGCGTCCGCTCTCCCCCGCTTTTCACTTATTGTTTTCGGCTGTCCCTTACCGGTGGGCGTCCCGGCAGCCTGTCACCGTTTGGACAGATAATATTTATGCAGCAGGCAGAAATACTTATAGATGGCTCCGTTGGGGCGTTTACCCAGCCTTTCCATAAGATATTCTATTTCACAGACAATGCCCTTCGTATCTTTTATGATAAGAGCCGGAGGCACCTTACATACATCATACAGCTTCCATACCAATTCGCTGTCCGGCAGCCGGGTGCCCTGTTCAAGTGCCCGATAGGTCTTCACATTTACGCCAAGCTGTTCTGCCATACCCTGCTGCGTCTCATTCTCCCTCTGCTTCAGCAATGTAAAAATCGTTTCCTCGTGTCTGTTTCCTGTTCCGACAATGTACTGAATACAGCAAAGCTGCCTGTACAGATCATCCTCCAAATGAATCTGCCGCTCATCGTACATACACATTGCCAGCGATGCCGTCATGCTCAGATAACAGAGAAGCTCCTTGAAACTGCAATTCTGGAACAGGTCTTTGTGCACCTGTCTCACCCTTCTGTTGGTAAAGACATAGTACAAATCCACCTCCGTTTCCGCAAGACGTACCAACTCCGGATAGGTAAGACGCTTGTCCGCCTGCTCCACCTTGCAGCAATGCCCCTGAGAAATCCCAATCCGACTGCCCAAGTCCTGCTGAGTCATGCCATGCAATATCCGTTCTTCCTTCAGCCTCTGCAAAACGCCAAGATAACCAATGCTCATAAGTAAATTCCCTTTTTAATAAGTAAAATCAGTTTATATTCACAATTTTACTTATTGTACGGTTTTATCATTTCCTTATGTGCACCAATTTGTGAATTATGTTAAATATCTCGGTAATATTTGCCATTTTTGTGCAAAATTACCAACACATTTTTTGAGAATGTCAGACTTGCGCATCAAAATTTAGAGTTTAACTTTTCTTTCCATGCCGCTTCATCCCGAAAACCGACTTTTGAAAAATTATCTGAGATCAAAATACCAAAGCGCCGTTCCGTTTTTATATTAACATAAGTATTATATCTATTCAAGTCAGAACTGTCGCCCCTTACAAAATCTAACAAAAAGCAGAATTGCTGTAACTTATGCGAAAATAAAGTATAATAAAAAACTTTTTTGCAGAGAGAGACAAAAGAGAAGAACTCTGCTGTCAGGACAAATTAACCTTTCAGAAATGGTCAAAACTACTTTCACTTGATAATACAGTGCTACTATATTATAATATTTTATGAGGCATTTGATTTAATTGCTGATGTTATGAATCGTACATGGGTTTAAAAGTAAATTTTGTAAAAGGGAAAGGGAAAAATGAAAAAAATTCATTTAGTTTCAGCCCTGTTTCTTTGCTCCGTCCTTTTCGTCGGATGCAGCGGACAGAAGGGCAATACAGAAGGCACATGGCAGGGAATCCGAGCCGGCATGGATGACCTGTCCGCCATTACAGAGCGAACGGAGTATTATGACATCGCCGCAAAGTCGGAACCGATTTTTCAGTGGGAGCGTGAAAAAGAGGACCAATTCCAATCAAGAATAAAACCTGCATTCATCAGTATGCAGTTTTATCTGGAGGAACCTGAGCAGCTTTGGAGAGAGCCGAACCTTGGCCCCCATGGAGAACTCCTGTCCTGGGACATCTGCCTGTACAGGTCAGACGGGAGCCGGGAAGCCATACTGCAGGGAATTGGTTCTGCATATAACCACCACGGTTACCTGGATCAGGAGGGAAACCTTTATTGGTGGAAGAATTCCACTACAATAGAACATTCTGACGGAAGAATAGAAAAAACAGAAACAGCCATATACAAGTACAGCCCGACAGGCAAACTCCTTTTTGAAAAACACTATGACTACGGGTATGATTTTGAGGAGATCCGCCAGACCGCGGATGGCAGAATATACCTTGCGATAAGCAACAGGAAATCCGAAGGAAACGGGTATAAACGGCTGGCAGAGCTCGACCCCGCCACCGGCCTGGTCACGGAAAACACAGCCGTCCGGATAGCCGAATGGGGAATAGACAGCCAGCGGCTGGGAGTATGTGGGGAGAAGCTGGCAGCATTTAAATTTCAGTTTCTATCCGGTAATGAAATATTGCAGGTAAATGCGGACGACGGAGCCGAATCCCTTATTCTCTCTTTTCAGGGAACCACTTATATGCCGCCGAAGGAATTTGACCTCGAAGACTTTCGGGTGATGGAAGATAAAAGCGTGGAGATCCTGTGGGTGGCACGGGATAGCAGCAAAGGGCTCTGGGAAAAGCTGCAAATGACAAAGGTAAACAAGATACCCATTGTCCTGAGAGGGCGTTTCAACGACAGCTGGCTCGCAGCGCAGATTAACAGCTTCAACCGTCAAAATGAAACCTATCATGTAATATTGGAGGACTGCGGACCAGGAAATGACATTGAAGATTTTGCCCGTCTGACCAGCATTCAGATTATATCAGGTAAGGGACCTGACATCCTGGACGGAAATTTGATGGAGGAATATATCTCCGGAATGATGGAAAAGGGAATTCTGGAGGATCTGCGCCCTTACATGGAAAGGAGCGGCATCCGGGAGGAGGATTATTTCCCCTTTACCTTCAGCACGTGGAAGAACGGAGACAAAATCTATGGAGTCAGTCCCGCTTCCCCCGTACTGGCGGGCTATTGTATGGACAGCGCCTTCCTTGGGAGCACCCAGGAGCCTGATCTTGAAACGCTTCTTGACGCCCTGCTTTCCAGTCGGAAGGATGCCGTATTTATGAAAGGGTGTGATTCACAGGAGCTGTTGAAGCTTTTTCTGGCAGGCACGGACACTCTCTGGGGAATGGTGGACTGGGAAAAGGGAAGCTGTGACTTCAGCAAGGAATTGTTTGCCAAAATATTGGAAGCGGCCAGGCAATACGGCGACAGCGGAAGCAGAGGTGAGACAGGCTATATTGCGCAGAACCGCAGCTTTATGAAAATTTATTACTATGACGACAGTGCAGAACGAATAAGGAATGGGAAGGTCATATGTGGAGTATTGTTTGATGACGGCTGCCGTACAGCGGTGACATCAAATTCCTCTCTGGCTGTAAATACCAATTCACCTCATAAGGAAGGCGCCTGGGAATTTATTTACTTTCTGCTTGGGGATGAGGCCCAGTCCGCCAGTAGCGGCGCCCCGGCGAGCAGAAAGGCTTTTGACGAATGGGTGGAGGAACAGAAGGAAGCATTTACAGGCGGAAAGGAAATCCACTCAACATATGCCAATATTTCAGCCGGCGGAAGCATAGTGATAACGGGAGAGACTGTCTACACGGAAGCAGATATTACAGATGAAATCATAGCGGAATTCAGAGAGACCCTGGAGGCTGCGCGTCCCTATCCCCTCCGCACCGTTCCCATCCTGGATATCATCAGAGACGAGGCGGAGGACTATTTTAACGGCAGCAAGAGCGCCGAGGATGCAGGCAGAAATGTGACCAACCGTGTGCAGACCTACCTGGACGAGGGGCGGTAAGAAGTATTTTACCGGAAGCAGGGCCGGCAGCCGCGAGTATCCGCTCCGCGGCTGCACAGGTTGTATAGGCAAAAGCATAAAACATGCAGGCATTTATGTCTTGCAATCACAATATTACTATGTTACAATAAAGTAGATTTTATCTCCGCAAGGCAAATAGAATGGCATCCTCCGGACGCATTGCGCTTTGCTGCGGATATTTGATTTTATATTATCGGTATTATGAAGCAGATATGGCACGAAAAAAGAAAAGGGAAAGGAGAAATGTCTATGAAAAAAATACGATCACTTACAGCCCTGTTCCTTTCCTGTCTCCTTCTCGCCGGCTGTGGCGGGCAAAAAGACAATGCAGAAAGCACATGGCGGGGCATTCAGGCGGGCATGGATGACCTGTCCGCCATCACTGACCGGACGGAATACTATGATATCGTCATTGATCAGGAACCGCTTTTTCAGTGGGAGCAGGAAGGAGAAGACTCTCCTCTGTCAATAGAGTACGCAGGATTTGTGAACATGCAATTTTATCAGGGTGAACCGGTTCAGCTTTGGAGAAAGCCAAACTTTGGATCGGTTGGAGAACTGCTGTCATGGGACATTGTTCTTTACAGGCATGACGGAAACAGAGAGACCGTGCTGCAGGGAATCAGCTCGGCATACGGCCATCACGGTTACCTGGACCAGGAGGGAAACTTTTATTGGTGGAAAAATTCCGGTACAACAGAACACTCGAACGGCACAACGGAAAATACAGACACATCCCTGAAAAAATACAGTCCGTCAGGGGAGCTCCTTTTTGAAAGACAGTATGGCTACGGATATGATTTCAGTACAATCCGGCAGACAGCGGACGGCAGGATTTACTTGGTCGTATGCAATAAGGAATGGGGCGGGGAGGGCTCCAGACGGCTGGCGGAGCTGGACCCTGAAACTGGCCTTATCACAGAACATACTGCCGTTAAAATGGTAACAGAGGCTACGGATAACCAGTATCTGGGCGTATGGGGCGATAAGCTGGCGACGCTTAAGGCCCAGGTGATATCAGGAAATCAAGTCACGGCAATTGACATGACCGACGGAACAGAAGCCTGTATTTTATCCCTTAAAGGAACCTCCTACGTACCCCCGGATGGCTTCAGCATCCAGGATCTGCGAATACTGGAGGACGAGAGCGTGGAAATCCTGTGGTCCTCCGGAAACGGCAGCAAAAGCCTGCGGGAAAGGCTGTGGATGGCAAAGGTAGAGCGAACTCCCATTGTACTTAGAGCACGGAATACCGAAGGCTGGCTCACCGACCAGGTCAACAGCTTCAACCGGCAGAGCGAGACCTATCACGTGGTTGTAGAGGACTGCGGACTGGGTAACGATGCGGAGGATTTTGCCCGCCTGACCAGCATACAGCTGGCATCCGGCAAGGGACCGGACATTATATACAGCAGTCTGATGAAGGATTATATGCCGGGTCTGATGGAAAAGGGCGCCCTGGAGGACCTGCGCCCTTACATGGAAAGGAGCGGCATCCGCCAGGAGGATTACTTTCCCTTCACCTTCGGCACTTGGAAGAACGGGGACGGAATCTATGGAGTCAGCCCCGCTTCCCCCGTACTGGCGGGCTATTGTATGGACAGTACCTTTCTCGGAAGCACACAGGAGCCTGACATCGAAACGCTTATTGACGCCCTGCTTTCCAGTCAGGAAAAGGCCGTGTTTTTAAAGGGATATGATTCACAGGAGCTGTTGGAGCTGTTTCTGGCAGGCACGGACACTCTCTGGGGAATGGTGGACTGGGAAAAAAGAAGCTGCGACTTCAGCGGGAATCTGTTTGCACAAATATTGGAGGCGGCAAAAAGATACGGAGACAGAGAGGACACAGAGGCGGTAAGCTGCCTTGCGAAACAGCGCTCCTTTGCGGATATATTCGATTTTGACGATGCAGCGGAACGTAAAAACAAAGGAACTGTCATCTGTGGGACGCTGTTTGACGACGGGTGCCATGTGGCAGTCACGTCCTATTCCGCCCTGGCTGTCAATGTAAATTCGCCCCACAAGGAAGGGGCGTGGGAATTTATTTCTTTCCTTCTGGGAGAAACGGCACAGTCTGCCAGCAGCGGCATCCCCGCATCCCGCAGTGCATTCGGCTCATGGGTTGAGAAGCAGAAGGCAAGGGTTGCGGGCGGAAAGTCGCTTCATAAGCTACATACCAAAAAGCTGCCCGACGGAAGCAGGGTGATAACAGGCGAGACGATCTATACGGAAGCAGATATTACGGATGAAATCATAGCGGAATTCAGAGAGACCCTGGAGGATGCGCGCCCCTATCCCCTCCGCACCGTTCCCATCCTGGATATCATTAGGGACGAGGCGGCGGATTACTTCAGCGGCAGCAAGAGCACCGGGGAGGCAGCCAGGCTTGTGACCAACCGGGTGCAGACCTACCTGGACGAGGGGCGGTAAGGAACGCCTTTTTCAGTATGTATCAACGGACAACCCTTGCATTTATTTCAATTTCAGCAGCATTTTGCATTACAAGACACCCACGGCGCTCTCTATGTCAAAAGAACGAGCTTTAACTGAAATTCCTTCCCGTCGCAGCAGATTTCGCAGTTCCCGTTATATCTGCGGGCAATCTGCGTCATTATCTGAATTCCGTATCCGTGGGCCTTCTTGTCCTTTTTTGTGGTCGTCACGCTGTTGCCGCGGACAGGAACCTTCCCCTCCACGGAATTGACAATTTCTATCACCGTATAATTGCGGGTAGGATTTACCCTTGTGCGGATATACCCCTGCGTCTGCCCAAGGCACGCCTCTATTGCGTTATCATAGGCATTGGCAAGCAGCCCGCAGATATCCGGCGCCGTCAGGGCATTCAGCTTATTCAGGGCGCCGGAAAATTCAAAGCCGATACCATGGCTCCTGCAAAATTTCCTCTTTGATGCAATCACCATGTCCGCTATCTGATTTCCGGTGGGTATCACGCTGTCATTGCGCAGCGCTTCATGTCCAAGCTGCTCCGTATACCGTTTTACCTCCTCATAATCGCCTGCCTCACACAGAGATGTGAGAACAGCCAGATGATTTTTCAAATCATGCCGCAGCTTTCTCACCTCGTCCTCATTCTCCTTCGCCTCCTGCAGGGAATCCAGCTGCACCCGCAGATACTCCGTTTCACAGCTTGCCACTGTCTGACGATAGATTCTGACCCTTGACTCTATCAGGCAATACACAAAATATCCCACGCCCAGAAGATAACCGCCCACAAAAATAAAAATAAACAGCCAATACATTTTCTGGGCATACTGGGTACGATTCAAAATAAGAATAAACGCCCCGTCAATAAAGGAAAAGAACAGCAGCGCTATACTGCCCAGAATCTCCCTGGCAGAAAAATACACTCTCGTCCGGTACTTGACCTGCACATGACGCAGGATAAGCAGCAGCACAAGGAGCGTCACATCCGGCGCATAGCTGATGAGCATCCGAAAGCCGTCCCTGTCTGCGGGCTGAATGTTTGAGGGCCCCACAATCTCCTCCACAAGCGCCGTAGGAACCGCAACCAAAAAGAAATAGATACAGAAGGCGGGAAAAAAACGCAGAAGATCCGACGGTCTGCTCCGGCTGAACAGACACACGCTCAACAGGATCACCACCGCCATGCTGACAATATATTCAAGAGACACCGGACAGATAACGGCAATCACAGTCCCCAGCACGGATAATGCCGAGCCGATCGCCGCATTTCTCCTTCCAAGCTCCATATGGGCGGCGCAGACATACTGCATCGTCAGCATTAAAATCCAGTAATTCAACAGGTTAA
>ERZ808051.1337-NODE-1337-length-16898-cov-4.031092_pt1 | contig 16898 bp, 17 predicted proteins | sample MGYA00380199_ERZ808051 | MGnify/ENA primary metagenome ERZ808051 (study PRJEB31490, sample SAMN06133391) | mouse gut metagenome | isolation source: J11 | host: mice | place: China: Chengdu | collected 2015-05 ...
GGGCGTCATTGTGCTCCTGTCCGATGCAGGGGGCAAGGTGAACATGATCGCTATGGCCACCGAGGAGGCGCTGGCTAAGGGGGCTCATGCGGGGAACCTGATCAAGGGCATCGCCGGTAAGGTAGGCGGAGGCGGTGGCGGACGTCCCAATATGGCTCAGGCCGGCGGCAAGAATCCGGCGGGCATTCCGGACTGTATCGCGGAGGCCGGTAAGGTGCTGGAGAGCCAGATCGCCAAGCTGACCGATTAAAGAGACGGATAGAAAAGTACGGTAAAACACCCGCTTTCGGTTTCGGGAAAGCGGGTGTTTTTGCGTTCCGGATTGCTTCGGGCTGCAAGCAGCATTTTTTCACTGCGGTCTTGTGGATTTTCCCGGTAGGAAGTATAATGAAAAGGGCCTGATTTTGCCAATCATGCTGCCGGAAAGACAATGAGGAGGAAGTGAAAGTGAGTTCAATGATCAAAAAGAAAAGCAGAAAATATGTCATATTAATAGCCATTGCTGCAATTGTAGTAATAATTCTGGCAATATTCTACAAAGGCTATTCAAGCGCTGCGGAGAAGTATGAGGAGACCATTCAGAAACTGGAGCAAGAGGTTGAACGGCTCTCGGAACCTGTGGCAGTCTATGAGGAGGCTTCACAGGAGATCGACATTGCCGTGATCAATGCGGAAATCCGGGATATCGGAGAACTTGCCACAATAGAATATTTATACACGGACGCGGGAAAATATGAAGATCCTGCGGAGCTGTTCGGAAAGGAAATTCCGTTTTCGTTTACGACGAAGTCCTTTATTGCAAAATGGGACGGCTCCATCAAGGCCGGAGTGGACATCAGCAAAGTGAGGGCGGAAGTAAACGAGGAGAAAAAGGAAATAATAATACATATCCCGAAAGCCGAAATACTTTCTCACGAGATAGACGATGAAAGCATTGAAACCCTTGACGAGAGAGACGGACTATTCAATAAACTAAAGATTGAAGATATCAGAGCTTTCGATGCCAACAGCAAGGACGCTATGGAGAGACGGGCCATTGAAAACGGGCTTTTGGACAAGGCCTATGAAAACGCCAGGACGATTCTTTACAAACTGGTGTACACGGATGCTGTGACAGAGGCGGGATATACGGTTGTGATTGAGGGGACGGAGGAATAAATTCGTTAAATATCGGGACTTTTCTGCAGACAGCAAAGGCGCCGCAAAAATATTTTACAAAAAATGCAATTCGTTCTTTGCGAGTTGCATTTTTTGTGATATACTGTTTGGGACAATAATCATGGGGGTATTTGCGCTTTCCTGTGCGGCCCCGGTTGAGTCGTTAGTATTTATTTCATTATAAATGGAGGACTGAGAGCATGAGTACTACTTCAAAAGCGAGCCAAAGAATAACAGCTTTGCTCGATGAAAACAGTTTCGTTGAAATCGGCGCCCTTGTCACAGCCAGAGCCACTGATTTCAATATGAAACCAGGCGAGACTCCCTCTGACGGTTGCATTACCGGCTATGGAGTGATTGGCGGCAAGCCTGTGTATGTGTACAGCCAGGACGCTTCCGTGATGAACGGGACTATCGGCGAGATGCATGCCAGGAAGATCGTAGGTCTCTATGATCTGGCTATGAAGACCGGCTCCCCTGTGATCGGACTGATCGATTCCGCAGGGCTGAGGCTGCAGGAGGCGGCGGACGCGCTGAACGCTTTCGGCGCTATCTACATGAAGCAGACATATGTATCCGGCATCATCCCCCAGATTACCGCGATCCTGGGAACCTGCGGCGGCGGACTTGCCCTGTTCCCGACGCTGACGGATTTCACGTTCATGGAGGAGAAGAATGCGAAGCTTTTCGTCAATGCGCCCAATGCGCTGGACGGAAACGTGATCAGCAAATGTGATTCCTCCACGGCTGCGTTCCAGTCCGAGGAAAGCGGAATCGTGGATGTGGTGGCAGACGAGGCCACTGTTCTTTCCAAGATCAGGGATCTGATCGCGTTCCTGCCGTCCAACAGCAACGAGGGCAGCGATATCGTGGAGTGCACGGACGATCTCAACCGCGTGAACGAGGAGCTGGCAGGCTGTGCAGGGGACACCTCTGTGGCGCTTTCCATCCTGGCGGACAATAACGATTTCTTCGAGGTGAAAGCGGGCTACGCAAAGGATATGGTAGTGGGCTTTATGAAGCTGGACGGCGTGACCGTAGGCGCAGTGGCCAACCGCAGCGAGATATGCGACGAGGACGGAAAGGTAGCGCAGAAGCTCGAGCCTGTCCTGTCCAAGGAGGGCTGTGAGAAAGCGGCCGATTTCGTGAACTTCTGCGACGCATTCGAGATTCCGGTGCTGACTTTGACCAATGTAAAGGGTTATCAGGCCACCGTGTGCTCCGAAAAAGGAATCGCAAAGGCGGCTGCAAAGCTCACCTATGCTTTTGCCAATGCTACGGTTCCCAAGGTAAATGTCATCGTAGGCAAGGCTCTCGGCACTGCGGCCATCGCCATGAACTCCAAAGCCATCGGCGCGGATATTACCATGTGCTGGCCGGATGCCCAGATCGGCACCATGGAGGGCAAGCTTGCCGCGAAGATCATGTATGACGGCCAGGGCGCAAGCGTCATCAATGAGAAAGCTGCAGAGTACGACGCGTTAAACTGCAGCGCGGGAAGTGCCGCAAGAAGGGGGTATGTGGACCAGATCGTAGAGGCCGCTGACACCAGAAAGTACGTTATCGGCGCTTTTGAGATGCTCTTCACCAAGAGCGAGGAACGCCCTGCCAAAAAGCACGGAACTGTATAGAAAGGGTGATATAAATATGAAGAAATTGATAGCCATTCTGTGTACGATTACCTGTCTGCTCGGACTGACAGCCTGCGGAAGCGGGGAGGAACTGTCGGAATACGGACAGTACAAGGCGAACAACGCACAGCAGCTAGCGGATCAGATGGTGCTCAATCTGTTCGCTCAGTATATGGATGACGCTGCGGCAGAATCGTTTAGCGAGTATACGGCGGAAGAAATCGAGTATATGCTGAACATGCAGTACAATATCCAGGTGGATGGAAACGCGTTCAAATCGGGAATTGAATCTTTCCGCTCTGCGGGGGAATCCATGGGAGCCCTTACGGGAACCAACGGAAGTACGGTGACGGTTGACGACAGTGAGATCATTGTGGAAGTCGAAGTCACCGGCGAGAAGAAGAACGCCACGGCAGAGATCATCTTTTCCAACGATATGTTCCTGACGCTGAAGTCAGCTGCCTTGAATCCCAGTTCCACGGCAGGCGAGCTGATGGCCAATGCGGGCCTCAACACCCTGATCGGCATGGGAACCGTATTCACCGTATTGATTCTGATCAGCTTGATCATCTCGGCCTTTAGGGTGATCCCCAAGATTCAGGAGAGCATGGCGAAGAAGAAAGCTCCCGCGGCGGAAAGCTCGGGTGTGGACAATGCCGTGACACAGATCGTGGAGCAGGAGACCATCGGAGAAGAGGAGACAGACGACTGTGAGCTGGTGGCCGTTATCGCGGCGGCAATCGCAGCCAGCCAGGGCGCTGTCACCACGGACGGCTTTGTAGTGCGTTCCATCAGAAGAAGATAAGTGTATCAAATAAAACAATCAAGTAATCTATTTAGGAGGAAATAAAAAATGAAGAATTATACAATTACCGTGAACGGAAATGTATATGATGTAGTGGTAGAAGAGAACACATCCGGCGCTCCCGCGGCGGCAAAGGCTCCGGCGGCGCCCAAGACTGCACCTAAGGCTGCGCCCGCAGCAGCACCCAAGGCTGCACCCGCAGGCGGCGCAGGCAGCATCAAGATCGAGGCAGGCGCGGCAGGCAAAGTGTTTAAGCTGGAGAAGAAAGTCGGCGATGCGGTGAAGAAAGGCGATGCAGTCGTCATTATTGAGGCAATGAAGATGGAAATCCCTGTTGTGGCTCCTGAAGACGGTACTGTTGCCAGCGTAGACGTGGCAGTGGGCGATGCTGTAGAGGCCGGCGCTGTATTGGCTACTTTGAATTAATGTGGCGTGGGCGTAAAGCGCCTGTTTATCGCTAAAAACAACAGGAGGTCAACAAATGGATTATATAGCTTCAACGCTGAACAACCTAATCCATCAGACGGCGTTCTTCAATCTGACTTGGGGAAACTATCTGATGATTGCGGTTGCATGCATTTTCCTTTATCTGGCTATCCGGCATGAGTTTGAGCCCTTGCTTCTGACTCCCATAGCCTTTGGCATGTTGTTGGTGAACATCTATCCTGACATCATGCTCCATGCGGAGGACGCCTCCAACGGTGTGGGCGGCTTACTGTATTACTTCTATTTACTGGACGAGTGGGCTATCCTGCCCTCCCTGATCTTCATGGGTGTGGGCGCGATGACGGATTTCGGTCCCCTGATCGCCAACCCCAAGAGCTTTCTTCTGGGCGCGGCGGCACAGTTCGGTATTTTTGCGGCATATTTCGGGGCCATTTTCTTAGGATTCAATGACATGGCGGCGGCAGTCATCTCCATCATCGGCGGCGCCGACGGCCCTACCTCCATCTTCCTGGCCAGCAAGCTGGGGCAGACGGCCATCCTGGGACCCATCGCAGTGGCGGCATATTCCTACATGTCCTTGGTGCCCATTATCCAACCGCCTATCATGAAGCTCATGACCACGGAGAAAGAGCGGAAGATCAAGATGGGGCAGCTTCGTCCGGTATCAAAGCTGGAGAAGATCCTGTTCCCCATCATCGTTACCATCGTGGTATGCCTGATTCTGCCCACCACCGCTCCTTTGGTGGGTATGCTGATGCTGGGCAATCTGTTCAGGGAGTCCGGCGTGGTACGCCAGCTCACAGAGACGGCTTCCAATGCCATGATGTATATCGTGGTTATTCTCCTGGGTACTTCCGTAGGCGCCACTACCAGCGCGGAGGCATTCCTGAACTGGGATACCTTAAAAATCGTTGCACTGGGCCTGATCGCCTTTGCGTTCGGCACTGCGGCGGGCGTTCTGTTCGGCAAGATTATGTGCAAGGCCACCCATGGCAAGATCAATCCGCTGATCGGTTCCGCGGGCGTGTCCGCAGTGCCTATGGCGGCCCGTGTGTCCCAGAAAGTGGGCGCCGAGTCGGATCCTACCAACTTCCTGCTGATGCATGCCATGGGACCTAATGTGGCAGGCGTTATCGGAACCGCTGTGGCGGCCGGAACCTTTATGGCTATCTTTGGAGTGTTCTAAGCTGCGCATAACGGAATCTTATAAACCAATAAATCATTATGGAGGAAATTCGTAAATGTCAGAACAAGTAAAGAAACCGATCAAGATTACGGAAACGATACTGCGTGACGCCCATCAGTCTCTGATTGCGACCAGAATGCCCACGGATTTCATGCTTCCCATCGTGGAGAAGATGGATAAGGTGGGATACCATTCCGTGGAGTGCTGGGGCGGCGCCACCTTTGACGCTTCCCTGCGTTTCCTGAAAGAGGATCCCTGGGACAGACTCAGAAAGCTGCGCGACGGCTTTAAGAATACGAAGCTGCAGATGCTGTTCCGCGGACAGAATATCCTGGGATATCGCCCTTACGCGGACGACGTGGTGGATGCGTTTGTGCAGAAATCCATCGCCAACGGTATCGACATCATCCGTATCTTCGACTGTCTCAATGACCTGCGCAACCTGCAGGAGGCCGTAAACGCCACCAACAGGATGAAGCAGAAAGAGGGAAGAGGACATGCTCAGATCGCCCTGTCTTATACCCTGGGCGACGCCTATACGCTGGAGTACTGGGCAAGCACCGCCAAGAAGATCGAGGAGATGGGTGCGGATTCCATCTGTATCAAGGACATGGCAGGCCTGCTGGTGCCTTACAAGGCTTCCGAGCTGATCAAGGCCATGAAAGAGAATACCAAGCTGCCCATCCAGCTGCACACCCACTATACCTCCGGCGTGGCCAGCATGACATATCTGAAAGCCGTAGAGGCCGGCGTGGACGTCATCGATACAGCCATGAGTCCTTTTGCGCTGGGGACCTCCCAGCCTGCTACCGAGGTTATGGTAGAGACATTCCGCGGCACGCCTTACGACACCGGTTTCGACCAGAATCTTCTGGCGGAGATCGCAGATTACTTCCGTCCTTACCGTGACGAGTGCTTAAAGAGCGGCCTGCTCAATCCCAAGGTCATGGGCGTGGACATTAAGACATTGCTGTACCAGGTGCCCGGCGGCATGCTCTCCAACATGGTGAGCCAGCTGAAAGAGCAGAACGCGGAGGATAAGTACTACGATGTGCTCAGGGAGATTCCCGAGGTTCGTAAGGACCTGGGCGAGCCCCCTCTGGTTACCCCTTCCTCCCAGATCGTGGGCACCCAGGCCGTGTTCAACGTACTCATGGGCGAGCGCTACAAGATGGCTACCAAGGAGACCAAGGCTGTGCTGCGCGGCGAGTACGGACAGACCATCAAGCCCATGAACCAGGAGATCATAGACAAGGTTATCCCCGGCGAGGAGCGCATTACCTGCCGCTATGCGGATATGCTGGAGAACGAGATGGATAAGCTGGAAGGCGAGATGAGCGAGTGGAAGCAGCAGGACGAGGACGTGCTTTCCTACGCCCTGTTCCCTCAGGTGGCTACGGACTTCTTCAAATACCGCCAGGCCCAGCAGGACAAGGTGGATATGACCCAGGCGGATACCAAGAACGGCGCGTATCCGGTGTAATGTTTTCGGAAATCAGTAAGAGATAAAAAAGCGACGGAAAGTGCCGACACATGCAAAGCGGCGAGCGGAGTGTATCGGTGCTTTCCGTGTTTTCATCGAATGATTGTGCATCCATTGAAAATGACTATAAGCTTTTGGTATACACGCGAGAAGACGAGAATGTCGCAGACAGGGCTTCGGGCCGGGGCGGAATGCCGGATGGGCGGATGCCCGGTGGGGGCGGACAGAGGAATACCAGGAGATTGACGGATAGATTTGAGGCCAAAGCGCCCGGGCGGGATTTCGGTTTGCGCAGGGCTTTCGGCGGAGGGCCTCTGTGGGAAATGTGGATAGGATATGACGACGAAGTGTACGGACAGAGTGATTGTCATCGGCGGCGGTGCCGCCGGTATGATGGCGGCTGTGGCGGCAGCGGAGAGCGGCGCACAAGTATGCCTGATAGAAAAGAATGAGAAATTGGGGAAAAAGCTGTTCATCACCGGCAAAGGGCGCTGCAATGTGACCAATGCCGGCGACATGGAGACGCTATTGGCAAATGTCTGCTCCAACAGCAAGTTTCTGTACAGCGCCTTTTACGACTACGACAACCGGGCGGTGATGGCGTTTTTGGAGCGCGAGGGATGTCCCTTGAAGACGGAGAGGGGAGACCGGGTATTTCCCGTCTCGGATCATTCCTCGGACGTAATCGGGGCGTTTCAGAGGGCGCTTCGGAGGCTGGGCGTCAAGGTTTATCTGAATACAAGGGTGAAAGAGCTGACACTGCGGCAGGAATCAGGGGAGGAAATTATAGCCGGGGTGGAACTGTCGGACGGCAGAGCGCTCACGGCGGACAGGTGCATTGTGTGCACCGGCGGGATGTCCTACCCCTCCACGGGCTCCACCGGCGACGGCTATCGCTTTGCCGGGCGCACCGGCCATGGGCTCGTGGAGTGCAGCCCCTCTCTGGTACCGTTCAATATCCGGGAGGAGTGGTGCAGCCGGCTGTCGGGACTGACGTTAAAGAATGTGTCGGTGCGGCTGTGCAGCCAGGGCAGGGAGGTCTATGAGGGATTTGGGGAGATGCTGTTCACTCATTTCGGTGTCAGCGGACCGCTGATCTTGTCAGCCAGCAGCTTTTACGGACAGAGAGGCAAGAAAGCCGCGAAGAAAGCGGAGGGGGGAACGAAGCTGTATATCGACCTGAAGCCTGCGCTGGACGAAGAGCAGCTGGACAGACGTCTGCTGCGGGACTTTGAGGAGAATAAGAACAAACAGTTTAAGAACGCCCTGGGCGGCCTGTTTCCCGCAAAGCTGATTCCGGTGATGCGGGAGCTGTGCGGGATCCATCCGGACAAAAAGGTGAACGAGATCACCAAAAACGAGCGGAGGAGCTTCGCGGAACTGATCAAGAATCTGCCGCTGACGGTGACAGGGCTTCGCGGGTACGAGGAGGCGGTGATTACAAAAGGCGGTGTCTGCGTGAAAGACATCAACCCCTCCACCATGGAATCCAAAAAGGTTCGCGGGCTGTATTTTGCCGGGGAGGTTCTGGACCTAGATGCGCTGACCGGGGGCTTCAACCTGCAGATCGCCTGGTCTACGGGGCATCTGGCCGGAAAGTCCGCGGAGACTTAGTCCGCTTATGCGCTTTGCGCATAATATAGAGAAGAAGCTGGGAGGATGATTATGAGCTATAATGTGGCGATTGACGGACCTGCGGGAGCGGGGAAGAGTACCATTGCGAAAGCAGTGGCCAGGGAGCTGAATTTAATTTACGTGGATACCGGGGCGATGTACCGTGCCGTGGCGCTGTACATGCTGCGGGAGGGTGTGGACTTGACGGACAGAGAGCAGGTTGCGGACAGATGCATCCGGGCGGATGTGACCATAGGGTATGAGGACGGGGTGCAGGTAGTATTCTTAAACGGTGAGAATGTGAACGCTTTTCTGCGGGCAGAGGAGGTGGGCGAGGCAGCGTCTATGATCAGCCCCATTCCCCAGGTGCGCAAGAATATGGTGAAACTCCAGAAAAGCCTTGCCGCAAAGAGCGATTGCATTATGGACGGCAGGGACATAGGCACCTGTGTGCTTCCGGGGGCTCAGCGCAAGATTTACCTCACTGCCAGCAGCGACGTGCGAGCCAGGCGCAGATATGAGGAGCTGACCGCGAAAGGCGAAAGCGCTGATCTGCAGAAAATCAAGGCGGACATAGAGGACAGGGACTACCGGGACATGCACAGGGAGATATCGCCGCTGAAACAGGCGGACGACGCGGTTGTAGTGGATACGTCGGACATGACGGTGGAGGAGGTCATAGCTTCCGTCATCAAGTTGTGCAGCAGGGAATAGAGGGAAGCGCAGGGACATGCAAGTCCCGGCATGGAGGAGTCTTTCTATGGAAGTAAAGCTGGCAGAGAGTATGGGATTCTGCTTTGGCGTGAAGCGTGCAGTGGATACTGTGTATGAACAGATAAAAAATGGGAAAAATATATATACCTATGGCCCGGTCGTGAACAATGAGGAAGTGGTAAGGGAGCTGACGGAAATGGGCGTCAGGGTGTTGGAGTCGAAAGAGGAGCTTATGGGGCTTTCCTCGGGCAGCGTCATTATCCGTGCCCATGGTGTTCCTGAGGAAATCTGCCATATCCTCCAGGAGAGGAATCTGGAGTGCATCGACGCCACCTGTCCTTTCGTAAAGAGAATACACAATGTGGTGGAAAAGGAGAGCAAACGAGGCCGCCGCATCGTGATCGTGGGAAATGCCGGACACCCGGAGGTAGAGGGCATCATGGGGTGGTGCACAGGCGCTGTCACGGTGCTGAAAGACCCGGAGGAGGCCGAGAATTTCAGGCCTGAGGAGGGTGAAAAACTGTGTGTAGTAGCCCAAACGACATATAACTACAATAAATTTCATAATGTAGTTGAAATTTTGGAAAAAAAAGGTTACAATAGTATTGTTGTGAATACTATCTGTAATGCGACGGAAGAGCGCCAACGCTCGGCAAGGACCCTGGCAGCGGAAGCTGATGTTATGATTGTAATAGGAGGAAAGCATAGTTCCAATACGAGGAAGCTTTATGAGATTTGCAAGGAGGAATGTGCACATACCTATTTTATACAGACAGTGGAAGACTTGCATTTAGAACTGCCTAAATCTGTTCGACGAGTGGGTATCACCGCAGGGGCTTCCACCCCAAATAAATTAATCGAGGAGGTTCAAAATTATGTCAGAATTAACTTTTGAACAAATGCTGGAAGATCCAAATTCAATCAGGACAATACATTCGGGAGAGGTAGTCACAGGCACAGTCATTGATGTCAAACCGGAGGAGATTGTCCTGAACATCGGGTACAAGTCAGACGGTATCCTTGTCAAGAACGAATATACCAATGACTCCAGCGTAGATCTGTCTACAGTGGTTAAACCCGGCGACACCATGGAAGTAAGGGTGCTGAGAGTGAATGACGGGGAGGGGCAGGTAGCTCTGACCTATAAGCGTCTGGCAGCCGACAGGGGCAACAAGAGAATCGAGGAGGCTTACAACACCGGCGAAGTGCTCAAGGCTACCGTGGTACAGGTGCTGGAGGGCGGCCTGAGCGTTGTATACGAAGAGGTGAGGGTATTCATTCCCGCAAGCCTTGTGTCCGATACCTATGAGAGGGATCTGGGCAAATATATGGGACAGGAGATCGAATTCGTCATCAGCGAGTACAATCCGAAGAGGAGAAGATATATCGGCGACCGCAGACAGCTGATCGCAGCCAGGAAAGCCCAGATGCAGAAAGAGCTGTTCGAGAGGATCCAGGAGGGCGACGTGGTGGAAGGCGTTGTCAAGAACGTGACGGACTTCGGCGCGTTCGTGGACTTGGGCGGTGCGGACGGTCTGCTTCACATCTCCGAGATGTCCTGGGGCCGTGTAGAGCATCCCAAGAAAGTCTTCAAGGTAGGAGACAAGCTGACCGTGCTGATCAAAGAGATCAACGGCAGCAAGGTGGCTCTGTCCTTAAAGTTCGAGGATCAGAATCCCTGGAGAGATGCGGCGGACAAATATGCCATCGGAAATATCGTCACCGGCAGAGTGGCCAGGATGACGGACTTCGGCGCATTCGTGGAGCTGGAGCCCGGCGTGGACGCATTGCTTCATGTATCCCAGATTTCCAGGGAGCATGTGGAGAAGCCTGCGGACGTGCTGAGCGTGGGACAGGAAGTGACGGCGAAGATCGTCGACTTCAACGAGGCTGACAGAAAGATCTCCTTAAGCATCAAGGCGATGGCATCAGCCGCGGAGTCCAACCAGGACGAGGTGACCGTGGACATCGATGCGGTGATCAGCGCACAGGCGGAGGAAGACGCAGAGTAAAACTTACACATACAGTGAATGATTGGATGGTAACTGCCATGATATTCGATTATGAGTATTTCAAAAGAGAAGTACTGAAACTGACAGGAATCAATCTGAGCTGTTACAAAGAAGCGCAGATGAAGCGCAGAATTGATAGTCTGATCTCCAAATACAAGATAGAGGGTTACGAAAAGTATGTAGTCTGTCTCAAGACAGATCGGAGGATGTTCGAGGAATTCATCAACCATATCACCATCAATGTCTCGGAGTTCTACAGGGACATTGACCAGTGGAAGGTATTGGAGGAGAAAGCGATTCCCGAGCTGATCCAGCGATTCGGCAAGAATCTGAAAGTGTGGAGCGCTGCCTGCTCTACAGGGGACGAACCTTACTCGCTGGTGATGGCTATGTCCAGGCATCTGCCCCTGAGCAATATCAGGGTCTATGCCACGGATGTGGACAGACAGATCATTGAGATGGCGAAGAAAGGCGTTTATCCGGAGAAGAGCATCGCTGCCGTACCGGCAGATTTAAGGCGCCGATACTTTAGGCAGACAGGGACAGAGTACAAGATAGCGGATGAGATTAAGGCGCGGGTGGAATTCAGAGAGCACAATCTGCTCAAAGATGCCTATCCCATAGGATGTCATCTGGTGGTCTGCAGGAACGTGATGATTTATTTTACCGAAGAGGTCAAGGACCAGGTATACAGGAAGTTCTGTAATTCCCTGGTAACCGGAGGACTGCTTTTTGTAGGCGCTTCGGAACAGATTATCAATCATAAAGAAATCGGATATTTCAGAAAGAGCGCTTTTTATTATCAAAAGGCCCTGTAAGGATATCAAATAGAAAAGGCGGCAGGAGATATTCTCCTGCTGCCCTTTTCGGTGGATTCGGCTGTGACGATCCGAAAGCCGGGATCAATAACTGGAGGCCATCATGCTCAGGACATGGCTGGCATAGGTGGAAAATGCCTGCCGGTCTTTTTTCAGTTCGTCCGTCAGCTCAAAGAAGAGCTCACGGCTCTTGTAATCCCGCTTGAAGAAAGGCGAGAACACAAAGTCCCACTGAGGCAGATAGCCTGACACCTTGCGGGTGTAGCAGTTGGCGGCAGAGGCCGGCACCCTGTAAGCCCTGTCCACGAAACCGGCCACGGACTTGTGCAGCGCCACGTCCTCCGTGGGGAGATAATAGTAATCGTGGTAGTTGGAATAGAAATACTTCAGCTCCTCCTCAAAGATGGGAATCTTCAGGCAGCACTCCGCGCTGTCCCCCTTGAAATAGCATCCGCCTATATGGGCGGAAACGGGCCTTGGCAGGGGTGTGTCCGGCTGGAAGAGGATGAGCAGCTCCTTTCGCCGGTTTCCGTTGTGATCCTTATAGGCATTGGCCTGTACCCGCCTGGCTTTCACCGGCTGGTTGAACAGATCGTAATAGGCGAGCATGGCCAGAGTCTCCAGCATTCCTTTCAGATCGTCCGCATTGTGGAGAAGCAGGGCGTTCTCGGAGTACTCGGAGGGGTTCTTGATATAGTCGTGGTAGATACCGATCAATTCGCTCCCGGAGAACACGTCTTTGCGGGACACCTCCAGGAACCGCTCCAGGGTCTTCTGCTTGCAGTTGGGGAGCTTCAGGAAGTATTTATAGGGCACCACTCTGCGGTAGATGTCGATGCCCTGAAAGTGATCAAAATGGTAAGGCAGAGAATGCTGTGCACATTTCTGCGTGATGAAAGGCAGATCGAAATTGTTGCCGTTAAAATGGACCAGATAGCGGAAAGGCTTGGCAAAGTCAAAGAAAGCCTTTACAACCGCCACCTCTTCTTCGTAGGACTGGGCCATCCACTGTATGGTATGCCATTTCCCCGCCAGAAAATAGGCGCAGCCGATCAGATACAGGCAGGAGGATTTGGCAGTGAAGCCGGTGGTCTCAATGTCGAGAAAAAGGACGCGCTCCAGGGGCGCGAGCCTGTCCAGCGGATAAGTGATCGAAAAGTTCTGCAGTGTTTCCTCGGATATTCTCATGACAGCCTCCGTTTTCATAATCTTTCCATGTATATCATAACACATTTTTGAAAATTCCAGTAGTATTTTCCGAAAAAAAATAGTATATTTAAAGTATCTGTGAAAAGGCAGGCTATATTTTGAGAAAGGACTTAAGATAACATGGCAAAGTTGACATTTGTGGGGGGCATACATCCCTATGATGGAAAGGATTTGTCCAAGGACAGGCCGATTGCCGATCTGTCGCCGGGAAGCGAATTGGTCTATCCTCTGTCGCAGCACATCGGCGCGCCGGCAAAACCCATTGTGGCAAAAGGGGACAGAGTGCTTACAGGACAGAAGATCGCCGAGAGCGGCGGTTTCGTTTCGGCGCCCATCTACGCCACCGTGTCCGGCACGGTGAAAGCGATTGAGACCAGGCGGGTGGTCACGGGTGATCTGGTCATGAGCGTGGTGGTGGAGAACGACGGACAGTACGAGGACGTGGGCTTTCAACCCAGGGAGAGCACCCGGGGGATGTCCCGCGAGGAGATCGTGGAGATCATAAAGGAGGCCGGAATCGTGGGCATGGGAGGAGCCGGATTTCCCACCCATGTAAAGATGTCTCCCAAGGAGCCGGAGAAGATTGAATACATAATCGCAAACTGCGCGGAATGCGAGCCCTATCTGACCTCCGACTACAGGCGGATGCTGGAGGAGCCGGAGAAGCTGGTAGGGGGCCTGCGGATCATCCTGCAGCTGTTCCCCAATGCCAGCGGCATCCTTGCGGTGGAGGACAACAAGCCGGACTGCGTCTCCCTGTTAAGAAGCATCGTCAAGGACGATCCGAAGATCACAGTCAAGGCTTTGAAGACCAAGTATCCCCAGGGCGGCGAGCGGCAGCTGATCTATGCCACCACAGGCAGAAAGATAAACTCCGCCATGCTGCCGGCGGATGTGGGCTGTGTGGTAAACAATGTGGACACCGTGGTTGCGGTCTACCGGGCGGTTATGGAGGGCAGACCTTTGATGGAGCGCATTGTCACCGTCACCGGGGATGCCGTTGCCACCCCGCAGAATTTCCGGGTGAAGATAGGTACCAGCTACACTGAGCTGCTGGAGGCCGCAGGCGGATTTAAGGGCACGCCGGAGAAGATTATCTGCGGAGGACCCATGATGGGCTTCGGCATGTTCGATCTGAACGTGCCCACCACCAAGACCTCCACCGCGCTGCTGGCCCTGTCCAAGGACGATGTGTCTGCCATGGAGCCCGGTCCCTGCATCAACTGCGGCCGCTGTGTGGAGGTCTGCCCGGGGCGGGTGATTCCCAGCAGGCTGGCGGACTATGCGCAGAGAGCCGACGAGGAGGCTTTTCTGGCCAATCACGGCATGGAGTGCTGCGAGTGCGGCTGCTGCAGCTTCATCTGTCCGGCAAAGAGGCCGCTGACCCAGCAGATCAAGTCCATGCGCAAGATTCAGCTGGCCAAAAAGAAAAAATGAGAGACACAGTATTAGGAAACCAGGAGAGAAAATCATGAGCGGATTATTCAAAGTTTCATCGAATCCTCATATTCGTTCCAGAGTGACCACCAACGGGCTGATGGCGGCAGTGGCAATTGCGCTCATGCCCGCGGCGGGCTTTGGAATCTATAACTTCGGACCCAGGGCGCTGGCGGTCTACACAGTGACCATAGCCAGCACGATTCTGACGGAATATTTCTTCGGACTGTACAAAAACAGGCAGACGGTTACGGATCTGTCCGCAGTGGTCACAGGCCTGCTGCTGGCGCTGAATCTGCCGGTGAACATCCCGCTTTGGATGGCGGCGCTGGGCGGTGTCTTTGCCATCCTTGTGGTGAAGATGCTCTTCGGCGGTTTGGGACAGAACTTCATGAATCCGGCCCTGGCTGCCAGATGCTTTCTGCTGATCTCGTTCCCCACTGCCATGACGGCCTTTGAGTGCGATGCTTACACGGGGGCCACGCCCCTGGCGGCTCTGAAAGCGGGCGAGACGGTAAACGTGCTGGACATGGTGATCGGACACACGGCGGGTACACTTGGCGAGACCTCTGTAGTCGCCATTCTGGCAGGGGCGTGCATATTGATTCTGCTGGGAGTCATCGATATCCGGATTCCCGGAAGCTACATAGTGACCTTTGTTCTCTTTGTGGGCATTTTCGGTGGGCGCGGATTCCATCCGGCTTACCTGGCGGCCCATCTGTCCGGCGGCGGCCTGATGCTGGGCGCGTTCTTCATGGCCACGGACTATGTGACCAGGCCGATTACCATAAGAGGACAATATGTATACGGTGTCATCCTGGGACTGCTGACGGGAATCTTCCGGATTTTCGGGCCGGGCGCCGAGGGCGTGTCCTATGCTATCATTCTGGGCAATCTCTTGGTGCCGCTGATTGAAAAGTATACGAAGCCCACTGCTTTCGGACATGAGAAAGGAGGAAAGCGCCGTGAAAAATAAGACTGATGTCAGCGTGATGCTCAGAGAAGCGGGAATCCTTTTTGCCATTACCCTGATCGCGGGACTGGTTTTGGGCCTGGTGAATGAGCTGACCAAGGACCGCATCCGCATTCAGCAGGAGAAAGCGGTGCAGGAGGCCTGCGCGGCGGTATTCCAGACCGCGGCCTCCTTTGAAGAGACGGAGTACGAACCGGACGAAGCTCTGACGGAGGAGCTAAGCGGCATGGGGGTGAAGATCGGAAGCGTCTTCCGGGCGCTGGACAGCGACGGAAGCAGCCTGGGTGTGGTGGTGGAATCCACATCCACCGGAGGGTACGGCGGCAATATCGTGCTGTATCTGGGAGTGACCAATGAGGGAATGCTCAACGACATCTCCATCCTGGAGATATCGGAGACTCCGGGTCTGGGTATGCTGGCGCCCGAGGTACTGGCGCCGCAGTTCCATGAGAAGAATGTGGACAGCTTCGCCTACACCAAGACGGGCGCTGTCTCCGAGAACGAGATCGATGCCATTGCAGGCGCGACCATAACCACCAAAGCCGTCACCAATGCGGTGAACGGGGGCCTGAGGGCGGCGCGTGCTTTGACGGAGGGAGGTGCCGCAAATGAATAGAGCGGGAGAGAGGCTTTTTAACGGCCTGGTAAAAGAGAATCCTACCTTTGTGCTGATGCTGGGCATGTGTCCCACGCTGGCCGTGACCACCTCGGCCATGAACGGCTTGGGGATGGGCCTTACTACTATGGTAGTATTGGCGCTGAGCAATCTGATCATCTCGCTGCTGCGGGGGATTATTCCCAACCGGGTGCGGATTCCGGCGTTTATCGTTATCATCGCGTCCTTTGTGACGGCGGTGCAGCTGCTTCTGGAGGCCTATATTCCGGAGCTGAACAAATCGCTGGGCGTGTACATACCCCTGATTGTGGTGAACTGCATTATCCTGGGGCGGGCGGAGAGCTACGCTTACTCCAATCCCGTGATACCCTCCCTGTTCGACGGGCTGGGCATGGGGCTGGGATTCACGTTTGCCCTGACCTGTATCGGCGCGTTGAGAGAGCTTTTGGGCGCCGGGGAGCTGTTCGGGTTTGCCCTGATGCCGGATTCCTTTGTGCCCATCCGTATCTTCGGGCAGGCGCCGGGAGCGTTCTTCGTGCTGGCAGCGCTGGTGGCCGCGCAGAATTATATCAAGACGGCCCGGAAAAAGGCCGGGAAGAGCTATGAGAAAATCGGCTCCGGCTGCAGCGAGGACTGCATGAACTGCTCCGAGAAAGGCTGTACCAAGCGCTTCTACGATGAGAGCGGGGATTCGGGAAAGGGGGAGAGATAAATGGGAATGGAGAATGTAAAAGAGCTGCTTGTCATTTTGATCGGCTCCTCTTTGGTGAGCAATGTGGTGCTCAGCCAGTTTCT
>ERZ808051.1338-NODE-1338-length-16882-cov-4.364534_pt1 | contig 16882 bp, 17 predicted proteins | sample MGYA00380199_ERZ808051 | MGnify/ENA primary metagenome ERZ808051 (study PRJEB31490, sample SAMN06133391) | mouse gut metagenome | isolation source: J11 | host: mice | place: China: Chengdu | collected 2015-05 ...
CGGTATTATTGTGCTGCCCATCGGACAGGATATCAATTCCTTTACCCCGGTGCAGCATCCTGCCAACGATATGACTACGGACACCGTTACCACTCATTTTGATTATCACTCCATCGATCACAACCTGCTGAAGCTGGATATTCTGGGACACGATGATCCCACCATGATCCGTATGCTGCAGGACCTGACGGGGGTGGACCCTCTGACCATTCCTCTGGACGGGCAGGACGTCATGAGCCTTTTCCAGAATACGGAGGCCCTGGGGATTACGCCGTCGCAGATCGGCGGCACCAAACTGGGCTGTCTGGGCATTCCGGAGTTTGGCACGGACTTTGCCATGAACATGGTTATCGAGGCGGCTCCCCGAAGCTTTTCCGACCTGGTCAGGATTTCCGGTCTGTCCCACGGCACCAACGTGTGGGTGGGAAACGCGCAGGATCTGATCCGGGAGGGAACGGCGACCATTTCCACCTGCGTGTGTACCCGTGACGATATCATGACTTATCTGATTAATAAAGGGGTTGAGCCGGAGAAGTCCTTCAAGATTATGGAGGCGGTGAGAAAGGGGCAGGTGGCAAAGAAGAAGGTCAATCCTGATCTTTGGAAGGAGTGGAAGGAGGATATGCTGGCGCACGACGTGCCCCAGTGGTATATTGACTCCTGCCAGAAGATCGAGTATATGTTTCCCAAGGCCCACGCGGCGGCCTATGTCATGATGGCATGGCGCATCGCGTACTGTAAGATACACTATCCCCTTGCGTATTACGGCGCTTTTTTCAGCATCCGTGCAAAGGCTTTTTCCTATGAGCAGATGTGCCAGGGGCAGGGGCACCTGGAGGCGGTCATGGCAGAGTACAGACGCCGGATGGATGCCGTCGCAGCCAAGGAGGCGGGGGCGGTGCCCCTCTCCAACAAGGAGGAGCTTGCCTTCGGCGACATGAGAATCGTGCAGGAAATGTATGCAAGAGGGTTTGAATTTATGCCCATTGATATATTCAGCGCCCATTCGCGCTCCTTCCGGATCGTGGAAGGAAAGCTGATGCCCTCCCTGAGCAGTATCGAGGGTGTGGGGGAGGCGGCAGCCGACGCCATTATGGAGGCGGCGAAGGACGGTCCCTTCCTGTCCAGGGATGATTTCAGGGAGCGCACCAAGGTGTCCAAGACGGTGGTGGACCTGATGGCAGGTTTAGGCATACTGGGGAATCTGCCCGAGTCAAACCAGCTGAGCCTGTTTGATCTGTGACAGCGTCGACGGGGATATTCCGCGCCATCCAGGAGCGGGTGTATTACCTTTACCGGGAGAAGAAACAGCCCCTGGAGCTTGCAGGAGGCAGCCGCAGCATTCTGCAAGGAGGTGCACTGAGCGCAGTCCATGCGGGAAAAATCGATAACCTGATGACGGATGCGCTGACGATAGGCGCCCAGCAGGAGAAGCCCTGCATCAGTGCAGAAATGGTCATGGCGGGAAAAATAAAATAATGTGGTGATGGGGGCGAAGTCGGCACTGATGGAAAATTTCTGTCAGTGCTGATTGTATTAGGCAGCAAAAAATGTTATACTAAATACATGTAAGAAAAAATTTGGCATTATGAAGGCAGGAGGTAATGTTGATGACAGCTTTACGGCAAAACGCAATAAAAGAGTTGGAGAAGTTGCCAGAAGATAAAATAAGTCTTGTTTTACAGATTTTGCAAGGTGTTAATGGGTTATATAATGATGACCCTACGGAAAGGAAAGAGGCGTTTTTGAGATTGGAGCAGCTGCATAAAAAGGGAAATGTTACTGATTACGATGCGGAGCTGGCTTCTTATAGGGAAGAAAAATATGATAAATAGGATTCTGATTGATACTAATGTTCTGTTGGATTATCTTCTTATCAGAGAGCCTTTTTATAAAGATGCAAAAGAGGTAATTCTTGCCTGTGCAGATGGAAAAACCAGGGGATGTATTGCAGCCCATTCCATTTGTAATATTTTTTTCATTTTACGGAAAGATTTTTCGGCAGAGGATAGACGCGAGATATTAATAAATTTATGCACTATTTTTGATGTTGAGGGAATTGATAAAACCAAGTTATTGTCAGGGCTTCATAATGCATATTTTTCAGATTTTGAGGATTGCTTACAGATGGAGTGTGCAAGGGCATACAATGCGGAATATATTGTGACGAGAAATATAGATGACTACAGAGAATCCGAGATACGGGCAATTTTGCCGGAAGATTATTTGAAGTTATGAGATGGATTGTATGATGGCAATATGAGAAAGCACCGGCGGATTGAAGGAAAAGTATCTGGAGGTGCTTTTTTGTGCCTTGATTATAGGGTGGATCAATATTTGTATTCCTTATGTGAAGAAGCTGGCATTGGAATAAAAAAGAGCAGCCACAAAATAAGCAAAACATTCATATCGTCTTTGTTTGCCACCGGACTTAATGTGGATAAAATAAGAGAGATCGCGGGGCATGAAGATGAAAGGACAAGTTTAAATAACTATTGCTTTGAAACAAAAACAGATAAAGAGTCTGAAAGGATATTGGACGGAGGGGACTTTAAGTTAAATATTGCGGATATTATATGATCATGGGGTGACAGGGAAAGTGTAATCAAGTGTAATCAAGTGTAATCAAAAAATCACCTGGCAAAAAAATATGCCTAACTACCAGAAAATCCGGTAATTAAGCACTTTTTTGGGTTGGGCTGTTCAAAAAACAGTCGCAGCTAATAGGGGAATCGAACCCCTGTTTCCGCCGTGAGAGGGCGGCGTCTTGACCGCTTGACCAATTAGCCATTTACATGTCCGCTTTTGAAAACCTTGATTTATGTTTCATCCGCAGTACTTGTTTATCATACAACATTTATTTTAAAAATGCAAGTACTTTTTTTAAAAAATTTAAAATTTTTTATTTGCTGAAATCGTGCTGAAATATTTATAAAAAACTTGCGCCTCTGAATATTTTAGTGTATAGTGATTCACGATTAGTCTGTGGGAAGTATTTTATTTATGCGGGCAATGAGCCAGGCGGATGCGTCAGCATCCATTCGGCGAATGCTGCGGGGTATTTAATTCTTAATATTAAGCTGCATATATATGATTGTGGGAGCCTTCGGCTGGGAACGTGCCGCAGGTATCACAGTGGGCAGCATATATATTTGTAAATAAGAAATCATATATACTTGTAATAAGAAGTAAAGAGGGATGAACATGGCAAAGTATCTGGTAATTGTAGAGTCTCCGTCAAAAATCAAAACCATCAAGAAGTTTCTGGGAGCCCAGTATGAGGTTGCAGCCAGCAACGGGCATGTGAGGGACCTGCCCAAGAGCAGTCTGGGAATAGACGTGGAGCATGATTATGAACCGAAGTATATAACGATCAGAGGAAAGGGCGATATTCTTGCAAGTCTGCGCAGGGAAGTGAAAAAAGCGGAAAAGATCTATCTTGCCACCGACCCTGACAGAGAGGGAGAGGCGATTTCCTGGCATCTGATGACGGCGCTGAAGCTGGAAAATATTGAAAATAAAAAGGTTTACCGCATTACCTTCAACGAGATTACCAAGAAGGCGGTGAAGGATTCGTTTAAAAATGCCAGGGAGATCGACATGAATCTTGTGAATGCCCAGCAGGCGCGGCGTGTGCTGGACAGGATGGTGGGATACCGCATATCGCCTCTGCTCTGGCAGAAGATTAAGAGGGGGTTAAGCGCCGGGCGCGTACAGTCGGTGGCGCTTCGCCTCATATGCGACAGAGAGGACGAGATCAACGCTTTTGTGCCGGAGGAATACTGGACGCTGGATGCCATTCTGAATGTGAAGGGGGAGAAAAAGCCCGTATGCGCCAAGTATTACGGGACGGCGTCGGAAAAAAAGCCCATCGGGAATCAGGCGCAGGCACAGGAGATCATGGATTCCCTGAAGGGAGAGGAGTTTTCCGTGAAGGAGGTTAAAAGGGGGGAGCGAGTCAAGAAAGCGCCTCAGCCCTTTACCACCTCGACCCTGCAGCAGGAGGCCAGCAAGGTGCTGAATTTCTCCACCCAGAAAACCATGCGCCTGGCGCAGCAGCTCTATGAGGGCGTGGATATCAAGGGAGAGGGAACCGTGGCGCTTATCACCTATCTGCGTACCGATTCCACCCGTGTCTCCGAGGAGGCGGCAAAGGCGGCGGCGGATTTTATCGGCGAAAATTACGGAGCGGAATATCAGATGTCAACCGCAAATGAGAAAAAAAGCGGGCAGAGGATACAGGATGCCCATGAGGCGATCCGCCCTACGGAGCTGGAAAGAATTCCCGTATCCCTGAAGGATGAGCTGCCAAGGGACCTGTTCCGCCTGTATCAGCTGATCTGGAAGCGCTTTGTGGCAAGCCGTATGAGCGAGGCGAAATATGAGACCACCTCCGTGAAGATCAAGGCAGGGGAGCATATTTTTACGGTATCCGCATCCGCGCTGAAATTTGACGGATTTTTAAGCGTTTACAGCTCGGAGGACGACAAGGAGGAGGGGAATACCCTGACGGGAAAACTGAGCGCGGAAAGCGTTCTGACCTTTGTATCCTTTGACCCTAAGCAGCATTTTACGCAGCCGCCCGCGCATTACACGGAGGCGGCCATGGTGAAGGAGCTGGAGGAGCTTGGAATCGGGCGTCCCAGCACCTATGCCGCCACGATCACCACGATCCTTGCCAGGCGCTATGTGGTAAAGGAAAATAAAAACCTCTATGTGACGGAGCTTGGAGAGGTAGTCAACAATATGATGAAGGAGGCGTTCCCAAGCATCGTGGACGTGAATTTCACGGCGAACATGGAAGCGCTGCTGGACGGAGTGGAGGAAGGCAGCGTAAAATGGAAAACGGTTGTGGAAAACTTCTATCCGGATCTGGACGAGGCGGTGAAGATGGCGGAGCAGGAGCTGTCCCATATAACGATTGCCGACGAGGTCAGCGACGAGGTCTGCGAGGTCTGCGGCAGGCAGATGGTAATCAAGTACGGTCCTCACGGAAGATTCCTTGCCTGTCCCGGATTTCCGGAATGCCGCAACACCAAGCCTTACTTTGAAAAGATCGGCGTGGCCTGCCCTAAGTGCGGCAAGGACATTGTGCTGAAAAAGACAAAGAAGGGGCGCAAATATTATGGCTGCATTGACAATCCCAACTGTGATTTCATGGTCTGGCAGAAGCCCTCGGGACAAAGCTGCCCCAAGTGCGGGGAGCCTCTCTTGATAAAGGGCAGCAAGCTTGTGTGTGCCAACGGGCAGTGCGGATATTCCTGCACTTCAGAATTGTCTCAAAAATTGTAAAAAAAAGACATAATTTCACAAATTATACATTGTCATCGGTTTTTTTATGTGTTACAATATACGTGCTGACGGCAGTTTGGTCCGCAGCATCGCAATACTTGTGTCAATGTTGCAGGCGTTTTGGGGAGCATAGGCGGAGGGGCGTGTATGAGTAGTGTGCAGCTTTTGGATAAAACCAGAAAAATCGGGAAGCTTCTGCATAATAATAATTCCAGCAAGGTAGTGTTCAATGATATTTGCAAGGTCATGCGGGAGATTCTGAATTCCAATGTTCTGGTTATCAGCCGTAAGGGCAAGGTCCTGGGGGTGGGGAAGGCGGATGGAATCGCCTCTATCTGCGAGCTGATAGACGAAACCGTAGGCGGATTTATAGACCCTATGCTGAATGAAAGATTACTGGGAGTTCTCTCCACCAAGGAAAATGTCAATCTGGAGACGCTTGGCTTTGAAAACTCCGATATCAAGAGATTTCAGGCGATTATCACTCCCATAGAAATTGCCGGCGAACGGCTGGGGACGCTGTTTATATACAAGTGCAACGTCCAGTACGATATTGACGACATCATACTCTGCGAGTATGGCTCTACCGTGGTTGGGCTTGAAATGCTCCGTGCGGTAAATGAGGAAAATGCGGAGGAGAGCCGCAAGGTGGCGGTGGTAAAATCCGCAATCAACACGCTGTCCTTCTCGGAGATGGAGGCCATTATCCATATCTTTGACGAGCTGAACGGTATGGAGGGGATTCTTGTGGCGAGCAAGATTGCGGACAGGGTCGGTATCACGCGTTCCGTCATTGTCAATGCGCTTCGGAAGTTTGAGAGCGCGGGCGTGATCGAATCCAGGTCCTCCGGCATGAAGGGAACCTATATCAAGGTTTTAAATGATGTGGTTTTCGACGAGATTAATGAATTAAAGCGCCGGAATCAGCATAAATAATAATTTTATAGTGATGAATGCAAACGGAATTGCGTTTATCTGAAGACCGGGTTCGGTTTCGGAGGATAAGTTTTAAGGGATTATTGATACTACAATAATTCCCTTTGTTTTTTTAAGTATACTATTATTTTGTCTTGCGGTAATTTCTTCCTTAATAATTTTTTTTGGAGAAAAGCAGAGATTTTCTATTGTTTTTTTGCCAGAATCAACTATAATAGAAAAGAATGGGTTAAATGTCCGTTTTGTTTTTGCGTGCCGAAAGGGGAAAGTGTGAATAAAAATTCACACGGAGGCTGTTTTGAGGCATGCCGGGAAGCGTAAATGGATGCCCGCCGAAGCGGGCAGGGAGGTATAAATATGTTTCAATCGAATGTGTTCGACTATATCAATGTTCTGGATAAGGCGGCGGATGCCAGCTGGCTCCGCAATCAGGCGATTACCAACAATATTTCTAATGTAGACACTCCCGGTTATAAAAGACAGGATGTGGCTTTTGAGGAGGTGCTTGCAAAGGCATTGGGAAGAAACCGCTATGAGTCCATGGATTCCAAGGTGAATTCCATTCAGTACAGCCGGCTGCACAGGCTTTCGCCGGTGGTATACAGGGATTACGAGGGCTTTTCCTACCGCCTGGACAAAAACAATGTGGATATCGAGAATGAAAACGTGATGCTTGTGGAAAACCAGCTGAAGTATCAGGGTCTGATAACCAGCATCACTCAGGACTTTACCAATCTTAAGACGGTTATGAAGTAGGATGATACATAAAACCGGCACGGAAACCATAAGCGCCGAGAGGGCGTTTAGGTACAGGAAATGAACTTATATTCAGGAGGATGATTACGATGAGTATGTTTTCGGCTTTTAATATCAGCGCTACCGGTATGACGGCGCAGAGATACCGCATGGATATTATTTCACAGAATGTGGCGAATGCCAGCACGACCCGGACGGAGAACGGCACTCCTTACCGCAGGCAGGTGGTGACCTTTGCCGAGAAGCCCGGGCAGACCTCCTTCAGCCATGTGCTGGGGAAGGCGGCTTACAGCCATGGCTATTCCGGCAACGGCGTCAAGGTTTCCGGTGTGTTTGAGGATCATGAGACGGAGATGAATATGGTTTATGATCCTTCCCATCCCGATGCGGACGAGAACGGTTATGTGTCCTATCCCAATGTAAACATAATCACGGAGATGACAAATATGATAGATGCCAGCCGCGCCTATGAGGCTAATTCCACTGCCTTTAACGCAAGCAAGTCCATCGCCTTGAAGGGCCTGCAGATCGGGCAGCAGTAAAGGGACTGAAATTATAAATTGCAGAGGGTAAGCGTGCCGGGGGGCATGCGAGGGGAGCAGTAAATAAAGGAGAATGACAAATTATGGATCTATCAGCGATTACGGGTATTACAGGGATTTCCGCGGCAGAGAAGCCGTCTTCTCTCACGGGGGCGCTGGCGCCAAAGGGCGAAAAGACGGACGGAACCCTGTTCGATTCCTTTTTAAACACGGCGATTGACAATATTAAAACCACAAACGGCTATCTCTCTGCCTGGGAAAATGAGGAGATCAAATTTGCCCTGGGAGAATCCGAGAATACACACGAGCTGACCATTGCCATGCAGAAGGCTTCCACAGCGCTGCAGTACACGGTGGCGGTTCGCGACAGGCTTCTTGACGCTTACAAAGAGCTCATGCAGATGCAGATTTAAATTATTGAGTTAGGGGAGAAGTACCATGGCTGAGAAGCTAAAAGAAGTATTAGGAAAAATACTGGATTGGTGGAATAAATTTACCAGCAAACAAAAAACGATCATCGTTGCCATTGCGGCAGTGGTGATCCTGACCCTGGCGATTATTATCTACGCCTTTTCCAGACCGCAGTATGAGAGACTGGGCACTTATGAGACCAGCAAAGAGGGAGCGGAAGTAATCTCCATATTGGATGAGAATAAGATTGCCCATCAGGAGTCCGACGACTTAAGGGTTGTGATGGTGGAAAAGGGCAAGCTTTCCGCTGCTATCTATGCGCTTGCGGAAGGTGGATATAAGGCCGGCGCCCTGGAGTACAAGGACGTGGTGGATACCGGAATGTCCATTACCTCCGCCGACAGGGCTAATATGGAAGCGCTCTGGTACGCGCGGCGGATCGAGGAGATCCTGGGAGAGCTGGAGTCGGTCAAGGGTGTCAAGGCAATGGTTACCCGCCCCAGGGATTTCGGTACGCTTTATGCCCAGCAGGAGGAGACCTCGGTGTCCGTGACATTGACCCTGAAGGAGCCTCTCACCTCCGCACAGGCGGCGGCGATGGCAAGGAATGTTGCGGTGATGGTGGGCAACAAGACCACGGCAAATATCGCCATATGGGATCAGGACGCAAATCTTCTGTTTGCGGGAGGGGACGATTATTCCGAGTCGGGTATTGCTCACTCCATGCAGGAGCTTCAGGAGCAGATGCAGTCCATGATGACAAATGAGGTGAAGAAGGTGCTGCTGGGTACACAGCAGTTTGACATCATCTCGGTGGCAAGCCATCTGAACATTGATTTTTCATCCTATGAGAGAGCCACGCAGGAGTTTTACGGAAATCAGGACAACGCCGGCATGGTGGAGAGACAGGATACCTTCAGCAGCTCGAGCACGGGCGGCGTTGGCGGAGTTCCCGGAACGGATTCCAACGGCGGAGACCTGACGGGATATGAATATCCCGATTACGGCGGCAGCGAATCCGAGCAGCAGGAGACATCTACGGACTATGCGCTCAATCACTTTGAGGAATACATAAAACGTGCGGCAGGCACGTCGGTGGATTACAACAGTTCTTCTCTTGCGATCTCCATGATAACCGTCAGGGAGTATTACGAGGAGAATGTAAAGAGACAGGGGCTGCTTGACGGCACCAGCTGGGAGCAGTTCAAGGAGGACAACCGCGCGGATGTAAGGCGCGAGGTTGACGAGGCGTTTTATCAGATGGCGGCGCACGCTACAGGCATCAGCAGGGACAACATAACCATCATTGCCTATGAGCATCCTGTCTTTTGGGATAAAGAGGGAATGAACATCAGCGCGACGGATGTGCTGAGTATTGTTATGATTGTGCTGATTCTGGCGCTGCTTGGCTTTGTTGTACTGCGCAGCATGGCAGGCAGGAAGGAAGCTGTCGAGGAGGAAGAACTTTCGGTGGAGGATATGCTTCAGTCCAATCCTGAGACGACTATTGAGGATATCGATGTGGAGGCTAAGTCCGAGGTACGCAAGCTGATAGAGAAGTTTGTGGACGAGAATCCGGAGGCGGCGGCAAATCTGCTGCGGAACTGGCTGACCGAGGACTGGAATTAGCCCAGCAGGGCTGCCGGGACAATATTTCCGGGCGGCATGAGCTGCGGGGTCATACAAGGGTATACGGGTTTGCGTGGTTTGGGGAGTATTTAGATTGAGGGAAACGAGGTAGAGCATAATGCCTAAGGGTTCACAGAAGGAAGACGGAATCAGAGGAATACAAAAGGCGGCAATTCTGCTTATTTCGCTGGGACCGGAGCGTGCGGCCGGCATATTTAAACACTTGAAGGAAGAAGAAATAGAGGAGCTGACGTTGGAGATTGCCAACACCAGAAGCGTGACGCCCCAGGTAAAGGAGGATGTCATCAACGAGTTTTACGAGGTGTGTCTGGCGCAGCAGTATATTGCGGAGGGTGGTATCGGCTATGCCAAGGACCTGCTGGAGAAGGCCATCGGAAACGAGAAGGCGATGGAGGTTATCGGCAAGCTGACGGCTTCCCTGCAGGTAAAGCCCTTCGAGTTTGTGCGAAAGACGGACCCCACCCAGCTTATCAACTTTATTCAGGACGAACATCCTCAGACCATCGCGCTGATTTTGTCCTATCTTGCGCCGGCGCAGGCCGCGCTAATCGTCTCTGCGCTGCCTCCCGACAGGCAGGCGGACGTGGCAAGGCGTATCGCGGTAATGGACAGGACCAGCCCCGATGTTATCAAGGAGGTGGAGAAGGTGCTGGAATCCAAGCTGACGAGTCTGGTAAACCAGGATTATACGATTGTCGGCGGTGTGGACGCAGTGGTAGAGATCTTGAATACGGTGGACAGAGGTACGGAGCGTCATATCATGGAAACCCTGGAGATCGAGGAGCCGGAGCTTGCCGACGAGATCAGAAAGAAAATGTTTGTGTTCGAGGATATCCTTCTTCTGGACGACAGGGCGATTCAGCGTGTGCTGCGTGACGTTGACAACAATGACCTTGCCATTGCGCTTAAGAGCGCAAACGAGCAGGTGCAGAACGCGGTGTTCAACAACCTGTCCAAGCGTCTTGCGGTTATGATCAAGGAAGATATGGAATTTATGGGTCCTGTCCGTATGAAGGATGTGGAAGAAGCGCAGCAGAAGATCGTAAATATCATCAGGAAACTGGAAGATACCGGCGATATTGTAATTTCCAGAGGCGGAGGTGACGAGATCGTTGTCTAGGAATCTGGTAAAACAAAAGATTATGTTAGTGCCCAGGTCGGTGGAAAAGAGAGTCATTGACAGCAACGGGCAGATAGAAAAGCGCCTTGGGGACGTATTGAAGGTCAACCGTCCGGGAGAGCAGGGCTTTGTGGCAGGAATTGCCGCAGAGGTACTGGATATGGAGGGTGAGGAAGGCGCTTCCGGAAACGTTATCAAGGCATACGAGGAGGACCCCCAGGCTGTCATGGAGCAGGCAAGGGGCGATGCCCAGGCGATTCTTGAGCAGGCTCAGGCGGAAGCAGAGAGGATTCGCAGCGAAGCCAGAGCACAGGCTGAAAGCGAAAGGGAGCAGGTGCTGCAGCAGGCAAGAGAGCAGGGTTATCGTGAGGGGCAGGCAAGGGCCCAGGAGGAAGCCGATGTGCTGAGGCAGGAGCTGAGCGCAAGGGAGAGGGAGCTGGAGGACAATTACCAGCAGCTGATCGACGTCCTGGAGCCTCAGTTTGTAGATACGATAACGGGAATTTATGAGCATATTTTTGGCGTGGAGCTGGGCTCCCACAGGGAGGTTCTGGCATATTTGATCGCCTCTACCCTCCGGGGGCAGGAGGGCGGCCACGAGTTTATCATTCATGTCTCAAGGGAGGATTATCCCTTCGTCAGCGTACAGAAAAGGCAGATCCTTGCGGGGGCGGTGTCCTCGAACAGCAATGTGGATGTGGTAGAGGATCTGACCCTTGGCAAAAATGAGTGTATGATCGAGACGGAAAGCGGCATTTTTGACTGCGGGCTGGGCACGCAGCTTGCTGAATTAAAAAACAGGCTGATGCTGCTTGCATGGTCCAAGGAGGAGTGAACACTTGGAAGCGCTTGCTGTGAATTTCAAAAAATACAATAAAATATCGGATCAGACCTTTTACAGAAAGCTGGGAAAGGTTGTCAATGTGGTAGGACTGACAATCGAATCCTTAGGCCCCGACGCGAAGCTGGGAGATCTGTGCCGGATTATTCCGGGAGGCGAGGGCGAACAGCCTATCAGCGCAGAGGTGGTGGGCTTTAAGGATAAGAAGACACTGCTCATGCCCTATGATTCCACGGACGGAATCGGGCTGGGCTGTATTGTGGAGAACACGGGCTCGCCGCTGCGCGTGGAGGTGAGCGACGACCTGCTTGGAAAGACCCTGGACGGTCTGGGAAGGCCTGTGGACGGTCAGATGATAAGGGGAGTGCCTTATCCGGTGGAGGCGGCGCCTCCCGATCCTCTGAGCAGGGAGATCATCGACGAGGTGCTCACCCTGGGCGTCAAGGCGGTGGACGGCATGATGACGGTGGGCAAAGGGCAGCGTATAGGCATCTTTGCGGGCTCCGGGGTGGGAAAATCCACCCTGATGGGTATGTTTGCGAGAAATACCAAGGCGGACATCAATGTCATCGCTCTGATCGGAGAGCGGGGCAGGGAGGTCCGGGAATTTATAGAGAGAGATCTGGGTGAGGAGGGCATGCGGCGCTCCGTGGTGGTGGTTGCCACCTCGGACAGACCGGCTTTGGAGCGTAACAAGGCGGCCAAGGCGGCGACTGCCATTGCGGAGTATTTCAGGGATCAGGGCAAGGATGTGCTGCTGATGATGGATTCCCTGACACGTTTTTCCATGGCGCAGAGGGAGATCGGCCTTGCCAGCGGCGAGCCCCCCGTCAGCCGTGGCTATCCGCCCAGCGTGTATTCCGAGATGCCAAAGCTTCTGGAAAGGGCGGGCCGTGCCGCCAGGGGCTCCATCACGGGGCTGTACACGGTGCTGGTGGATGGCGATGACTTTAACGAGCCCATTACCGATACGGCCAGGAGTATCCTGGACGGTCATATTATGCTGGACAGAAAGCTGGGACACAAGAATCATTATCCCGCGATTGATATTCTCCAGAGTATTTCCAGATGCATGAGCCAGATTGCAAAGAGGGAACACAAGCAGGCGGCCAGCAGGCTCAAGACGGTCCTTGCCACCTACAACGAGGCGGAGGATCTGATCAATATAGGCGCCTACAAGAGCGGGAGCAATCCCTCCATCGACTATGCGATCACCAAGATCGACGCGGTGAACAAATATCTGTGTCAGGATGTGGATGAAAAGTTTGATTTTGAAGACAGTGTGGATATGCTTGAGAAGCTGTTTGCAGAGTAGCTGTTAAAATTGTTTGGGAAGCGACGGACGATGGCAAGATTTCGATATTCAATGCAGAGTATTCTGGACATCAAGCTAAAGCTGGAGAGCCAGGCGAAGCAGGAATTTTCCACAGCCAATGCCGTGCTGGACACGGAAAGGGCGAAGCTGGGAGCTTTGTTTGACAGGAAAGCCGGCTATGAGAGCCAGGGCAGGGAGCTGCGCCAGGGCTCCCTGAAGCTCAGGGACATACAGGAAAACAAGCTGGCGGTCCTCTGTATGGAGGGCTATATTGCGGAACAGCAGCTTTGTGTGAGGCATGCCGAGGAGGACCTTGAGAGGGCGAGGCAGAAGCTGACGGAGGTTATGATGGAGCGCAAGACCCATGAAAAGCTGAAGGAAAAATCCTTTGAACAGTTTTTGATGGATGAGAAGAAGCAGGAGAGCAAGGAAGTGGATGAACTGACAAGCTATACATATGGGCAGCGCAGAAGCAGAGAGGCAAAGAGCGGCGCAGTCGTCGTTTAGCAGATAAGAGCTTGAAAAGAGGCGCTTTCAGACACTTTTTCAAATATTCATTAGTATACGTGCCAAGGCACGCGAAGGGGTATAAGTATGGCAAAGGTTTTAAGCCCGGAGGCTGTCGCTGAAGAAGCGGAAAAGAAGCGGTTAAAGGAAGAAAGGGATAAGCTTAAGAAGGAGAGGAAGGAGCAGAAAAAGGAGGCCAAGCGCAGGGCCAGCGAGATAGCCAGGGAGGAAGAGGCCTTCGACGAAGGCGGCAACGGGCTGGTGACGGTGGGCGCTACCATCCTTATCATATTTTTGTGGCTGGCGGTTATCTGCGTTATTGTCAAGCTGGATATCGGAGGCTTTGGCAGCACGGTGCTCTCGCCGATTCTGAAGGATGTGCCTGTGATAAACAAAATTCTGCCCGGTTCCTCCGTGACGGAGACCACCGATCCCGATGGCTACGGCGGTTATTCAAGCCTGCAGGAGGCGGTGGAATATATCAAGCAGCTGGAACAGGAGCTGGAGCGCGCGCAGAACGCCTCCAATACCAAGGATACGGATCTGGCTGCGCTGAAGGCGGAAAACGAGCGTCTGCGGGAATTTGAGAGCAAGCAGCTGGAGTTTATGCGCATTAAGAATGAGTTTTATGAGGAGGTCGTTTACTCTGACAAGGGGCCCGGCATGGAGGCTTATAAGGAGTGGTATGAGACCATGGACCCGTCCACCGCAGATTTCCTTTATAAGCAGGTGGTTCAGCAGCTGGAGGAAAGCGCGGAAATTCAGGAATTTGCCCGTACCTATTCGGCGATGAAGCCCAAGGAGGCTGCGAAGATCTTTGAGGCAATGCAGGATGATCTGAACCGTGTGGCAAAGATTCTGAATGCCATGAACTCAAAAGACAGGGGGGCTATCCTGGGGGTAATGGATGCCCAGGTGGCCGCAAGACTGACGAAAATAATGGACCCGGACAGTTAAGGTTTTACCGGTTTATGCCGATAAAATATATATTTTGGAAGAAAGGAGGATAAGTATGACAGGTACAGCTGTTAAAAATGCGGCGGCAGTTTTCCAAAACCCGGTTTCCAGCGCGGGAAAGAGCGCGAAGGGTACGGCATCGTCGGGCGATTTTGATTTTCAGTCCGTCTGGAACAATCAGATGGGAAAGAGCCCGCAGAATGCCGCCGGTACTCAAAAGCCTGCCCAGAAGCCGGCATCCGGTCCCGAGAAACAGGAACAGCCTGTGGAAAAGCAGGACAATGTGAAGCCGGAAGAACCGAGGGAGACAGACGATAGGGTTGAGTCGCCCAAAGACGGGTCACAGCCCGTAAAGACCGACAAGGTATCTTCGGAAGGCCCCGGACAGTCAGCGGAGCCAGGTCCCGAGGAGCTGGAGGCGGCGATGGAGGTTCTTGGAGCGGCGGCCATGGAGCTGATGCAGAAAATCGCGGATGCCTTTGGCATTTCCATGGAGGAGCTTCAGGGAGCCCTGAAGGAGCTTGGGATGGAGCCGCTGGAGCTGCTGCAGCCGGCGGGACTGGCTGAAATGGTCTTAAGGCTTGGGGGTGCGCAGGATTCCCTTGCGCTGCTTACCGACGAGACGCTTTGCGACAACTATAAGGCGCTCATGGGGCAAATGACAGAGGTTCTGGACGAGGCGGCAAAGGAGCTGAATACCGATCCTAAGCAGCTTGAGGCGCTCTTAGGCGAGCGGCTGGCAGAGGAACAGACCGGGGAGAAGCCCCTTGCGGATGCGGTTGTTCAGGAAATATCCGGAGAGAAAGTCCCTGAGGAGACAGTTTCCGGGGAAAGAGCTTCCGACAGGCCCAGGGAGACCGGGCTTCAGGCAGACGGCGGGGCAAAGGCGCCGGATTCCTTAACGGAAGACGGGCTGCGGACCGAGGTAAATAAGTCCGACGGCGCCGGGGAAAAGGGCGGCGAAAGACAGCCGCAGAAGGAAGACGACGGCGGACAGCCGGGAAATCTTTTTGCACAGGAGCTTAAGCCCCTGCAGCCGGAGACAGGCGTGCAGCAGGCGCAGGGCGTCTCACAGAGTACCGTATGGAATGCGGACACTCAGGATATCATGCGTCAGATCATGGATTACATGAAGCTGCAGCTGAATGCGGATACCACAAATCTGGAGATGCATCTTCATCCCGCAAGCCTGGGAACGCTTCATATCCAGGTGGAGGCGAAGGCAGGCGTTATCACTGCAAGCTTTATCGCGCAGAACGAGGCGGTGAAGGCAGCGCTTGAGAGCCAGATAGTCCAGCTCAGGGAAAGCTTCGAGGAGCAGGGTGTCAAGGTGGAGGCCATCGAGGTTATGGTTCAGTCTCATGCCTTTGAGAGAAATCTTGAACAGGGCAGGGAACAGAGCCAGGGAGGCAACGAGCCGTCAAAGAAAGCGCGGGTCAGAAGAATTAACCTGAATGATCTGTCCGATATGGACGACATGGAGGAAGAAGATGCGCTGGCAGCCGACATGCTTGCGGCAGGCGGCAGTACGGTGGATTATACCGCATGACGAAAAAGGTTTAAAAGCAGGGCTATTGCAGTAAAAAATAATAACGAAAGGAAAATGAATTATGGCGTCTTTATTTGCACCCGTAGAGGACGGGAAAATTGTGGAGACGATGTCGCAGACCTCGCTGAAAAAGGCAAACAGCGCAAATAACGGCATGGATAAGGAAGCGTTTCTGCAGCTTCTGGTGGCGCAGATGCAGTACCAGGACCCGCTGCAGCCCACGACCAACACCGAGTATGTCGCGCAGTATGCACAGTTCTCGCAGGTTGAGCAGATCCAGAATATGGCGGCAAGCACCGATCTGGCAAGGGCGAGCGCGCTGGTGGGAGAGACCGTATTTGTTAAGGTCACTTCATCTTCGGGAGCGCCGGGTGTTAAGGAGGGCAAGGTCGATTATGTTGTGTTTGAGAACAACAAGGCATATCTTTCCATCGAGGAGTCGCTTTATTCCATCGATGATCTGGATACAATCGTTGACCTTGAATACAAGCAGGCGTTTGATAAGGCATACAGCTTTACACTGTCGTTGAATATGCTGCCCAGAGTCAGTGCTATTGATTTGTCCTACAAGGACAAGATCGAGAAGCTGAAAGAGATCTATGAAGGCATGAACGATTATGAAAAGAGCTTCCTTGCAGAGGATACCGTAAAGAGATATAAGGAATACGTCGAAAGACTTAAGCTCGTGCAGGATGCAGCGGATAAGCTGGAGCAGGAAGGAAACGGGTCGACGGGCGGCGGCACGGAGGGAAGCGGCTCGACAGACGGAACTACAGACGGCGGCACGGAGGGAAGCGGCTCCACAGGCGGAACAACGGGCGGAGGCACAGAGGGAAGCGGAACAACGGGCGGCGGAGCTACAGGCGGCGGCACGGAGGGAAGCGGTTCCACAGGCGGCGGAACTGCCGGGGCGTAGGGCTTTGGAAACGTCGGACCGCAGTGAATGAACGGATATAAAAGGAGCATAGAAGGATGAATATAAAAAATAATAACTATCTTTCTATTG
>ERZ808051.1339-NODE-1339-length-16876-cov-5.646705_pt1 | contig 16876 bp, 14 predicted proteins | sample MGYA00380199_ERZ808051 | MGnify/ENA primary metagenome ERZ808051 (study PRJEB31490, sample SAMN06133391) | mouse gut metagenome | isolation source: J11 | host: mice | place: China: Chengdu | collected 2015-05 ...
CAAATTCTTTTTATCTTGGAAAAGGTCTAAAAACACACTGTTTTTTGCGGTACGCTTTGCCTTAACTTCCTGCGTCTTTGTAGTATCGTCCGGCATCTTACCACCTCGATTTCTAAAAATCTGTGACACAAGATACGATATATCCTACTCCTGTGACACTTCAATTATACAAAAAAATGCCTGTCTTTACAATAAAATTCACATTAAATTACTTCTTCCGTTTTGGTCTGTTTTGTTAGCTGTTCTGCTGTCGGCTCTCGTTCTGAAACTCCCTCTCAAGGTTCTTTTTGTTGTAGCTGATTACCTCTGCATACGCTCCTTCCATTCGGCATACTTCGATAAACTGTCCGTATGCTCTTTATCATATCGCATTTTCGCAAGCCCGTAAAGTGACTGGCTTCCTTATTAAGAAGTCTTTTACAGTTTATAACACCCCCGTTCCGTATCGGTATAGGGGGCGGTAACACGAATATTATAACATGGCTGTTGTGACACCGCAATAGTAATACAGCGTTTAAACAACAAAACGTATTAATTGTCTTTATAAGCAAAAACCGCCCGGTGTTACCAGCACCGAACGGCTTTAGATATGATACGCAAACAACCCCGCTTCTCTTTGCGCAAACTGCGGAATGCCCTTTTTTCTTAAGACAAGCCCGGACAAAATTTAGACAAAAAATTTTATAACTTTGACAAATACCGCATAAATTAACCTTATAGATCTATGTATAAAAAGAGCCGCAAACCCGTATTTTAAAGGAAAAATACCAGATTTGCAGCTTTGCATGCAAGAAAGCAGGTGATGGGAATCGAACCCACGTATCCAGCTTGGAAGGCTGGTGTTCTACCATTGAACTACACCTGCATAAAATAACATATTTTGACAATTGCGATTCCGCAATAATGCCCAGAACCGGAATCGAACCAGTGACACGAGGATTTTCAGTCCTCTGCTCTACCAACTGAGCTATCTGGGCCTGCAACGTAAATCCTTGCGTCACAACAGGTTCATTTTATATTATTTAAGTTAAAATGTCAATACCTATTTTAAATTTAATTAATTTTTATGTTCCGATTCCATATTTGCCCGGGCGCCGCCGTTTCTCCGCTGATTTTCTTTCTTCCGCTATTTCCTTCCTCTCCTCCGTATCAGAACTGCTGCCAGTACGGCAATCGCTGCCGCTGCCAAAACCACGGCAATAATTATAACCGTCTTATATGTCTGCGTCTGCTCCGACGGCTGTACGGAAGAATCGGAGCCGTCCGGCTGCGGCGCAGAGGGTTCACCATTGTCCGAAGACGGCTGCCGGTCAGGCGACTGGGAACCGTCCGCCCCTTCTCCGGCGGCAAGCTGCAGACCAAAGGCAAAAGTTTCCGATTCCGGAGACTCCCCTGCTGCATTCACCGCTGTAACCTTATATGCATAGCGTCTGCCTTCCTCCGCATCCGTATTGGCAAAGTCACAAACTGTCGTGTACCCGGCAAGCTCAAACTCTCCGGCAAGCTTGTATATGTCAGAGGCTGCGCCGTCTCCTGGCTCCTCGGAGCCGCCGGAGCCTGCTGCGGTCAGCTCGGCCACCATAATCTTATAATAGTCAGCCCCCTCACATGGCGACCAGGTGATTCTGCTGATGAAATTTTCATATTTTTTCTCGGAAATTCCCTCCGGCGCCTTAGGCGCCTCCGGCATCCCCAGCGGAACATAGTGCTCCGAAATGCCCTGTAAATTCAGCTTCTGCAGCTCCTCGGCAACAAATCCCCCCACCAGCTTTGCCCCGTAATACTGCAGGTGCGTATTATCCTTGACGCCCTTTGCATATTCGCCCTCATAGGCTCCGGCAATGGCATGGTTATAAATAATATCGTTGGTGATACCCGCACCCAGCTGATGATTCAATTGGGTAAAACGCTCTACGGTGACGGCGTTTAAATCGATAAGCAGCGTATCCGTCTCCGCAGCGGTTTCCTTCATCGCCTCTACATACTTGGGGAAGCTCACTGTGAATTCACCGGTAGCCTGAACATATTGATTGCGGTTGCAGAGCGTGACCAGGACGGGCGTTGCCCCTCTGTCGCGTATTCCCTTAATATATACGTCCGCGAGCAGCTTCTTGTAATCTTCCACAGAGACATATCTGTCCTTATTCCCGCTGCTGGAATCATTGTGGCCGAACTCGATCAGCACACAGTCTCCGGGCGCAATTTCACAAAGCACCTGGTTCAGCCTGCCCTGCCTCATATAATTTCCGGTGCTTCTGCCGCCAAGGGCGCGGTTCACAAAGGTGACGTTTTCGTCAAAATACAACGGCAGGGTTTGTCCCCAGCCGGTCTGGGGCGCATATTTTTCCGCATATGTCTGCACCAGCGAGTCTCCTATGGTATAGATGCAGGCTTTATCATTGGGAGTCTTCTGCGCCTGCTTTACCGCCCTGATACCTGTGACCCTGCCCTGCCCCGTGGCGGTGATAACAATATCGCCCTGGATTGCCGCCACACAGAAGGAACGGGTCTGCTGCTGCCCTTCCCTGACCGTTTCATTCAGCAGCCCGCTTCTGTCATCCGCCCCGCTGTCCGTATTGGGAACCATCTGGTCCTCCGTCACCCTGTCGTATGCGAAGCTCATCACGCCGTCCGCGCCGTTCCCGGCAAAGGTTATCTCTATCTCATAATTTTCTCCTGCGGCGGCGGGAATAACAAATTCTTTTCTGCCGTCCACCACGCCGTCTTCCTCGTAGGTAAAAACGGCTGTGTCCTGCGTATTGGGCTTTCCCATAATCAGAGGACCTCCCTGTGCCGCATAGACAGGAACCCTCACGCCCAAGGACGCCAAAATAACTCCCGAAAGTCCCAGCGCCGCAATTATTTTCTTCCGCTTAATCCTCATGCTCCCTCATTTCTGCGCCGCAAAAGACGGCACATTTTATATTTTCTATGTCGGATATTTCAGTCGCGGCTTTCGGGCTTATTTACAAACGCCTTGTGATTGCCGCCAAAAACAGCCGGAAAGGAAAACCGTCGTCAGCTCAGACCCTTCCTGTAATACTGCAGAAGCAGCCTTACCACCCTGCTGTAGCTCACCGCCCCGTCCGTCACTCCGTTTACCTTCAGATTGGCGTCAATAAACGCATCCGAGATCTCGTCCACGATTTCCGTATCGATCAAGGCCTTGCCGTTGATCCTGTCCCACTCCTCCTGGGTCACAAAGACATTGTCCTCCCATACCTGGCTGTCCACGGTCACAGGCTGAATCACGGCAACAGCCGCATCGTAGGACACCCGGCTTTCCTCCCACGCCCTGTATAAATCGTTATTCAGGTAAACCAGCACGCCCAGATAACCCGAATATTGAAAAAAAGCGTCATCCGACCGGGTGCAGGCAAGATAGGCGATAAAATTTGCCTCATCCTCAAAAATGTACCCCCTCAGATGGGCCAGCTCGTGACACATGGTTTCAGGCATATTCCGAATCTGCATCACATCGTTATAATTTGCCTCCATGGAAAATGGAAAGTAATAGCCCTTCATATATTGCTGGCACATAAGATCCGATGTCAGAAGCGCCTTGGGGCGAGGATAGAAGCCGTCCAGCCGGGGATACTCCTTCCCCAGCCCTCTCATCAGCTCCCTGGACCTGTCCGCCAGGTCATCAAGCTTCACCCGGTATTCCGCGTCCCGAAGCTCGCCCCCGGAACCCGTATACACCACCCTTCCGGACTCGTCACGCTCCATCACCGCAGCAAGATAGTTGCACTGCTCCGCCACAATATTATGAACCGCAATCAGCTCCGTCAGATCATATTCCCCGTCATCCTCCCCGAAATATTGCTCGGAAAAGGAAGACCCATGATAAAGAATAAAACAGTTAAGGGTCATAACCAGACAGACAATCAAAAGGGTCCACGCAAAAAAACGGTAAAAGCCCGCGGCAAAACGCCAAAAGCCGCCTGCGCCTGCCGGCTCCTGTCCTCCGCCTGTGCTGCCTGCCCCGCATCTCCCGATTAACCGCCTGATTCCACGCACCGCTCCTGCCACGGCACAGACCGGCCCCAGAAGCAGCGCAAATGCCGTCAGCACAATTCCTGCCCCCAGCATCCACTCCCCTACGGAAAACGCAAACACCCCTGTCAGCCCCCCATAGAGATTCACCCACAGGGGAAAAATATTTGCGATATACCAATCGGAAAACGCCCGGCTGTTCCACGCCGCAGCATTCAATACGACCACCAAAAGTCCGATAATAACAAAAATAATGATTTGAATATGTTTTTTTATCTTCATAAGCTCCTGCCGCCCGGCGGCATATGTAGGAAGGGGCTGTTGCAAAACTCAGAAAATTTTGTTTTGCAACGGCCCCTTGCCTTTAATGTCTTATTCCCAGGACATAAACTGAGAATATTCCTTCCAAATACAACAGATCCATGTCTTACCCTGGTTCAGGACGATTTCCTTGCCGTTCTCGTCATAGAAAAGATTGGGAGCCGTGTCGCTGTCACGTTTCCAGGTTCCCTTGATAACCTTGCCGTTTGTAAAGACATAGGCATCTCCCGTGCCGTGTACTCCAAAGCCAAGATAATCCTTTGAAGGGTCGTCGGGAATCTTCTTCTCGCCGTGACAAATCTTAAATACCACATTGGTAACGGCAAGCTGCTCATTATTCATCTCATCTATGTGTGCCGAACCATACTGAGTGCGGTAGTAAAGCCCGTCGTCCTCATTGTATGCAAAGCAGGGATTGTGCTTTCCGTAGCCGCCCGCATTGCTCTGGGTGCCGCCGGGGAAAATCCTTGTGGCATCGGGATAGCTGTCATAGGTAGCTATGTAGCCGTCTTCCGCAAAGGAGAATGCCTTTACAAAGGTATCCCTGTACTCGGTCTCATAGCCAAGCTTTTTCACTCCCGAATTGTATCCCTTGATAAACAGGTAGCCTGTGTGCTCGCTGGCATACTTGCTTCCTCTGTCTATACGCCCGTAAGCCTCGCTTACGCCGTTGTTGATGCCTGCAAGGGGAGTACTGATATTGTCAATTCTGTCGGAATTGATCAGCTCCTCCACCCAGGGTCTCGCCAACCCCCAGTTGCAGTAAATGGAATCATATGCCATCGCTTCATAGAGATAATAATCACGGGCGCTTCGCACGGAGCCGATGTGATCCAGATCGTCGTAATCCTCAAACAATCCCATCAGACGGGTAATACGTCCCTCCACGGGAGCCTCGTAAATAATGCTGGCGGCGGAGATCCCGTACTGGGGAAGACTCACCTGGATATTGTTAATCATAACCGCCATGTTTCTTCTCTTGACGACAGATTCCTTCTTCCACTCCCCGGTCAGATAGCTCTGCATCTTACCGTCTACAACCGTCCTCACTGTAATGGGATGGTTTTCGCCGCCGGCAAGCTTACCTCCCGTGGAAATTGCCGGCGGAGTCGCCGCAGGCTCGGGCGTCGCCCCTGTATTCGGTCCCTGCGTATTTGCCGTAGGCGCATCCGTTACCAATGGCACCGGGTCTATGATAACCGGAGAATCATTCTCGCCGCATCCTGCCAAAATACCCAGCGCAATAAACAATGCCGCTAATACTTTCTTTTTCATAGATAATATCCTTAATTCCTTTCTGCTTCATTTTTATCTATTTTATATCCAAATACCCTGTTTTGTCCATTCTTTCCTTAAAAAATTAAGTTTTTCTTACAGGAAATTTTTACTAAATGACTATTAAATGGCTTTTCTTTATCATTATTTTGTGCTAAAATAACAAAAAAAGCATAGGAGGTTTACTTTATGCATTTTAAAGAAGATTTCAATATGGCCGATTTTATGGAAGCTGCCAAGGACTGCACCGGCGACGTATTCTTTCATTCCGTTGAGGGCGACATCGTAAATTTAAAGTCTCTGCTCTCCCAATATGTGCTGGCATCCATTGCCTGCAAGCCGGATCTGCTCAAAAATGCGCGCGTGGTCTGCACGCAGGACGAGGACTATGCAAGATTATCCTGTTTTCTGCAATAGCCCCGCCCGCGTCTTTCATACAGGAGCTTACTTATTCCGCGTATCTCTTATAAATTGCCTGTACGCCCGTCACTGAGGTTGTGACCTCCTTGCCGGTACTGTCCTTGTGGACCACATCATAGGTCGTCATATCGTTCAGGGACAGCCCCTCCAGAGTATGACCCTGCCCGTCCGTCGCACCGTCTGCCTTCTGCTGTGCAAGCGAGGTCGCAATCAGCTCCGCCACCTTCAGCGCTCCGTGATAGGACAGATGAAGCGTGTCCTCCTCCACCTTCCTCTGCGGATTATAGAGATGGTAATTCTGCGCCACATAGGTTCTTCCCACTACGGAATACCATTCTCCCGTCATCTTTCCGGTATCCACAAGAAACACCTGTTTTTGCTCCGCAAGCTTTCTTATGGCGTCCATAAACGGCGCAAGCCCGCTGCCCTCGGGAGTGCCGAACTCTCCAAGCTCGTTTCCGTTTGCATCCTTCCAGAATTTACAACTCTGCATCGTTGTTGCGAGAATGACAATGATTCCCTTTTCCTGGCACTCGTCTATCATTTTCGTCAGATACAGCACCATCTCGTCCACATTGCTGTAGGAGCGGTCATTGATGCCCGCCTGCAAGATAAAATAGTCCCCGGGCTGCCCGTTCTGTACCACGCCGGGAAACGCCATCTCATACCAGCTCTTGGCAAACGTGCCGCCGCCCGCAAGGTTGGTAACGGCATTTTCTTCCGTTACATACTGTGCAAACACCTGTCCCCAGCCGGTCTGGTATCTGCCGGGCTGCGGTTCGGAAGTCTCTATGGGATAATAATTGCTTACCGTGGAATCCCCGCCTATATAAATATGTACCCTGCGCTCCGTGATCTGGGGAGTCTTCCTGATCTCCACAGCGGCAAGGGAATAATCCTTTTCACTGAGCGAAAGTCTCATGGTTCCGCCCTCAACACGCACATCCTCCATGAGATAGACGTAAGGCAGCGCCCCGCTTCTGTCTCCGGTTCCCTTATTTCCCACGTTGGTTCCCTGAGAAGCGCCGTTGACACGCACGGTTGAGCGTCCGGTGCCGGACTTGGGCTTGGTTATTCTGATATTGTAAAAGCCGTCCGGAAGGGCTGCGACAAACATGCCGCTCTCATTGCGCAGGGTTACGCCTCCCGTGGTACCCGCCACCGCTCCGTAGAAGCCGTAAAATTCCTCTCCGGTGTACTTTTCCGCGGCATCCACATGTACATAGCCGTCCTTCTCATCAAATTCGCTCAGGCCCAGACCGAACAGCAGCACGGGTGACACCTCCACTGCCGCCGCCTTTTCCAGCTTGAGATTTATTTTTCCGCCTTCGCCGGCACGCATATCCTCCTTTGTCACGCTTCCGTCCTCATGACGGACGGTTACCTGATAGATCGTATTCGGAGTATAATTTACCAGCCCCGTCACATCCACGGAAAGCTCCTGCAGACCGGAAGCATTTTCGTTTATGTAGGCATAAGCGCCCGGGTCCACCGCCCTCTCCTGGGAAAAATCGATCTCCCTCAGAATCTTCACCTTCGCCTGCGCCAGCTGCTCCAGCGCCGCCGCATCCGGCTGATAATCCTCCAGGCTGTGCACAATAAAACGCTTCTCCGCCGTGACGCCGTCTATGGTAGCGCAAACCGCGCCGTAATCAATCTCCGTACCCGGCAGAAAGCACTGAAGCGCGCCGTTTCTTACCGTCAGATTTTCATTGCTGGTCTCCCATAAAACATCCTCCAGCGCGGGCGCTTCCATAGGCTCCCCGTACTGGTCAAGGCAGTTTATCAAAGAAATTTCCGGCTGTTCCCGCCTTTTTACCGCGTCAGGGAGAGAGATCTCAAACGAAGCAACGCGCTGTGCCTCACGCACATGCAGCGTAGCAGTCAGCGACTGGTCCTCGCCCTCCCCCCATGCTGCCTTCAGAGTGATATCCGTGCCGTTGATGTCTCCCGCCACATAGGCGTCAGTGATGGTGACAACACCCTCCTCGCTGACGGAAACCCCTTCCCCGGAGCTCAAAATACTCCATGTCACGCCCTCAACCGGCTGCGCCTCCTCCCCCTTCGTCACCGTAAAGGGAGCCGACTGCGCCGTCTCTCCCGTATGGGGCGCATAAATATATTCCTGTCCACCTGTAATCTGCATATTTCCTTCCTTTCCGCACGCCGTCAGCAAAATCAGACCTGCCACTGACAAAGCCTTTGCTAAAATCCTACGTACCCTTATTTTTTTCATAGCGTTTTCACCTCTGCTTTTTTGATAAGTATACACCTCTCAAGGGGTTCGCACAATGGAAATTTTATTTTGGCGGCTGATTAAGGAAATAGGGTCCGCCGGGCGGCTGAGCCATTCAGCCGGACGACAGACCCTATTTATTTATACAGGCAAGGCGCCAACAGCCCTCACATTCTATGCAAGCTCGCAGCCCATGAGGATCGCGCCCCTCTCGGCATAATAGCTGCAAAGACCGCGTGCCTTGTAAACCAATACATCCGCGCCGTGATAAAGCTCCTTTATCGCCGCCTTTATCTGATTTGCCAGAGGCTCGTTTTCAACATGGCTGATACGTATTTTCCCCCCGTTGTAGCCCAGCTTCTTCAGCTCATCCAGCATTTTTGCCACAACCCTTTTATCTCCGCGGCTCTTGGTAATAGGCTGCAGGGTTCCCTGGCTGCTAGCCATCCCGATAATGCTGATTCCCAGCACTCCGATCGCCGAAGCGATTGCCTTGTTGATCCGTCCGTTTTGAGCCAGATTATGCAGTGACTTCAAAGAGAACAACAGCCTCGTCTTTTTCTTATATTCTCTCGCCTTCTGGCAGACCTCCTCAAAGCTGCAGCCCTGGTTGTTCAGCTCCATCAGCTTTTCTACAAAAAGACGTATTTCGGCGCCTGTGCTCAGGGTATCGAAAACCTGGATCTTTACGTCAGGATTTTCCTTCAAATACAAATCTCTGGCTACCATGGCGGAATTGTACGTTCCCGACAGGCCGCTGGTCAGCGTCGCAACATATACCACGTCCGCTCCCCTGAACGCATTCATCCAGCATTCTACATTGGGGCAGGCCGTGTAGGATCTTCCCTTGTACGACTCCAGCTCGCTCAGCATCTCGTTAATGTCCAGATCCTCGTCCAGCCAGTTATGTTTGTCTGTGGAAATTGTCAAAGGAACTGTCGTAAGGTTACTGTACTCTGTATCCCGCATATCGCAGGATGAATCCACAACAAATTTAACGTTCATTTTTCTTCCCCCGGTATGGCGCACGACCGCTCCATACATCCTTTCAGAAATCATATTTTTACTCTTTTTCCAAACAACATAGTTTCAATAACTACTTTATATTGTAACCCAAACTCTTTTATGTTACAATTTACAAAACAAGGCACTTTGTAAAGATTTGTGTTTTCAGCTTCCGTTTTAAGTGATAAAAAAGAAGGAGCTCCTGTATGAAATTTCTCACCGAACATATAACGACCCAGAACAAGACCAGACGCAGCCGCTTTACAAGAATGTGCATCGGAGAAGCGGTCATTGAATTGATGAAAACCGCCGAATATGAAAATATTAAAATTTCCGATATTGCCAGACGCTCCGGTATCTCGCGGATGACCTTCTATCACTACTACGATTCCAAGCTTGCAGCCCTGACGGATTATCTGGATGAAATTATTCTGCTGTATTTAAAAGAAAGCCGTAAAAATCCCGATGTGGGAAGATTTCAGGAATATTCGCATATCCTTTTTTCACTGAATTTCTTTGACCAATATGCGGATTATTTTTTAGTGATGGCACAGGCGGGGCTGTATTCGGTCCTGATAAACGGAATCAACGAATTTATGACCTCCCGTTTCACCTCCGGGTTCAAAAGCTCCCTTTACGGCCTGTATTACTATGCCGGCGCGCTGCTGAATACCTTCCTGAAATGGGAGGAGGGCGGAAAACAGGAGCCCGCGGAAAGAATTGCGGAAATTATTTCCCGCTCCCTGCCCGCGTGAATCAAAGGCCCCGCGGGAATAAATGTTGACAAACCCTTCCCTGTACACTAAACTTCTTAGCATGCATAAAAAATAACAACTCTGAGAGGTGACACGAATTATGAGTATACACATTATAACGGATTCCGCCTCTGACATTTCTGCGTCAGAGAGGGAAAACCTGACCGTTCTGCCCATGACCATCACGTTCGGCGAGACGGAATACCAGGACGGGGTAACGCTGACTCACAGGCAGTTTTACGAAATGCTGGTGGAAAGCGATTCCCTGCCTGTCACAAGCCAGATCCCGCCCTTTATTTTTGAGGAAGCCATGGGCAGAATTGTCGAAAACGGCGATACGGCAATTGTCGTAACCATATCCGGCAAGCTGTCCGGCACATGGCAGAGTGCCATGACCGCTGCGGCCGCTTTTGGAGATTCCGTCTATGTTGTTGACAGTGAAAACGTGACCATCGGCGAACACATTCTCGTCAATTACGCCTTTGAACTGATAGACCGTGGAATGAACGCCGCCGAAATTGTGGCGGAATTAAACCTTGCAAAGAAAAGAATTCATCTGGTTGCGCTTTTGGATACCCTGGAATATTTAAAGAAGGGCGGTCGCGTCTCCAGCGCCGTTGCCTTTGCCGCAGGCGTGCTCTCCATCAAGCCTGTCATCGCCATTCAGGACGGAGAGGTTGTCATGCTGGGCAAGGCGCGGGGTTCAAAGCAGGCAAACAACCTGATTGCCGAGCAGATTCAAAAGGCGGGCAGCATAGATTTTTCCATGCCCTATCTGCTTGGATACACAGGCTTAAGCGACGCCCTGATTCAGAAATATATAGAAGACAATGCCCCTCTCTGGAAAAACGAGACCGACCGGCTTCCCGTAGGCAGCGTAGGCGGCACCATCGGTACTCATACGGGACCCGGCGCAATTGCCGTGGCCTGGTTTTCAAAATAACAGTCATCTACTGCCGGGGCGTCACCGTGTACATGGGTCTGCTCCATCGCCCAAGTTCCCAGCTGAGCAGCACCACGGCAAAGGAAAACACGCCGATCAAAAATACCGCAGACCACTCATTCCTGCCGTCTGTCCGCAAAAGCGCAGCAAGCGGCAGGAATACTATGTGCAGCAGATAGGCGGGCAGGGTGTCCCCTCCTATTTTCGTCACGGGAAGCTTTCTGGCGGGAACCGCCGCCAGAGCAAGCGCCCCAAGGCTAAGTGCCGCCAGAAGACTTATCCCTCGTATAATACAGCCTTCCGGTACGGAAAGCGAAAAACTGTCATAACCCGCCGCCTGATAAAAGAACTCATAGGGCACATTCCTTAAAGCCGCCCACAGTGGCAGAATTCCCAGTCCTCCCGCGGCTGCAAGAGCGAATCTGCATTTAACCGAGGGGCCCTCCTGCAGTCTCACCGGGCAAAAAGCACCCAGTAATACAAATGGAAAGAAGCAGACCGTCCGGGACAGGGACAGGAATCTCCCAAGGGGCAGAGCACCGCACAGCAGGGAACAAACTGCCGCTGCCAAAAGCAGAATAACATGCCCATGACGGTGTCTTTCCCGCCAGAAACAGACCGCAGCTGCCGCCAGCGCCCAAAGGCAGAGCGACAGCAGATACCACAAATGCCAGAAGGGCTCCGTCAGCCTCATATCCGAATACCCCGCCAGCCGTCCACCCAGCACAATCACGCCCTGGACCGGAAAATACAGAAAAAGGGCCGCGCGCGCCTGTTTCAGACATTTCTGAACCGTCTTCAGATGCAGCCCTGTCACAAACGCAAAAAGGGGCATATGAAAAAGGTAGATGATTCTGTAGACAATGCTGCCCTGCGCCTGGATTTGTTCAAGACTGTGCCCCAGCACCACCAGCACGATCAGCAAAAGCTTTAAATTACACAAATATGTGCATCTGTTTTTAATCATTATCTCCATCCCCCTCCCGCTGCCCACATCACGCCCAAGAATATCAGAAGAATAACCACTGCCCCCATACTTGAGCATATCCATCTCCTCCTTATCCTCCGCAGGCCCCGTCGGATTCTTTTTTCCCTCTCGGCGGCATTTGCTTCAACTTCAGACGGTTTCTTCTCCAATGAGAAATCCTTTTGAACCTTTCCGCTAAAAATCTGCGCCTCATCCCCGCAGACAGCTCTCCTTCCGTGCTTTGACGCTCTCTTACATTTTTTTAAATATGCGTCTTCCCCGACCCTGCACAGCCAGTCAAACACGCTGCCGCGGTTTTCAAAGCTGTCAACATGCCGAAACGCCTGATAGAAGGTCTCCCGGGTCAGCTCCTCCGCAAGTCTGTCATCGCCGCACAGCTCCCGCAGGAAGTAATACACCTGTTCCACATACTGCTCGTACAACTGTGAAAAACCTGCCACAATACTCCCCCCATCCTTGAAGACATTACAGATTTTTATTTGGAAAGTCTTCATTTATAAGCCTTATTTGCATGCCCTTATCTATAAGCCCCATGTGTATACCTTTATAAAAGCTTCATTTGCAGGCCTTTGTTACAAAGATTGTAACAAACAAATTTTTAACATTAAACTGACCGATGCTTTAAGATTTGTTTAAGATTTGCCTGTATTGCTGACTTCTTCCCTTCCAGGGCCTTTCAAGGAATCCAGGGTTTATGATTGTCCTGGCTGACTCTAAGATTTGTCATTACTGTTGCCATTTGTTTTCCTCACCTTCTTTAAATATTGTTTGACAGACAATAATTTATCTGTTGCCATGTAATGTATCAGATAATTATTTATCCATTAATATATAGAAGATATTTTTTTATCTGTTGCTTTTAATAAACCTATGATATATTAAACCATAGGAGGGTTTTTATATGGCGATAGGTGAAAATATAAGACGACTACGAAAAGAAAAAGGATATACTCAAAAACAGCTGGCTGAAAAATGTGATATGTATGAATCCCAAATCAGGAAATATGAACTGAGCAATGCAAATCCTAAGTTGGACACTATCCGTAAGATATCCGCCGCTTTGGGTGTCTATATCAGCGACCTGGTGGATGATTGGAGTAAGATTTCTAAAGATGAGATATCAGAAGATTTGGAAAATGACAGTGCTGAGAACATGTCCCATAATACAGCAATAGAATTGAGTGGCTATCCTCTGGCTGATTCTGAAATGCCTTTACTTGAAACTTACAGGCAGCTCAACCCAGCAGGTCAAGACAAGGCCATAGAGCAAGTGAAGCTGTTGACCAAGATACCAGAGTACCGCAAGGAAGAATAGCCCCACCGCCGAACCAGCAGATCAGGGCGTCATATAGGAGTGTTCCTTGTTGGAACATCACCTCCAGGAGCCGAGCAACCTTGCGTTGGGGGTCTGTCCGAAAAACGGACGTACCGCACCATGACAATATAATATGCTTACCAGGGGAGCCGATGGGGCAATTATGTCAGCTGCCGGACACTAAAGGAAGGGAGCTGGTGCCAATGGTTACATACAGTGATCTGTTCACATTTGTAATTATGCTTTGCGCTGTGATAACTCTTGTTGTCTACATCAAACGCAAAAAGTAGCGCCCTCGTCCTGGTAAGATAAGGCGCTACTTTTCGTAACTAATTATTTTGCCGGCGGCTAGGTGTACTCCAGCCATTGGCTTTCTTGTTAAGCATATTATATCCCATACCCAAAGAACCGTCAAGTAAAAAAGCGGCTCCCGCACCACCAGGAACCGCATGGACGGGCACTTCCGCAGCCTGATCTACCATGACGGCGCCGGAAACATTTTCTATATACAATATATTTATGGTTAATATGCCTTACAGCCGGTAAGGAATTATCTATCTTGTTGCTCATTTTTTGTTGGCAGGCATATAACAAATTTTCTACCGACAATACTTAAAAATACTTTTTGTACTTGATTGCTTATTATGATGTTTTTCGTGAGGTGATTAATATGAACTCCGAAGAATATATGAAAAATCAGACAAAAAAGGACTATAAGAAAGAACTTGGCGCAAAGGCAGCTTGGCACAGCAAAATTTCGGCAGCAAAAGCAGCAAAAAACTCGGTTGTAATCAAGGTTGATTTCCTGCTGATTTAGTAATATAATAATACGAGGTGCCCATAAAATACAACATCTATCCAAGCGGAAATAGGTGAAAGACTAAAATCCCTTTTACCCCCTTCAAAGTGGAAATAAACTTTTCACTTTATCCCATGCTTCACTGGATTCCTTTGTTCCGGAAAACAGTGGTCTTCTGTGGAAATATACAGGGCAGATATTATACCGCGCGGATTTCTTTTGACTACAGGGTTAAATTTTAGGGTACGCTATACGCATTTCCCGGCGGCTGCCAGTGGGAATTACATGACGGCACGGCTGTGGGATTTTGCAGGATCTATCGGAAAATAACGGGAGGAACACTTATGGATTTGGAACATTTATTGAATGATACTCTGGAAGAATTTTTTCTGCAATATGTTGGCGATAAAATCGAAGAAGTTTCGGAGCTGCCGGAAATGTTAAAAGATATCCATTATCTTATGGACAAGCAGGAACTAATTGCCAAAACTACAAGATGTGAGATTCTGGGCATCGATAATTCTTTTGTGGACAATTATTCTGTATCAGGAAATGAGATCCATATTGAATACGAAATAGAATTTATTTTACAGACGTTTATTGATTCGGAATTTATCTGGAGAGTACAGGGCTGTGCCCAGGCAAAATTTGCCATTTCAGGTCCGGATTTGGCGGACTGGCTCGTTTTTGACGAACTGGATAACGATTTTTTTGATTATTATGAAAAATATAAAGAATACGCACATTTTGAAAAGATCACTTATACAGATATCGAATGTGATACGATCAGCGTATAAAGTACAAATAAGAAACACGTCAAGCTTTAAATTGCTGTATTATAATCAATGCTTATAAAAACAAGGAGCTAATTATGAAAAAGTTACTATTACCTGTTATTGTACTGTGCATGATATTCGGCTTCACCTCCTGCGGGAATGACGATAAGAAGCCCTCAACGGAGCAGGACTTGGATAACTGGACCGAAAAGGATTTGGAAGACGCATTAAATGAGCTGGATTCTGCTAAGGGGTCCTCCGGCGCCTCCGATCAGGAGCCTGCCGTCCCTCCAGTCGATTCCTTCGAGGCGAAGCAGGAAATTCTTGACGCAGCCTGGGACAGCGGACTGGTTCAGATCGACGACAAGCTGATTCAGCTGCCTGTCCGTTTAAACGAATTGGTGGATATGGGGCTGGATTATGAAATTGCATCCGGCAATAAGTCCAAGGACTTTCTGTTTACGCAAAATGAGACCATTTCTTTAAATGTTACATATAAGGGAGTGCTGCTAAGCAGTCTGGTCTTTACAAAAGAAACGGAAGCACCCGAGACCGTAAAGGACATAAACCCGTTAATAGATAAGATTTCCGTACTGAGCAAGCCTGAAACTATTACAATGTATTTCCCCGGCGGCCTGACCTTTGACGCCCCTTATGCTTCGGCTGAGGAAAAGCTGGGAAAAGCCACGGAGGTTGACTCAAACCTGACCTGTAAGTATGGGCAGCTCGGAAGCGCCCACACGGATATGCAATATGGAATTAACGTCCGGGTTGACAGAAACACCCAGGTCCTTTCCGGATTTGAAATCGGAAAGAGTATTCATGAAAGCGACAGAAATAGTTTAACAACGATTTCCTTCGAGAATGTGCCAAACACACAAACCTCCGATATCCACAATGTAAGCCTGCTGTGGGCGCCTGAATATAAAACGATTCCGGGTATGCTTAAATCGGAACGCCGTGTGGACAGCGTTTTAAATGACAGCGGTAAAAGGTACTATATCAGCTTATCTTTTTCCATGTTGGCGCAGAAATATGCCAGCCCCTTTGATTATATTGAGTACGGAGAGCCCATTCTTGATACTGCCGGCGAAAACGGCGTAAGCCGCAAGGTATATAACACAGGCCACACCTATGTTGTGGTTTGCTCCACGGATGTAAATATTTTTAAAGCGACTATAAGCTGTAAAAACATGTCCGATTCCTCAGAGGACGCGCTTGCCGCCTTACAGGAGCTTGTATTTCAAATAGCAGAATCAGTACAATTCTAATATTTCCGGGGCTGTTGCAAAGCTCAGAGAAAATACATAATATGGTTTTTAATTCCTATTTGCCATATATTGTATCAAATCTTTGTTATGCAGCAGCCCCTTTTTTCTATACCTCTTGAGGCGTCATATTTTAATTATACTTATACTGTCTGACGAACCGTCACTCTGCCTATTCCCCGGTGCTTTTTAATAAATATCCGCTGAGCTATTCGTAGCCGAAGCAAAAAAAATATTACCTCCCGGGGCACGGCTGCCGCGCCCGGGAGGTAATGCTAATAATACTTACTTTTTCTTGCGGAGCTTAAGCAGCGCAAATGCCGCTCCGCCCGCCACTACTACTATGCCTGCAACAATCCAGACCCAGGTAAGGCTTCCGGATTCTTCGCTCTTAACGGAGCTGCCGGATACGTCGGTGTCATCGGGCGCATCCGTGGGCGCCGCCTCAGGCCCTGCGGTAGATGTGGGCTGCGTGGTAGGCAGGAGCTCGGGCTCTATGGTAGATGTCTCCGCCTCGGGCTCCGGGGCAGCTGTCGCCTCAGGCACCACAAGAGGCTTCGGCGTAGGCGCCGGCCTGCCCTCTGTTCCGGGGTACTTTACATTTGCGGTAGCAAGCTTCATAGCGGATACATCGCTCTTGATATCCTCGCCCAGATAAATTCCCAGATGAGGAGGCTGATTATAGCTGGTGTTCTGATTGGCAACCGCATTGCGGTATACGGGATCATGCATCAGCGTATAGATCATGTATCTGGTTTCTTCCGTAGTCATATAGATAC
>ERZ808051.1340-NODE-1340-length-16874-cov-3.821159_pt1 | contig 16874 bp, 15 predicted proteins | sample MGYA00380199_ERZ808051 | MGnify/ENA primary metagenome ERZ808051 (study PRJEB31490, sample SAMN06133391) | mouse gut metagenome | isolation source: J11 | host: mice | place: China: Chengdu | collected 2015-05 ...
CAGGCGGCGATAAGCTTGTTGCGCTCGGGGTTGCGGGCGTGGGAGCCATCTATCTGGGGCATGTCACATCAAAATTTTCACTGAACTCCGAAAAGGATAATAAGACGAATGCCGTTGTGAGGGAGAGCGGAGTTTTTTTACATGAGGATGGGCAGGCGGGTGTGATCCAGCAGGTCGATCTGGCAGTCGGATAAGTGCTTTTTTTGGGAGAAAATTGGAAAAAAGAGAAAACGGACGCGGAAATTGATAAATATTTTATAACTTTTGAAAAATTCCTTTGAAAAAATCATGTGTAGCGTTTATAATAGAACTGAATATGTTTCGATTTGGATAAAATGCTAATAACAGGGCATTGGACGATAGAGACGAATGTGATTTTTGAAAGGAGAAGGTTATGAGTGGAAGTGATATCGGGATTGATCTTGGCACGGCAAGTGTGCTGGTATATATCAGAGGGAAGGGCGTTGTCTTAAAGGAGCCATCGGTGGTGGCATTTGACCGTGATACCAACCGAATCAAGGCAATCGGCGAGGAGGCCCGCCTGATGCTCGGGCGCACGCCCGGTAATATCGTGGCGGTGCGCCCGCTGCGCCAGGGTGTTATCTCCGACTATACCGTGACGGAGAAAATGTTAAAATATTTTATCCAGAAGGCGGTAGGAAAACAGCGCTTCCGCAAACCGATTATCAGCGTCTGTGTGCCGAGCGGTGTAACAGAGGTGGAAAAGAAAGCAGTCGAGGATGCGACCTATACGGCGGGAGCCAGGGAGGTCGCGATTATTGAGGAGCCGATTGCTGCGGCAATCGGGGCGGGCATCGATATCGCAAGGCCGTGCGGCAATATGATTGTCGATATCGGTGGCGGCACGACGGATATCGCCGTGATCTCGCTTGGCGGCACGGTGGTCAGCACGTCAATCAAGATAGCGGGGGATGATTTTGATGAAGCGATTGTCCGCTATATGCGTAAGAAGCATAATCTTCTGATCGGTGAGCGGACTGCGGAGGATATCAAGATCAAGATTGGTTCCGCTTACCGCAGACCGGAAACGGTCGCGATGGATGTGCGCGGGCGCAACCTTGTGACCGGGCTTCCAAAGACGATTTCCGTGACTTCCGAAGAAACGGAGGAAGCGCTGCGGGAGACGACCTCACAGATTGTCGAGGCGGTGCACAGTGTGCTTGAGAAGACCCCGCCGGAACTTGCGGCAGATATCGCTGACCGGGGCATTGTGCTGACGGGAGGCGGCTGCCTGCTTTACGGGCTTGAGGAACTGATCGAGGAAAAGACCGGTATCACGACGATGACGGCGGAAGACCCGATGACGGCCGTGGCGATCGGCACGGGTAAATTTGTAGAGTTTTTGGGCAGCAGCAAGCCGATAAAATAGATGGATTTAGGCAGCAGGAACTAGCATAAGGAAAGGCAAGGAAGGAAAATGGTCAGACAGTTATACACCGCGTGGACGGGCATGAGGAACGAGCAGTACCGCCTGGATGTCATTGCCAACAACCTGGCAAATTCGGCGACCGTCGGTTACAAGAAGGAGGGCGTGACAAGCCAGTCTTTTGACAAACAGCTAATGGTCAAGATCCGCGACGCGTCAGTGGACTGGCGCAAGGAACAGATCGGAAGGATGAGTTTCGGTGTCAAGATTGGTGAAGTGTACACCGATTACAAGCAGGGTTCCCTGCGCGAGAGCGGGAACACCTTTGATTTCGCGATTGACGGGGACGGTTTTTTTGCTATTGAGTACACGAATGCAAACGGGCAGACCTCAACGCAGTACACGCGCGCCGGCCAGTTTACGCTGACAAAGGAAGGTTATGTCGTGGATGTGGACGGCAACCATCTTTTAGCGGAGAGCGGCCCTCTACAGATTCCGACCGATGCCGCTGAGGTATATGTGGATGTCGGGGGCAATGTCTATGCGGACGGGGAGCTGGTAGATACAATTATATTGACAGATTTTGAGGACTACGACTACCTGAAAAAATTTGGTGAGACGCGTTGCTTCCCGGTGCAGGGGGCGAGGGAGAAGGAGGCGGAGGGATTTATCCGCCAGGGATTTACCGAGCAGTCGAATGTGAATGTTGTTTCCGAGATGGTCAATATGATTGCCATTACAAGGGCGTTCGAGGCGAACCAGAAAGTGATACAGACCGTGGACAGCACCTTGGAGAAGGCAGCGAACACGCTCGGGAGTGTTTCCTAGCAGGCATTGAACAAAATGACTGCCGGTAGTTTTAGAAATTAAAGTAACCTTTTGTAATTGAAGGTGATATATAGAAATGAGGAAAAAATTATGATGAGAGCATTGTGGACGGGTGCGTCCGGTATGATTGCACAGCAGACGAGCTTGGACAATATCGCAAACAATCTGGCAAATGTCAACACGACGGGTTATAAGAGGGAGCAGACAGAATTCCAGTCCCTGCTCTATTCAAAACTCCAGACAAAGGTGACCGACCACGAGGGCAACCCAAAGCCTGTGATTGGCCAGGTGGGTCTTGGCGTGCGCGTCGCGTCGATCGTGTCCAATTTTACTCAGGGCTCCCTGACAGAAACAGGGCGCTGGCTCGATGCCGCAATTGACGGAGAGGGCTTTTTTTCGGTGCGCCGGCCGGACGGGACAGTGGGCTACACAAGGAACGGCTCATTCAAACTTGGCATGAATGGGACATCCGTGATGTTGTGCAATTCGGACGGTTATCCGGTGCTTGACACGCAGGGACAGGCGATTTCCTTCCCGGCGACTTACGATACATCAAAATTAATATTTGACCAGTTTGGCAATCTTACATACAACCCGGACGGCAATACAAGCCAGGTTGTCGCCAAACTTGCACTCACGCAGTTCAATAACCCGGCAGGTCTGTTAAAACTCTCCGGAAGCCTCTACCAGGCGACTGATGCCTCCGGCGAGCCGCGTCTTGAGGCGACGGATACGAACCTGAAAGCAAGCCGGATTGTGGCGCAGTATGTGGAAGCATCCAATGTACAGACTGCGGACGAGATTGTGAACCTGATTGTCACACAGCGCGCATACGAGATGAATTCAAAAGTGATCCAGGCATCCGATGAGATGTTGCAGCAGGCGAACAATCTGAGAAGTTAAAAGACATCGAAGCAGGACAGTATAGTTGACAGTATGCGTAATGCATGGAAGTTTGTAAGGGAGAGAGGCGGACTATGGCGATTTCAATTGGTGCGGATTACTATCTTAATAATGCCATGACTTCACAGTCAGCGACAAAGGCGGATAAACTTTCAAGCTCTCTTGGGGGGATGGATATCGCCAAGGCAACCGACGCGGAGCTTTTGGAATCCTGCAAGGAGTTTGAGGCGTACCTGGTGGAGCAGATGTTAAAGGGCATGGAAAAGACCATCCCAAAGGACGAGGACGATGAGGAAAACGCGTATATGGAACAGTTCGGGGATATCCTCTATACACAGGTAAGCAAGTCGATAGTGGAGAATGGGGAGCTTGGGCTTGCCAGGCAGTTATTTGAGTCAATGAAGCGCAACCAGGGAATATAGGTGCAGTCAGGATAAATTTAGACCATGTATGGATTGGCCGGGGACGGTATGTTCCCGGCTTTCTTCACACGGGAATAAATAGAAGGTGATTTTTGGAAGTGCTGGTGATTCCTTTCTGATTGATGGAGTGGAGATAAGTATGGATGAAATTGTGGAGGGCTACGTCGAAAAAATAATATTCCGCAACGTGGAGAACGGTTATACAGTGCTTACTGTCACGGACAAGGAAAAAGAGGAGGTTACCTGCGTGGGCACCTTCACATTTATCAATGAGGGCGAGTATGTCCATCTTGAAGGCGGATACACGGCGCACCCGGTATACGGGGAGCAGTTCCAGGTAAAACACTGTGAGATCAAAGACCCGGAAGATATGCTTGCGATGGAGCGCTACCTGGGTTCGGGGGCAATCAAGGGCATCGGACCCGCGCTTGCGGCGCGCATCGTAAAGCAATTTAAGGAGGATACTTTCCGGATAATGGATGAGGAGCCGGAGCGGCTCTCTTCAATAAAAGGCATAAGCGAGAATATGGCGAAAGATTTTGCCGTCCAGTTTGAAGAAAAGCGCGGGATGCGGAGCGCTATGGTCTTTCTGCAACAGTATGGAATCTCTACGAACCTCGCGGTGAAAATATATAAATTTTACGGGGATAGGATGCATGCCGTCCTGAAAGAAAACCCTTACCGCCTGGCGGAGGACATACATGGGGTAGGTTTTAAAATTGCGGATGAGATTGCGGGAAAGGTCGGGATTCTGGCAGATTCGGAGTACCGAATCTGCGCGGGAATACTGTATGCGCTTGCGCAGGCGACGGGCAGCGGGCATGTCTACCTGCCGCTTGAGGAACTGGTGTTAAAGACAGCACAGCTTTTGGGGATTGCCCCGGAGGGGGTGCGGGGGCAGCTTGACGGGCTGCGCTTGTCGCGCAAGATCATTTACCGCGGGGAGGGGGAGGAAACCTGCGTCTATCTTGCCAATTACTATTATATGGAGTTAAATACCGCGCGGATGCTGGTTGACCTTAATGTATCATACGATTTGCCGGAAGCGGGGCTTAAAGCGAAATTAGCCAGGCTTCAAAAGGAGCTGAATCTCGAACTAGAAGAACACCAGGCGCAGGCAGTTCTCACGGCGGCAAGAAGCGGGCTTTCTTTGCTTACCGGAGGGCCGGGCACAGGAAAAACCACCACAATCAACGCGATCATCAGTTTTTTTGAGGCGGAGGGCATGGAAATTTTGCTTGCCGCGCCCACTGGCCGCGCGGCAAAACGGATGAAGGAAACCACGGGGCATGAAGCCAGCACCATCCACCGCCTGCTTGAACTTTCAAAAGGGATTGAGGAGGGGGCTGCCGCGCATTTTGAGCGCAATGAAAGCAACCCGCTCGAAACAGATGTGCTGATTATTGACGAGATGTCGATGGTGGATATCAGCCTGATGCATGCGCTGCTGCGCGCGGTGACCGTCGGGACACGCCTGGTCTTTGTGGGCGATGTGAACCAGCTCCCGAGTGTGGGACCCGGCAATGTGCTGCGCGATATGATTTGTTCAAAGGCTTTCCCGGTTGTGAGGCTTACAAGGATTTTCAGGCAGGCTTCGGAGAGTGATATTATTGTAAATGCCCACAAGATCAATGCGGGCGAGCAGATCCGCCTGGACAATAAGAGCCAGGATTTCTTCATGTTAAAGCGCTCGGATGTCAATGTGATTGCGGGTGTTCTCGTCGCCTTAATCCGCGATAAACTCCCGCGCTATGTGAAGGCGCAGCCATTTGATATCCAGGTGCTGACACCCATGCGCAAAGGGGAGCTTGGCGTGGAGCGTCTGAACAAGATATTGCAGCAGTATCTTAATCCGCCCGAACCACAAAAGCAGCAGAAAGAATTCCACCAGACCATCTTCCGCGAGGGGGATAAGGTGATGCAGATCCGCAATAATTACCAGCTTGCCTGGGAGATAAAAAGCAGCCTCGGGACGGTGATTGAAACGGGGGAGGGGGTATTTAACGGGGATACCGGTATTATCCGGCGGATAAACAGTTTTTCGGAGGAAATGACAATAGAGTTTGATGAGGGGCGCATGGTGGAGTATCCTTTTGGTCAGCTTGAGGAGCTTGAGCTGGCATATGCCGTTACCATACACAAATCGCAGGGAAGCGAGTACCCGGCAGTTCTTCTCCCACTGCTTGGCGGACCGCGCATGCTTTTTAACCGCAATCTTCTCTACACGGCGGTGACAAGGGCAAAATGCTGCGTGACCATTGTTGGAAGCCCCGACACCGTGCAGGCAATGATTGATAACGAGAGCGAGCAGAAGCGCTATTCGGGGCTGTCCGGCTGCATCCTTGAGATTGTAAAGGAGGACTGGAAGAAAGCCGGAAATTAGAAAAGTGCGGGGAAGTGGGCTTTTGGCAGCGGAAAATACAGGAAACGGGAAAATGCCGGAAAAAAGTAGTGCAATCCGGGTAAATATATAGTATACTGTTATAAATATGGTGATTTTCGGAGAAGAGAAAGGAGTATTGTGGGCATGAATAAAACAACGCTTGTCATTATGGCCGCCGGCATGGGCAGCCGTTATGGCGGAGGGATCAAACAATTGGAAAAGGTGGGACCTTTTGGGGAAATTATCATGGATTATTCCATATACGACGCGAAGGCAGCCGGATTCGATAAGGTGGTCTTTATTACCAGGCGTGACCTTGAAAAGGAATTCCGTGAAATAATCGGGAACCGCGTGGAAAAGAAAATAGAAACGCAGTATGTTTTTCAGGAGCTTGACAACCTGCCGGAAGGTTTTACTGTACCTGACGGGCGCGCGAAGCCGTGGGGGACCGGGCATGCGGTTTTATCCTGCCAAGGGGTGGTAAAGGAACCATGTGCTATTATTAATGCGGATGATTACTATGGACGGGAAGCCTTTGTAAAAGTGCACGATTTCCTTGCAAATGCCGATTTGGAAGAAAAAGGAAAATATTGCATGGCGGGTTTTATCCTGGGCAATACATTGAGTGAGAACGGTGTGGTAACGCGCGGTGTTTGCAGGGTGGACGAAGCGGGATACCTAAAGAAAGTTGAGGAAACTTTTGGAATTGGGGAGCAGGATGGGGTTGCAGCGGGAAAAAATGCGGCTGGCGAGCCGGTGGTTCTGCCGCTTGACAGTCCGGTTTCCATGAATATGTGGGGCGTGACTCCGGACTTTTTCGATGAGCTTTCGCAAGGTTTTACCGGATTTTTAAAAGACGGCGGGATTTCAGATATGAAATCGGAATATCTGCTGCCCCAGGTGATTGATACGATGGTTCAGGAAAAGCGCGCGAGTGTGAGAGTTCTTGAAACTTTGGATAAATGGTTTGGCGTGACATACAAGGAAGACAAAGATGCGGTGGTAAGCGCCCTGCGCAAACTCGTGGATGCGGGGGTTTACCCGGAAAAGCTTTAGGGGGAGCATGGGGATGGGAGGAGTTTTACAATATCAAAAAAAGGCAGCCACATGGATATCCGGGGTGCTTTACCCGAGGCGCTGCCCGGTTTGCATGGGAATTGCAACACCGCGGGGGGCGCTAGTTCACGGGGAATGCCTTGCGAAGCTTCGCTATATCAGAGAACCATCCTGCAAATGCTGCGGCAGGCAGATTTTTAGGATGGAGGAGGAATATTGCAGCGCTTGCCGCGGCAGGGAACATGCTTATCATGCCGGGTATGCCGTGTGGGAGTACGAATCATTGATCCGCCGCTCGCTGGCTGCATTCAAATACCATTCGCGCAAGGAATTTGCAGATTTTTATGCGGCGGAAGCAGTGCGCAGGTTGGGGGAGAGAATACGCAGTGAGAATATAGATGTGCTGATTCCCGTGCCAATCCACCGCACAAGGCGAAAGGAGCGGGGATTTAACCAGACAGAACTCTTAGCTGCGCGCATTGGAAAGGCGCTTGGGATTTTGGTTGACCGGAAATATCTTATGCGGACAAAGAAGACAGAGCGGTTAAAAAACCTGGATGCGGGGGAGCGGAAAAAAATGCTTGTGGATGCTTTTGCACTCGCAAAAAGGCGGGAAGTGGATTACCACAGCGTTATGCTTGTGGATGATATATATACAACCGGGAGCACGGTGGATGCCTGTGCGGATTTGTTGCGCCGGGCGGGGGTGAAGAAGGTAGTATTTCTTTGTATGGCAATCGGTGCTTCCACAAATTAAAAGGAAGGAGTGGTTACATATGGAAGTCAGGAATTGTAAAGGATGCGGGAAAATTTTTAACTATATCGGCGGTATGCCGATGTGCGAGGCATGCAAGAAGGAGCTGGAAGATAAATTCCAGCAAGTAAAGGCATATATTTATGATAACCGCGATGCCGATATCAACCAGGTGGCGGAGGACAATGATGTTTCCGTGCAGCAGATCCGCCAGTGGGTGCGCGAGGAAAGGCTTGAATTTTCGGAGAATTCCCGCGTGGGCCTGGCATGTGAAAAATGCGGCAGGATGATACGCTCCGGGCGATACTGCAAACCTTGCAAAGATAAGCTTGCCAACGACCTTGGGGGAGCGTATCAGGCTCCTAAGGTAACACTGGTGAAAAAAGAAACGAATTCGAATGCGAAGATGCGTTTCCTGGATAAATAAGAATTTTTGAAAAGAGGGCTGTTCATTGCAACAGCCCCCTTTTCATTTTGATGGCTCTGCGTTTGAACTGTCCACTCCGACTGCCTTGATGCCGACACCGGAAAGGGTGATCTTGCCTTCCTTTAACAGATGCCCAACCGCGCGCTTAAAAGCATTTTTGCTTAGGGAAAAGACTGACTTGATTGTTTCGGGGTCAGTTTTGTCGTGGTATGGCAGAAATCCCCCACTTGTAATCAGTTTATCATATACCTTTGCCGCATCACCGGAAAGTTCAAGATAAGCCGGTCCGCGCAGGGAAAGAGTCAGTTTTCCGTCCGGGAGCACCCTGCGGACATGTGCTGTCACAATATCACCCAATTTTAAAGGATTAAAAAGTTCCTGCTTGGGGATCATGGCAGAATAACGGTTGTCCACAGCAACATAAGCCCCGAAAGCATCGATAATCTCATAGACAACGCCCGTTACAGTATCGTTTTCATGGTATTCGGAATCCGTGCGCAGATAATCGTAAACCTTTGCCGTGGCGCAGAGCCGGCTGCTTTTGTCGATGTAGAGAGCTACTAACACTCCATCCCCTTCCTTGACCTTTACAATCTGTTCTTTAAACGGCAAAAGGAGATCTTTTGCCAGACCCCAGCTTAGAAATGCACCGATTTTTGTGACCTCCTTAACTGGGAGCATGGCGGTTGCACCAAGTGTAATTGGCGGGATCGTTGTTGTCGCAATCGGGCGATCCTCGGAATCCTTATATAAAAACACGGTGAGGCGCATACCAATCCGCGCGTTTTTTGGCGACTGGTTTTTTGGCAGCAGCACCTTCTGCACCGCTAAATCTTCCGGGGAAGAGTCGGATGGCGCATTGACTGGTACGCTGTCCTGTGGGTCTGAGAGATATACACCGTTTTCCGTTATCTTAACAATCTCAAGTTCCTGAACCAAACCAAGTTTCATTTTATACCTCTTTCCTGCATTCCTCCTGCGGTTTTATTATAATATAATATGAAAGGGGGGAATTTGCAAGCTTTTTTAATCCGCCCCATATAACAATCGTAAGACAGGCGGGTAATATAAAGAATCTGCGGGGAAATAGTTTTTTGCGGCAATTGACAGAAGAAAAAAATTCGGGTAAAATAACTAAAAAACAGAAAGGAAAAACGAGTGAACGAATTATGGTAATAAAAAAGATTAATATGATGTTCCTTGTCACCGTCCTGATTTCCTTCTTTGCTGCTTTCCTGCCAATCAGCCAGATGTTCCCGGATTACGGCGCGCGGCTGTTGTTTTCGGAAATTCTGCTTGCTGCGCCAGGTGCAATCTGGATTTTTGCGGGAAAGCGCAACTATGTGCAGACCGTGCGGCTGAAAAAAATACATGGCAGTACCGTGGTGCTGCTTGTCCTGTTTGACATTGCCATTATGCCCGTTATGGGATTAATCAATGCTGTTTCCATGTTGTTTGTAGAGAACACTACCACTTCCTCGATGGCGGAGGTGGTCACCGGACATTCTTTTTTTGTCAGTATGGTGCTGATTGCTTTGCTGCCAGCGATCTTTGAGGAATCCGTCTACCGAGGGCTGTTTTACAATGAATATCGAAAAGTAGCGCCTCTTGGCGGTATTTTCCTCTCTGCATTCCTGTTCGGTATCATGCATGCAAACTGGAACCAGTTTTCCTATGCCTTTGTGATGGGAATGATTTTCTGTCTGGTAATAGAGGCAACGGATTCCATCCTGTCCTCGATGATACTTCATTTTTGTATTAACGGTACATCAGTTATTTTGCTCTCCGTTTTGGATATATTATCGGAGCACTTCCCGCAGCAGATGGAGGAAGCCCTCCTTAAATCGGAGGAAGTATCAGTGCAGACATTTGGAGGTATTTTGCGCACCTACCTGCCGGCGGCATTGGTCGGCGTGGTGGTGGCGGTTGTGGTTTTCAGACAGATTGCGTTAAAAGAAGGGCGCTTTGAAGTGGTGCGTGCACTGTTTGTGCGCGGGGGAAAGGATACCCCTCCTAAATCAGAAGGAACTGGAAGGGGGAGCGGTCTTTGTACGATCCCGCTTATTGTAGCAGTGGCAATCCTGCTGGTGATGATGGTATTGAACGAGGTGTTATAGAAACAAAGGGGCTGTTGCATTGCAACAGCTCCTTTGTTTGCGATTTAAACGCAGATATCGATATTTGCCCCGAGATTTGGGTTGACGGACTGTTCCATCATCTGTGTGGAAACCTGTGGCACATTAGCGGAAGCACCCATCATTTCGAGCAGGGTGGCATTCTGCTGTTTGGTTGAATCAAGAGCCATCGACAGAACCGCAGCCCCAGCCATATTCATAACTTTTGCCTGGGAATAAGCGACGGACAGCGAAGGAATATCCATAAAAAACACCTCCTTTTTGCATTGACTACAGCCATGTCCAAAACTCCATACATCCAGTATTCATGCAGTTTTGCGAAACATGTCAAACCTCAGTATCAGTATAACATGTTTTAAGGAAAATGCAAGCAGTTCGCAGGAATCAATTCTTAAATCGCGGTTTTCGGGGTATACTTTCCACCATAGAAGATTATACATTTGCAAGACAATTCAGCCAGAATCATGATCTTGCGGGAAAATACTGAAAATTAATTTTTGGGAAAATTCAGTTGACAATCCGGAGTTTGTACAAACTGCACAAAAAACAGGTGGGAAAATAAGGTAAAAAAACGGTGGAAAAAAGAAAGGAAAAAGAATCATCAAGTTATCCACAATTTGAAACTTCAGTTTTTGGCAATTTTCAAGTTATACACGAAGTTATCCACATTATCCACAAATTGCAGTGTGGACAACGTGAATATTTTCCCGTTGGCAGAACTGTGGAATATTTGTGAATTGTTACAAATTTGTCGAAAAAGCCAAAAAAAGAGATGATTCTAAGAGGAGAAAAAATCATGTTTTTGTCTTGCAATTTTGGTGAAAATACGATATAATTTAGACAAGTCCGGGAAGACCATTAAAAATACATTCTTTTTATGGGGAGGGAGAGTGGTAACGGGGCTATCCTGGAAGAATAAGTTAGAAAAGGAGAATGTTTATGCAATATATTATCAGCGGCAGGAATATCGAGGTTACAGAGGGCTTGAAAAGTGCGGTATATGACAAATTGGGGAAGAAGCTCGGGCGGTATTTTACCGAGGACACGGAAGTACATGTGACGTTCAGCGTGGAGAAGGAGCGCCAGAAAGTGGAAGTGACAATCCCGATGCGGGGGACGGTAATCAGGGCGGAGCAGGTAAGCAGCGATATGTACGCGTCCATCGACCTGATAGAGGAAGTGATCGAGCGCCAGCTTCGCAAGTATAAAAACAAACTTGTTGACCATAAGCAGTCCGCCCTGAGTTTAAGCCAGGCTTTCCTTGATGAGGAGGAGAACGAGGAGGAGGAAATCGTTATCAGCAAGGTGAAACATTTTGCGATGAAGCCGATGGATGCGGAGGAAGCCTGTGTACAGATGGAACTGACCGGGCATAATTTCTATGTGTTCCGGAGCGCCGACACGGACGAGGTCAATGTAGTGTATAAGAGGAAGAACGGGACTTACGGTATTATCGAGCCGGAGTTCTAGGTGTGGGGCAGATATTTGCCGTCCATTTACAAGAAGGTTTTTTCTGGCTGTCCGGGTGTGGAAAACGCCCTGGCAGCCGTTTTTTTTGAAAAAAATTTATTTTCCGGGCAAAAATAAGTTGAATCCTTTGCAATGAAATGGTACAATGGCATATAAGGCTTACAGGATAGCGCTGTAAGCAGTTCATAAACTACCTCGGTGGATTGGAACAAATCAGAATGTAAGAGGCGGTGCATATGGGAAAATGATGCGAAGCGTGGCACCGCGGTATGGAGGAACAGATGGGATTAATTGCAAAGATATTTGGAACCCACAGTGAGCGTGAGATCAAGAGGATCGAACCTTTGGCGGAAAAAATCGAGGCTCTTGAGCCGGAATATGAGAAGCTCTCCGACGAGGAGCTTGCGCATAAGACGGTCGAGTTTAAGGAGCGCCTTAAAAATGGGGAAACGCTTGATGACCTGCTTGTCGAGGCGTATGCGACCGTGCGCGAGGCAGCGAAACGCACACTTGGCCAAAGAGCTTACCATGTGCAGCTTCTGGGCGGCATCATCCTGCACCAGGGGCGTATCGCGGAGATGAAAACCGGCGAGGGCAAAACGCTTGTTTTAACTTTCCCTTCCTATCTAAATGCGCTGGAGGGCAAGGGTGTCCATGTGGTCACGGTCAACGATTACCTAGCAAAAAGAGATACGGAGTGGATGGGGCAGATCCACCGCTTCCTGGGTCTTAGTGTCGGCTGTATCCTAAACAGCATGAGCAACGATGAGCGCCGTGCGGCATATGCCTGCGATATTACCTATGGCACGAACAATGAGCTTGGATTTGATTATCTGCGCGACAATATGGTTACTTATAAAGAGCAGCTTGTTATGCGCGATTTGCACTTTGCCATTATCGATGAGGTGGACTCCGTGTTAATTGACGAGGCGAGGACACCGCTTATTATTTCCGGTCAGAGCGGGAAATCCACAAGCCTGTATGAAGCCTGTGATATTCTAGCAAGGCAGTTAAAGCGCGGCACGGAAAAAGAACTTTCGAAGATGGATGTTATCATGGGTGAGGATTCGCAGGAATCGGGCGATTTTATTGTCAATGAGAAGGATAAGAATGTGAACCTTACCGAGGAGGGCGTTTCGAAGGTGGAGAAATTCTTCCATATCGAAAACCTTGCCGACCCGCAGAATTTGGAGATTCAGCACAATATTATACTGGCTCTGCGCGCACATAATCTCATGGCACGCGATAAGGATTATGTGGTCAAGGATGACGAGGTGCTTATCGTCGATGACTTTACGGGGCGCATTATGCCAGGCAGGCGCTATTCTGACGGTCTTCATCAGGCGATTGAGGCGAAGGAGCATGTCAAGGTAAAGCGCGAGAGCAAGACGCTTGCAACCATTACTTTCCAGAACTTCTTTAATAAATATGCAAGAAAATGTGGTGCGACAGGTACGGCACTTACCGAGGAGAACGAGTTCCGCGAGATTTATGGCATGGACGTTGTCGAGGTGCCGACGAACCGCCCGATTGCAAGAAAAGATTTAAATGATGCGGTGTATAAGACCAAGAAGGAAAAACTTACCGCTGTGATCGAGGAGATTATAAGTGCCCATGAGAAGGGGCAGCCAGTCTTAGTCGGCACGATCACCATAGAGGCATCCGAGGAAATCAGCGCGCTCCTTAAAAAGCGCGGTATCCAGCACAAGGTTTTGAATGCGAAATTCCATGAACTTGAGGCGGAGATCGTGGCGGATGCAGGTCAGATGGGAGCCGTTACAATCGCCACAAACATGGCGGGGCGCGGTACCGATATCAAGCTTGGGGAAGGTGTCAAGGAGATTGGCGGTCTGAAGATTATCGGCACGGAGCGCCACGAGTCAAGGCGTATTGACAACCAGCTCCGCGGGCGCGCCGGACGGCAGGGTGACCCTGGCGAATCCCGTTTCTATATCTCCCTTGAGGATGACCTTATGCGCCTGTTCGGTTCGGAGCGCATGATTTCAATGTTTAATTCCCTGGGGCTTCCGGACGGTGAACAGATTGAGCACAAAATGTTAAGCAGCGCGATTGAGAAGGCGCAGAAGAAGATAGAGGGCAACAATTTCAGCATCCGAAAGAATCTTCTCGAGTATGACCAGGTCAACAACGAACAGCGCGAAATTATTTATGGTGAGCGCCGTAAGGTTTTGGATGGCGAGAATATGCGCGATTCCATTTTCAAGATGATTACGGATACCGTGGAGAATGCGGTAAACCGCTGTATTGCCGAGGATGCGCTGCCGGAGGAATGGGACTTGGCAGAGTTAAACAGTCTCTTGCTCCCGATTTTCCCGATCCCGCCGGTCGTATTAAACGACGAGCTGTTAAAGCACGGAAAGCGTGACACCCTGAGCCAGTACCTGAAAGAGGAAGCGGTACATTTTTATGAGGCGAAGGAAGCGGAATTTCCGGAGAAGGAGCAGTTGCGCGAGGTGGAGCGCGTTATTTTGCTCAATGTGATTGACCGCAAGTGGATGGATCACATCGACGATATGGATCAGCTTCGCCAGGGGATTGGTTTGCAGGCGCTTGGTCAGAAGAATCCTCTGACCGAATACAAGTTTATGGGTTACGATATGTTTAACGCCATGACAACAGCGATCGCGGAGGACACTGTGCGCGGATTGATGCACCTGCGCATTGAGCAGAAAGTGGAGCGCGAGGAAGTTGCGAAAGTGACTGGCACAAACAAGGATGAATCCGTGGCGAAACAGCCGGTTAAGCGCGCCGCCAAAAAAGTGCAGCCAAACGATCTCTGCCCATGCGGAAGCGGTCTGAAATACAAATTCTGCTGCGGCAAAAAATCTTAAAAATAAACTTAAAAATAAACTCAAAAAAACAGCAAAAGCCCGGACAGTCCTGGAAAAGAAATTCTGGGAGCAGAGCGGACAGAAATTCTTTTCTGGAGAGGAGAGGACTGGGAGGGCATTTGCGGAACTTAAAAAAACAGCAAAAGCCCGGACAGTCCTAGAAAAGAAATTCTGGGAGCAGAGCGGACAGAAATTCTTTTCGGGAGAGGGGAGGACTGGGAGGGCATTTGCGGAACTCAAAATAAGAAAGAGGTGAGATTAGTGGTTGAATTAGACCAGGTCAAGTATACACTTGGCACATATGACAAACCGTTAATTGAAGTGGGGGATTCACTTTGACCTCGCTAATAAACAGTTGAGAGTCGAGGAAATCGAAGGAATTATGGAAGAGCCGGGCTTTTGGGATTCGGCAGAAAAAAGCCAGGCATATGTAAAGGAACTAAAAAACCTGAAAGATGTTATTGCACAGTACACGGATCTGAAACAGCGCTATGAGGACATCTACATGCTGATCGATCTGGCAAATGAGGAAAACGATACATCGATGGTGCCGGAAATCCAGAAGGAAGCCGCAGCATTCGTAGAAGAATTCGAGGAACTGCGCCTTGACACATTGCTCTCGGACGAATATGACAAGGATAACGCGATTCTCACCCTTCACGCTGGCGCGGGTGGCACCGAAAGCTGTGACTGGGCAAGCATGTTGAGCCGCATGTACCAGAAATGGGCGGATCACAAGGGATACACAACGGAGATCCTCGACTTTTTGGACGGGGATGAGGCAGGACTGAAATCCGTCACGATACAGATCAACGGATTGAACGCCTACGGACATTTGAAATCCGAGCGCGGCGTACATCGCCTGGTGCGTATCTCACCATTTAACGCGGCGGGAAAACGTCAGACCTCCTTTGTTTCATGCGATGTTATGCCGGATATCGAGGAAGACCTTGATGTGGAAATCAATGACGATGATTTGCGAATTGATACCTACCGCTCGAGCGGTGCGGGTGGACAGCATGTCAACAAAACCTCCTCCGCCATCCGCATAACGCACCTGCCAACCGGCATAGTTGTCCAGTGCCAGAATGAGCGCTCACAATTTCAAAACAAGGATAAAGCGATGCAGATGTTAAAGGCAAAGCTATATCTGTTAAAGCAGCAGGAGAACCAGGCAAAGGAATCTGGGATACGCGGCGAGGTGCGGGATATTAATTTCGGCAACCAGATCCGCTCCTATGTACTCCAGCCGTACACAATGGTAAAAGACCATCGGACGGGGGCGGAAATCGCAAATGCGCAGGCTGTCTTGGACGGTGGGATTGACCCGTTTATCAACGCGTATCTGAAATGGATTAACACGAAGCCGGAAGAAGAAAATTAAGGCGTGCCTGTAACGTTTTGTATTCAACTGCTGCGTGGGAGAAAACAAACGGGAAGGAGGTAAAAACTGTATATGATGACAAAACAGGTCATATTTAAATTGGGGAGCGAGCAATACGGGATGGATATTTCGCTGGTAAGCGGAATAGAGAATTATATGAGGGTTGTCCCGATACCAAATGCCCCGGCGCATATTATAGGGATCTTAAATCTGCGCGGAAATGTAATTCCGATCTACAGCCTTCGCAGAAAATTTAACATGGAAGAAGTTATGGGAACGGCAACAACGCAGCTTCTTGTGACAAACTGCCGGGGAACTTTGGTGGGCTATAAGGTGGATTCCGTTTCGGAAATCATTGAAATTGATGAGTCCCTGATCCGCCCAATCCCGCCGATCGTAAAAAGTGAGGAAACAGGTTATGCCAAAGGCGTAGCAGAAAAAAAAGGACAACTGGTCGTGCTCCTTGATATCGAGAATATCTTAAACGAGCAGGAGCGCAGAGCTGTTAAAGAATTTGCGGAAGAGAGCAGTAAGGAAGAATAAGCAAAATATAGATTGAGAAATCAGTAAGTTTTAAATCAGATTTCTCAATCTTTTTTTATGTTTTATTGAGTGGATATATATTTTATTATGGTATATTTATACTTTTTCTCGCTGGAAATTTAACCTATCAATTGTGTGATGCAGGAAGATAAGCCCCATCTGACATGTGAGAGCAGCATAGGGATATAATTTTTTTTATATCTTTACAATCTTTGGAAAGAAAAATATTTTGCAACAAAATTAAGTTGCACAAAAATTTTTTATGTCAAAATTCCCCATAACTTGACATGACTTTCCTGTTATGCTAAAATTATTCTATCTATAAAAGAA
>ERZ808051.1342-NODE-1342-length-16871-cov-4.536918_pt1 | contig 16871 bp, 16 predicted proteins | sample MGYA00380199_ERZ808051 | MGnify/ENA primary metagenome ERZ808051 (study PRJEB31490, sample SAMN06133391) | mouse gut metagenome | isolation source: J11 | host: mice | place: China: Chengdu | collected 2015-05 ...
CCCGCACCACTTGGGCCGGAGCCGCGCCTGCGCCGATGATGCCAAAGCCCCCCGCCTCCGACACGGCGGCAGCCAGACGGCACTCCGCCACCCATGCCATGCCGCCCTGGATAATGGGGTGCTCCGTTCCCAAAAGCTCTGTTATCCTAGTCTTCATCCTCTCCACTCCTATGTCCCGCACGGCGGCCGTCCGCTCTCTACATCTCGATGCCCTTGGAGGCCAGGTATTCCATCACGTCTTTCACGGTGGACAGCTTCTCCAGGTCCTCGGAGGGAATCTCCACCTCGAACTCGTCCTCCAGCGCCATCACCAGCTCAAATAAATCCAGGGAATCCGCGTCCAGATCGTCCTTGAAACTGGTCTCCTCCGTAATCACGGCCCCCTCCGCATTCAGCTTCTCTTCGATGACTTCCTTTAATTTCTCAAACATATCCTCTTCTCCTTTTACCTGTCTTTTCCTGGTTTTCAAAACCATGTGAAATGGTTTGAATCTCAATTTATTTGATTATCAAGTTATTTGACTCTCAAACTATTTTTGATGATAACTCGTGAAAAAAGAAATGTCAATAGAAATATGGTATTTTTTCAAAAATATAGTATAATGGTACTCAGGAGACCATTCACCGGGTTCATTTTTAAAGGAGCTGCATAGAAATGTCATCCCATACAATACCGGAGGCTACGGGCGCCTCTATCCGCCCGCGGAACCTGATCAAGCACAAGCACTTCCTCATCACCGATTTCGGCGCCAGGGAGGACGCCGCGCCGGCTCTGAACACAAAAGCCGTCAACAGCGCCATTCAGACAGCGGCCATGGAGGGCGGCACTGTCGTAATTCCCAAGGGGACTTTCCATATTTATACCATTCTGCTGAAGAGCAATGTGAATCTCTATCTGGCCCAGGGAGCTGTGCTGGCGGCCGCCAGGACGGACATCGTCCATTCCTACGAGAAACAGTCCGGCGAGGGCGGCAATTATAAGGAGCCGGAGGTAAATCTTTACGTAGGCCTCCAGGACCACGGCCACTCCTATTTCTCCAACAGCATGATCTACGGATCCGATCTGGAGAACGTCATGATATACGGCAAGGGCCTTATCACCGGAGGGCGTTTTGACCAGGAGAGCGGCATTTTAGAGTATGTACTCCAGGGCGGCGATCCGGCCGAGCCCATGTCCCGGGAGGCGAAAGGCCATCAGGATGAGTGGTTCGGCAATAAGGGGATCGCCCTGGTCCGCTGCGAGAATGTGGTTCTGGAAGATTTCTCCGTCACCATCGGCGGGCACTTTGCCATCATCGCCCAGGGGTGCGACAATCTGTACGTGAATCATATCCTTGTGGATACCACAAGAGATGCCTTTGACATCGACTGCTGCCGGGATGTGACAGTGCGGGACACCGTCTGCAACTCCCTCACCGACGAGGGCCTGTGTCTGAAAGCGTCTTTCGGGGCCGGCGTCTTCAGGCCTCTTCAGAATGTACTGATAGAGGACTGCACGGTGTGCGGCTACGATGCCGGCAGCGTCTACGCCGGGGAGTACACCCGGGACAAGCTCATCGCCTTAGACCGCTGCGGTCCTACGGGGCGGCTGAAATTCGGCTCGGAGGCCACCTGCGGCTATCATCTGGTGACCATCCGGCGCGTGAAGTTCGACCGTTCCAGGGGGTTCTGCATGGAATCCGTGGACTGTTCCTCCCTGACCAATGTGATCTTCGAGGACTGTGTGCTGGACAATGTATCCAGCTCGCCTATCTTCCTGCGGGCCGGCGACAGGGCCAGATTCCCCGTGACGGGAAATGTCTCCTCCTCCGCTTATCCCGCCCTGGATACCAACGTTCGCCTGGACCACAGGAACTGGGTGCTGCCAAACGAGAGGGCCTACCACTGCTATCCCGCCAGGCGTTACGCCCCGCATTATAACCGGACCAAAACCGTGACCGTGGACGGTCATTCGTCCTTTGAGATCGTGGATCCGGACAATCCGGTGCAGTGCAACCCGGCCAATTACCAGGAGATAGACGGCAAATTCTATCTGAAGACCTGGCAGTCCGAGAGCTACGCCCAGAAAGACACTTCCAGCCAGGGAAGCGCCCGCCAGAACAACGGAGCCCAATACCCCGAAGCCCACGGCGCCTATGTTGCGGATCTCTCCAGAGAGCTGAAAGAGGAAGACCTGCCCCTGTACGCAAACGCCATCGGCTCCCCCACACTGGCCACGGTGTCTAATGTGGTGATCCGCAACGTGACCATCACCAACGCAGATCCCAGATACCCCATCCTGCTGATGGGATTGACGGATTCCCATATGAATAATATCGTCCTGGAGAACATCTCCGTGGAGTACCGGGGCGGTTTGTCCATGGAGCATGCCGTGGAACAGCGGCAGCTGAACACGGAATGGAAATTCTCTCAGTTCCACACAAAGGAGCGGGTGCAAAACCTGCCCTGGCTGGTGAACACTTTCTTCTCCAAAGGCGAAGGACTTCTGCCCCGGGCGGACTGGGATGAGAGGAACAAATGCTGGAAAGACGATCCCTACAATGTGCCCGAGCTGCCGGACGCCTATCCGGAGCCCAGCAACTGGGGGATACTGCCTGCCTACGGCCTGTTTGCCAAGCATGTGGACGGCCTGACTCTGCGGAATATCCGCTTCTCCTGCAAGGTGCCGGATGGCAGACATGTCTGTGTGTTCGACGACGTAGCGGATGTCTGCGTGGACGGCATGGAGGCTTACTGCGCCCGGGATATTGCGCCCATCGCCCTGGTCACGGACCATTACAGGCGCCGCACCAATGCGGAAAACGTGCCGGAGCAGCCCTATTTTACCACCGGGGTGACAGGGCTTGAGATCCACGGCCCCCTGCTGCTGACGGACGACACCGGGCATTGCAGGCCCAGGGCGGTCCATGAAAAGTCCCGCTGTGTCAGGGAGGTGGAGATCAGCGCTCCGGCGCCCGGCACCCCTCAGGACAGCCTATATTCCCTGCCCACGGCGCCCTGTCAGGAGACAGGCTACCGTTACCCTGTGGATACCGACAATTATCCGCTGCCCCTGACCGTATACCGCCCTTATATCCAGCCGGTTGCGCCCGTCAGGGTCCGGCCGGGAGAGTCCTGCCATATCCTCTTGAACGTGCGCAATCCGGCCAGCGACATCTCGGACATTACGTCCGACGGGAGAATCTACAACGGCCAGATGCGCCGTCCCAACTACAGCGTAAAAGGCGTGGTGTCTCCCCTGTTGCTGTCCTGTGAGAATCTGCCGGACACAGCGGCCTTTGACGCCGCGTCCATGGTATTTTCCTGGACGCCCGCCTGGAGCCAGAAAGGGGAGCACGTCATCACTTTTGCAGTGGACGACGGCCTGATGCCGGAGAAAATGCAGATCAGAATTCTAGTGGAAGACGAAAGCGAGCATTATGAGTAAACCTACCGATTATTCTCTGCTTCAGGAGCAGCTGGCGGCCATGATCCAAAACGAGCGCGACACCGTGGCGAATCTGGCCAATGCTTCCGCCCTGCTGTTCATGAGCTTAGAACACATTAACTGGGCAGGCTTCTATCTGGCCTCAGACCGCCAGTTGGTCTTAGGGCCTTTTCAGGGCAGGCCTGCCTGTATCCGCATTGACTTCGGTAAGGGAGTCTGCGGAAACGCGGCGGCGGATGATACCGCCCTTGTAGTCCCGAATGTGCACGCGTTCCCGGGCCATATCGCCTGTGACGCTGCCTCCAATTCGGAGATTGTCATCCCCCTCCACCACGCCGGCAGGCTGACGGCTGTGCTGGACATTGACAGCCCCCTGTACGAACGCTTTAGCTGCCGGGACAGGGAGGGGCTGGAAGCTTACTGCGCCGTTTTGGAAAAGGCCTGCGACTGGCGCCTGTAGCAGCAAAAAACAGCCTAATACACATAGAAATGAGGATTGATATGAGCAACGAGACAACAAAGTGCCCCATGTGCGGCACAAAGCTGAAAATGATGAACGGAAGAATGACCTGTAAGGAATGCGGCTACTATATCAGAGGCGCCCAGGAGCAGGGGAATCTCTCAAATGCAGGACAGCAGACAAGTACAGGCACAGGCCCTGCGCCCGCGGCAGGCAGCGCAGACCGCACGTACGGCTCCAGGCCAAGCGGCTCCCCGGGACACGGCAGTCTCAGTCAGGGCACAGCTTCCAGGCGGCCTGCGGAGCACAATCCCGCTGTAGGCATCGCGGTAGCGGTGATCGCAGGCGCTGTCTGCGTGATTTTGTTCGCCGTGATCATCATGGCAAGATCCGGCACCCTCAACCCTTTCGCCCCTGACAGGGAAGCCGAAAAGAGCCTTGCCGACTCCTCGGAATCCGCGGACGATCGTTCGGAGGTCTCGGAGGAAAGCGAAGCGCCCAAGAGAGGAAGCGCAACCTCCCACGCCTCTACCCCTCAGTCCAGCTTTTTCTGGTCCGTGGCCGAATATATCTGGAATAAGCCCTGCGATACCATCACGGAGGAAGAGTTCGCCAGCCTTACAGCCATCCAGCTGAACCGGGATGAGAAAAGCATTGCCTATCAGTTAGATTACGGAGAGACTCTGACGGCTACCTACGAAACCGACGAGGGGCTGCGGCTTTCCGACCTGTCCTGCTTTTCCGGGCTGGAATATATCTCCGTCGACGATTCCCTGGAGCGGGGCGACCTGAAAGGCCTGGAGTCCCTCACTGCCCTTTACTCCGAGAACAGCCTGGACGAGCTGGCAGACATCGTTCCCTATCCGGAGTATATCACGGAATTGGGTGTCGTGGACACTTTCCTGGCATCCAGCCTCACAGGCCTGGACAATTTCCCCAATCTTTTGTACTTAACCGTGGACTATGCGGGGCTGACGGATATCTCTGCCCTGGAGCAGTTCCCGGATCTGCTGGGCCTGTCGCTCTCGAGCTGTGACAGACTGACGGACTTCTCCCCCATCATGTCCCTTGGCAAGCTGGAGGAGTTAAGCATTGAATCCGACCAGCTCAAAAGCATTGACTTTGTGAAAAATATGCCTGACCTGATCAGCCTGACTGTCGAGAGCACCCAGGTTTCCAGTGTGGATGCCCTGGCGGACTGTACGCAGCTGCAGTACCTGTACCTGTATCTGGACGGCTCCTACTCCATGACGGATTTCTCCGTGGTGGGAAATCTGGCCTCCTTAAACGAGCTGGCCCTGGAGATGAGCAGCAATTACAATGGCGTCATGCCCTCCTTTGCGAATCTGACGGCCCTGACGGCCCTGCATCTAAAGGGTGTGCGGGATGTATCCCCTATCAGGGACGCTGTCAATGTGATGTACCTTTCCCTGGAGGACTGCAGCGGGGATTCCATGGAGGCCATCGGCGCCCTGCAGCAGATAACGGAGCTTACCATCAATGATTTCTCCTCCTACACCAGCTCCGTAGAACCTCTGACCCTGCTGCCGAACCTGACATACCTGGATCTGAGCAATACTTCGGTATTTGGAAATATCGAAGCCATATTCGGCATTCCCACACTGCAGTACCTGTATCTCGATGACTGCCAGGTGGGTCTTGACTTCGCAAGTCTGCCATCCAACGAGGCCCTGCAGGTACTGTCCATGAACGACCTCTCCATCCTGTCGGATCCCTCTTACAACAACGGGGAGAAAGTCAAGCTGTCCGAGCACTATGACATGTTTGACCATTTCCCGAACCTGACGGATCTGTATGTGGAGTCCGCCGAGCTGGACAGCATTGCTTTTGTGGAGAAGCTGCCAAAGCTCCAGTATCTGAACATTACGGACAACAATGTCACCAGCCTGATGCCCCTGGCATCCCTGAGCGATTTCCAGGCCGTATGGTGCGGACAGAATACCATCCTGGAAATGTTGCCGGAAGACAGCAATATCTTGGTCTATACGACCGAATTCTGATAAGATGCAATGCCCTGGGGATTGTCAGGGCCCTTTGTCCGGCCGAAACGGGACTTGACAATCTCCGGGAATCTGTGCTATAGTATCTCAGACAGTGAGAATACTTTTATGGGGGAGTAGTCAGCGCAGTTTGCGTGGCAAGTCAACAAACGCGGCCTTTCAGGTCTGGCTTGTCTTAAATAACGAGACTCATACATAACAGCGAAAATGGCGGAAGCACATTTTTTTGTTATGCATGGGTCTTTTCTTTGTGGAAGAAATATTGACCTATAAAACACGAAAGAAAGAGGATGAGAAAATGGAAATGGCAACGGTAATCTTTTTACTGCTCGTAGGCATTGTGTTCATCGTAAAGGGAGGAGACCTATTTGTGGACGCCGCCTCCTGGATCGCGGAGGTCAGCGGCATCCCCAAGCTGATTATCGGCGCCACCATCGTCAGCCTGGCCACCACCCTGCCGGAGATGCTGGTCTCCGTCATGGCAGCCGCCAGGGGCAGCGTGGATATGGCCATCGGCAATGCGGTGGGCAGCGTCACGGCCAATATCGGTCTGATCATGGCCATCTCCCTGATCTGCATGCCCGGCATCATCAAGCGGGCGGACTATCTCATGAAAGCCGTGCTCATGCTGGCGGCAGCCTTTCTGATCGTCATCTCCGGCATGGCCGGCCAGATGGGGACGGCCGTCACCATTGCCATGGTGATCATCTTCTGCTTCTTCCTCTGGGAGAATGTAAGCTCCGCCCTGCGCTCCATGAAAGGCAGCGACAGTGCAGAGTCCCGCAGGAAAGTGAAAGGCCGGAAAGACATCGTCGTCAATCTGCTGAAATTCGTCGTGGGCGCAGTGGGCATCGTGTGGGGCGCGGATCTCTTGGTGGACAACGGAAGCGCCCTGGCCGCCATGGTGGGCGTGCCGGAGCGCGTCATCGGCGTCACCATCATCGCGGTGGGAACCTCCCTGCCGGAGCTGGTCACCACCGTCACCGCTATCGCAAAGAAGCAGTCCTCCCTTTCCGTAGGCAATATCCTGGGGGCAAACATCATCGACCTGACCCTGATCCTGCCTCTGTCCTCCCTCGTGTCCGGAAAAGCCCTCCCCATTGCGGCGGCATCCGCCAGATTAGATCTGCCGGCCTGCCTCCTGGTGGGATGCATCGCAATGCTTCCTGCCATGCTTTTCGAAAAGTTTCAGAAGTGGCAGGGAATTCTATTGTTAACCGTATACGGGGTATATCTCTATCTGACCTGCTCCTCCCCCGTGGTTTAGGCCGGATATCCCGAAAATTAAACTTCCCGCCTCAGGCAGCGGATATCCGCTTTCCGCCGCCTGAGACGGGATTTTTTATACCGCTGTCAAACTGTGTGTAACAAACCGGCCGGAAAACGGATATATCAAGTGAACACGTTACAATGATTCCCCGGAATCAAGACAGACCACAAAGGAGGGGGCATGGAAGAGCTTTACCAACAGTACTCACGGATTGTATTCCACTTTCTGTACCGAAAGTGCAAAGACCCTGCCCTTGCGGAAGATCTCATGCAGGAGACATTCCTCAAAGCCCTGGAGCGCCTGGACAGTTACGACTACAGCTGCAAGCTCTCCACCTGGCTGTGCCAGATCGCAAAGCATCTGCTCTATCAGCACTGGAGCAAAACCGGCCGCATACAGCTGGAGGAGCTGGACGAAACCCTGAAGTCCGCCCATGACACGGAACAGCATGCCATTGCAAAGGTGGAGCTGGCGGATGTGTGGGAGAAGCTCCAGTCCCTTTCTCCGGATGCCAGAAAGGTAGTAGAGCTGCGGGTCTTGGGCGACCTGTCCTACCGGGAGATCGGTGATATCCTGGGGCGGACCGAGAACTGGGCCAGAGTCACTTTCTACCGGGCAAAGCTGTGGCTCATCGACAGCGGCTGATGCCGGACAAATTTTTGTGATCAAAAGTCTATCACTGTAGTCAGAAGTCTACAACCTCGCGGCAGGCAACGGGGCATCAAGCTTGTAGTGCTGCAAGCAGCGGGGCATGTGACCCTCGCGGCATTCGCCAAATGTGCATGCAGGCATGCCCGCTTGACTCATTGCCCGCGGGAATCAAAGGAGGCAGAATATGGAAAAATGGAATTGCGAAATCATTCGGGATCTGATCCCGTCCTATGCGGACGACATATGCTCCGATGCCACAAAGCGCTGTGTACAGGAGCACATTGCGACCTGTGACGAATGCCGCCAGATGCTGACGGCCTATAAAAGCCGGACGCTTTCCGGAGAGAAATTGGAGCACAAAGGCCTGGACGGCCTGGTAAAAATCAAGAAGAAAATGAAACTTCAGAATCTGATCTGTTACCTGCTGCTCTTATTCCTGGTTTACACAGGCATCGAAGTGTTCATTGCCAATCATGTGAATTATTCGCTCTTTGACAACACCACGCTGCTGCTTGTTGTCTGCCTTGTGGGCAATCTCCTAGCCACCATAGGCTTCCAGGGCAAAAGCAGCCCCGGAAAGATGGCCTACCTGGGGGGAGGCGTCTCCCTCCTCCTGGGTCTGTACCTGTTCATTGTATTCTTCCAGATGGTGTCCCGTCTGCTTTCGGGCGCCGATAAAATATTCGGCATGGAGATGATGAACGTGGGACCTTTCCTGGAGCGGCAGCTCATCGCAATCTTCGGGGCGCAGCTTATATTATTTGGCTATAATCTATGGGCCGTCATCAGGCAGGGCAAAAACTGCGGCTGGCTGCTGAGCCTGAATATAACCGTCATCTTCCTCGTGTACAACTATGATATATGGATGAAAACGATGGATTCCTTTGAGACCCTGCTGGCCTCTTTCCTCAAGTGTTCCTTTGAGGTCTTTGCCGCCGGCATCGTGGGAGTTTTTGCAAATCTCCTGGTAAGCAGGTTCATGGATAAGAAATCCTGCTGAACGCTCCGGCTACTTTCTCTCCGGCCGCCACATCGGATTGCCTCGGTCGCCCTTGCCGTATTTCTGCGGACCGGCGCACACTTAAAAACGGTGCACTCTGCCTAGAGTGCACCGTTTCCTGCCTGAAAGCCTCTATTTGCTCCTCTGAATCTCCAACACCTTGTAGGTAAACATGCCTGCGGCGGTCTCCACTTCCACATTGTCTCCCACTCTGCAGCCGATGAGGGCCTTGCCCACAGGACTCTCGTTGGAGATCTTTCCCTTTAAGCTGTCCGCCTCCGTGGAGCCAACGATCTTATACTCCAGCTCCTCGCTGTACTCGATATCCAGCAGCTTCACCACGCAGCCGATGTTGATCTTGTCCAGATCCACCTCGTCCTCTACCACCACTTCGGCGTTCTTGAGAATCTTCTCCAGCTCCTCGATTCTGGTCTCAATGTCACGCTGCTCGTCCTTGGCCGCGTCATACTCGGCATTCTCGGACAGATCGCCCTGCTCTCTGGCCTCCTTGATCTTCTGGGCCACTTCCTGGCGGCGTACTACTTTCAGCTCATGTAATTCATCCTCATATTTTCTGAGCCCCTCATAGGTCAGAATATTCTTCTTCTCCTGCATTTCGTTTACATCCTTCCTGTTCTATTCTTCCATTTCTTTCCATGTCTTTTATTTTCTCTGGAGAGCTTCCCTTCCGCGGATTGCTCTCTGTTTTTCCTCTGTCTGTTCCCGGTTGTCCTCCCCCGGCACCTGATCGTCCGACCCGATGTCCGGAAGCCTTTTGGCTTCATATAGTATACGCTTGTTTTCAGGCAGTGTCAAGGCAATACAGGGCAGTTACACCGTTTTTGTGCGATTTTCCACAACTCTTTCATGGAGATATATGCAATATTTTTCCCCCTGGCCAGAATCCTGCGCTTTTTCTCCTCCACGGAGAACATATCCAGCCAGATACTCCCCTCCGGCACCGTCAAAACCGCCCTGCAGGCTTCCCCGGTGAAGTCCACCATGTTCACCGCCTCCTTGCAGAAGAGACGCAGGCGCTTCAAATCCGACCAGTCCTTAAGAAGCTGCAGCTCAATGGCCAGCCCGTATTCCGTATAAAAGTCCTCCACAAAGGCCTCCAGCTCCCGGTCATACTCCGCCTCCGTGACAACCCAGCGCAGGCTCTTCATCCGGCCGGCATAGGCCTCGATCACGGAAAAAATTCCCTCTGCCGTCCCCAACAGGATAAAATGAAAGCACGCCGCTCGCTGAAACAATTGTTCCATCCAATACTTCTCCGTATAACCGTGAAATTCCCCCATCGGAAAATATCTCTGCCACAGGGCGGGCAGGCTCGTCTGCGCTTTCGTCTGACGCCGGCTCTCCCCCTGGCGGGCTCCGTGCGCATACCCGGAGGCATCTTCTCTTCCGCCTCCGTTTCCCCCCCATCCGTCGCCCCAGATCCCGACTTCCGCGGCTTTCCGCTCCCCTATCAGGGCTTTTCGGACACTGTCCTCGTACACGCACAGACAGCTGTCCATGTCCTCCGCAAACTCCGCCACCTCCCTGGCCAGACACTCCATCATGGCCTCCACCTGGTCAAGGATCTGCTGCCCGGCGGCAGGCAGTCGGGCTTCCTCCGATTCCCGCGTCAGCCGCTCCGAAAGCTTCGCGCGCTTCCGCTTTCGCTCCATCCGCTGAAATCCCATGGCTTTCAAAGGATGGCGCAGGGCTTTCCGCAATCCCCTCAGGCACTCTTGCGGCCTGTCGTCCAATGCTTCGTCCCGGGCGGGCTCTGGCCCCCGGAAATCTTCCCCGGCGCCCCTGCGCCCTCCGGCAGCGGATTCCTCTTCCCTGCCCCATGCCCCCTCCGCATCCCCGGCCTCTTCGGACGCCATCTCCTCCAGCTCTCTGCCGAACCATCGGTTCTTCTCCACGTCCAGGCCTATCCGTATCAGCAGATAGGCTTTCAGCCCCACAGGCTCTGTCTCGGGCCTCTCCAGCCCCCTTTTTCTATAAAAATATAAAATGGTGTCCATGCCAAAATATATGCACACTCACCCGAAAATAGTCTCCACTCCTGCGATCAGTTCCTGCATATTTTCCATGGAATTGATGGTCTGTCGGAATCTGGCGGAATGGGGCATCCCTGTGGTGTACCAGGCCAGGTGCTTGCGCATCTCCCGCACCGCTGTGTACTCCCCCTTTGTCTGCATCTGGAGAGCCGCATGCTCCAGAACGATCCGCTTCTTCTCCTCACTGTCCGGCGCCGCAGGCACCTCGCCGGTCTCTAAGAAAGCCGCCGTATCCCGGAAAATCCACGGATTCCCCTGTGCGGCCCTGCCGATCATAACGCCGTCGCAGCCCGTTTCCTCCAGCATGGCTTTCGCCGCCTGCGGGCTGTCCACATCCCCATTGCCGATGACCGGGATCTTCACCGCCTGCTTCACCCTGGCAATGATATCCCAGTCCGCTTTCCCGCTGTAATACTGCTCCCTGGTACGCCCATGGACCGCAACGGCCGCAGCGCCGCACCCCTCCGCGATCCTGGCGATCTCCACCGCATTGCAGCAGGCATCGTTAAAACCTTTCCGGATCTTCACCGTCACGGGCTTGTGCACCGCCTGCACCAGAGCGGTCAGGATTTGCTCCGCCAGCTTCGGCTCTCTCATCAGGGCGGATCCCTCCCCGTTGTTTACCACTTTCGGCACCGGACATCCCATGTTGAAATCCAGAATGGAAAAAGGCCGCTCCTCAATGCGCTTTGCCATATCCGCCAAAATCTTCGGGTCGGAGCCGAACAGCTGCAGGGAGGCCGGGATTTCAGCAGGATGGATCTCCAGCAGCTCCTCCGTATTCTTATTGTTATAAAAGATGGCCTTGGCACTGATCATCTCCATGCATACCAGCCCTGCGCCCATTCTCCGGCACAGCAGGCGAAACGGCAGATCCGTCACCCCTGCCATGGGAGCCAGTATCACATTGTTGTCCAAAGTCACATCGCCGATTGTAAGCTTTCCCATCCCTTTATCCCCTGCCTTACTTCCCGTTAGGTTATTTCAGATCTTTCGTCCGTCTCTTCCCTTTATTCCCACCGGTCTCACAGAGCCGGCCTGCGCCCTGCGTCCCGCCTCTGCTGCCTGTAAGTCAAACGCCGTCCGGGGTGAGCTTTCGCTGGCTCATGTGGAGGGCTTTCTGTTTTTCTCGTAGAGAATCCTCAGCCCCTCCATGGTCAGCTGGCTGTCAAAGATATCAATCGCTTCCGTCTCCCGGGCGATCAGCCGCCCCAGGCCGCCGGTGGCCACTACTTTCAGATTCTTAAGGCCGCTCTCTTCCTTTACCTTTTTGACGATATACTCTGTCTGCCCGATCTGGCCGTACACCAGCCCTGCCTGCATGCTGCTGATGGTCTCCTGGGCCAGGATGGACTTGGGCTTTCGGATCTCGATCTTGGGCAGCTTGGCCGCCTGGGTCCAGAGGGCCTCAGAGCTGATGCCCATGCCGGGAGCCGTAATGCCCGCGGCAAACTCCCCTTTCTCCGTGATCAGATCATAGGTGGTGGCAGTGCCGAAGTCCAGCACCAGCACCGGCCCGCCGTACTTTTCATAGGCCGCCACCGCGTCCACGATGCGGTCCGCCCCGATGGCCCTGGGGTCCTCGGTGACAATGCGGATCCCTGTCTTCATACCCGGGCCTACGCTCATAGGCCGGGTCTCGGTATAGCGCACCAGCGCCCCCATGAGGGCATGCATCACATCCGGCACCACGCTGGCCACGATGGAGCCCTCCAGTTTAGCCGCCTCTATCCCCCGGTTCAGCAGAATCTGGGTAATCAATACGCCGTACTCGTCCGAGGTCCTTGGCATCTTGGTCATGATCCGAAAAGTGGTCAGAAGCGACTCCTCTTCATACACGCCCAGCGTCATATTGGTATTGCCTACATCTATCACTAGTATCATACTCTACCTCTTTGCACGCAGCCCATCCTGTCTGCCCCTTGTTCTGGTCCCTGCGGTGATCATGGTATAAGCCTCGATGATGCTTGTCTCATTGGCCGCCACAAAGCTCTTCTGGTCCTCCCTGACCCGGAGTCCCAGAATCTCCCAGACATTTTTCCCGTTCACCTTTTCTATTCTCACCATTTCGGTCTCCTCCATGCTAAGGCGCAGAGTCACGACAGATACTGCGACACATCCTCCCTTAGGACGAATAGTTTGTAATAAATCTGCAGGGACTCGAACAGCTCCTGCCGTCTCCTCCTGACCTCGCCCACTAAAAGGCCGCTGCTGACCTCGTCATAGGTGATGTCGTCGTCATCGGCATTGGTCTCCAGCACGATGCTGCCGTCCTCCTCAAAGGCTATGGCGAACACGCCTCCCACCTCCTGGGTGAACAGCACGCAGAGGATCCGAAGCTCCTCCCGGATGGATTCCGGAATTCCGTTGAACTGTTGATTGAAATAGTATTTCTGCTCATAGGCATTGGCGGCGCACAGCACCAGATTTTTCCCTTTCATCTCTCTCCCTCTTTTTGCCCGATCCCGCTTCGCTTCCGGGCACTTCGGCCCGGCCCGAACAACATAGACCTGCCTGGCGAAAGCAGCCGGCGTCCCCCGTCACACATATCCGTAAATCCCCCGCACGGACACCTCTCCGGCGTACACGGTTTCCACTGCGCCGTTTTCCCGCTCCACCAGAAGTTCGCCGGTGCTGTTGATGCCCCTGGAAATGCCCTGGTACTCTCCCTTGGGGTCAAGGACGCGCACCTCCCCGTCCTTTCCGGCCAGCATGCCGTTGTATCGGTCCAAAAGCCCGGCCAGATTGCCGTCCTTTCGGAATATGTCATAGCGGTCCTCAAAGGCTCTCATCACGTTTACGATGATTTCCGCCCTGGATACCTCATGTCCGCATTCTCCCTCCAGGCAGGCCGCCGTCTGCGCGATCTCCGGCGGGAACTCCTGTTTTGCTACATTGATGCCCACGCCCATGACCACATAGTGGATAAAGTCCCGCTCCGTGCTCATCTCCGCCAGCATGCCGCAGACCTTTTTCCCGTTTACCACAATGTCGTTGGGCCATTTGATGCGGGCTTCCAGGCCGCAGGTCTCATGGATCCCCTCCGCCACCGCCAGCCCCATCACCAGTGTTATCATAGACGCCAGCTCCACCCGGTAATCCGGCTTGAGCACCAAAGTAAAGTACACATTCGTCCCGGGAGGGCTGCTCCACATCCTGCCCCTGCGGCCTCTTCCGGCAGTCTGCATATCCGCCACGATCAGAGCGCCCTCTTTCGCCCCGTTCTCCGCGTCCAGCTTGGCCTGGAGGTTAGTGGAGCCTAATTCCCCGTAGAAGCTTAAGGGTCTGCCCGCCCAGCCGGTCTTCATACGGCTCTCCAGCTCATGCTGCCCATAGACTTCCCGCTTTGCGGTGAGCCGGTACCCCCTGTTCTGCACCGCCTCTATGCAATAGCCCTCTTTTTTCAGCTGGCCGATCGCTTTCCAAACCGCTGTCCGCGACACGCCGAAGCATTCGCACAGCTCCTGTCCGGAGACATAGTCCTCCCGCTCCCGCAGAAGCGCCAATATCTTTGCTCTCATCTCTCAATATCCACTCCGCTTTTTTATAGCTGCGATCCGGCTCAAACAGAATCCGGAAAAGTTTCACAGAGTCGCAAGCATCACCGCCTTGATGGTGTGCATCCGGTTCTCCGCCTCCTGGAACACAAGCGACTGTCCGGACTCGAACACCTCGTCCGTGACCTCCATCTCTTTCACGCCGAAACGCTCTCCCATCTGGGCGCCGATCTTGGTATTCAGATCGTGGAAAGCGGGCAGACAGTGCATGAATACGGCTTTCTCCCCGGCGTTCTCCATGACGGCCCGGTCCACCCGGTAGGGGGAAAGCTCCCGGATGCGCTCCTCCCACACCTGCTCCGGCTCTCCCATGGACACCCACACATCGGTATAGATTACATCTCTGTCTTTCGTCCCCGCATCCACATCCTCGGTCAGCGTGATGCTGCCGCCGGTACAGGCCGCTATCTCAAGGCACTGTGCCGTCAGCTTCTCCTCCGGGAAGTATTTCTTTGTGGTACAGGCAGTGAAGTGCATCCCCATCTTGGCGCAGACCACCATCAGGGAATTGCCCATATTATAGCGTGCGTCACCCATATAGGTCAGCCGGATGCCCTTTAAGCGCCCGAAATGCTCTCTGATGGTCAGAAGATCAGCCAGCATCTGGGTGGGATGAAACTCATTGGTAAGCCCGTTCCAAACCGGCACTTTCGCGTATTTTGCCAGCTCCTCCACGATATCCTGTCCGAATCCTCTGTATTCGATTCCGTCAAACATGCCCGCCAGGACTCTGGCCGTGTCCGCTATGCTCTCTTTCTTGCCGATCTGGGAGCCCGCAGGGTCCAGATAGGTACTCCCCATGCCCAGATCATGGGCCGCCACCTCAAAAGCGCATCTGGTGCGGGTGCTGGTCTTCTCAAAGATCAGAGCCACATTCTTTCCCCGCAGGGTATCCACCGGAATCCCTTTTCTCTTCTTCTCCTTTAAATCCGCCGCCAGATCCAGCAGATAAGCAATCTCCTCTGCGGTAAAATCCAATAACTTCAGAAAATCCCGTCCCTTTAAATCCGTCTTCCTGTCCATGTGTCTTCACAACCTGCCTTCCTCTCTCATTCTATCGTTCTTTCGGGTAGATTCCTGTCACTGTCCGGTCTGCCCTCTGTGACCGTCCCCGCTGCCGGCGCCGGCTGCGCACTTCCCGGCCCCTCCTCCCCGGGAAAACCCGCTTCCACCCGGTACACGGCAAACTCCTCATTTTCCAAAAAAGCTTCGCCCAGACACAATGTGTCTTTGACAAACCCGATCTCATGGGCGTTGTCATAGCTTTGATCTATTACCACCAGCGTGGGATAGTGCTCGGGAAAACAGGACCAGTATTCTGTCAGACGGCTGTCAAAAGAGGGCGTACTGATGGTGGAATGGACGGCGATCCTGCTTTGCGTCAGCAGATAATACACGCTGTGTTCCCCCACGTATAAAAGCGAGTCGTCAGGTCCGCAGTACCCCTCCAGCAGCTGCGCGAAAGCATTATAGGCATATCCGTCCATGTAAACTCCGTAAATGCTCTTGGCCGGTCCGTACAGAAACTTCTGTCTGGTCACCAGCACATTGTCGCAAAGCCCCTCATTCATGCACACCATAAAGCCTTTGGCAAACAGCGTAATCCCCAGCAGTCCCATTGCCGTCAGCGAAATCCCAAGCCGGCTCACCCCCGCTTGTCCCCTCTGTCCCTCACAACGGTTCTCCGGCTCTTTCGTCAGCCAAAGGATCGCCGGTATCAGGCCGCTTGTAAGATAAGACCCCGTGACGCTTATGGTGGTATTGGTCACAAGAAGCGCCGCAAGCCATACACAGCAGCCGCAGACCGAGCCGAACCAGAACAGCGTGCGGTCCTCAGGGCTGCCCTGTCCCCTCTTTTTCCGATAAGCCACGACGCCGATACCATACAAAAGGTAAAAATGAAGCAGAGGATAATGAAAGTTCAGGCAGTCCCCCAGCCAGATACAGATCTGCTCCAAAAAGCTCACGCATAAGATACAGCAGGCAAACAGATGCCAGCCGCCGCAGCAGCCCCGTCTCACAGCCAGCCTGCGGCACAGGGCAAAAAGCAGCCCTGCCACCACTGCGACCAGACACAGATGCGGCGCCAGCCCAAGCAGTTCCCGGCCATAGGCTGCCAGGCGCTGCCACGGCGAGTCCGAATGATAACTGTCCGTCATCATCTGCCGCAGGCCGAACAGAAATTCCGGCAGCGTCATATGGAACAGAAAATAGGCAATATAGCATATCCCCAAAGCCCCGCAGACCAGAAACAACAGCGCCGCATCCTTTCGAAAGGTCTTAGGCCGCAGCTTCTTCAGGCACAAAAAATATGCGGGCACTGCCAAAATACAGGAGGGATAGGCCAGAACCAGCCCGCAGAGAAACACGCCTGCAGCTGCCAGCCAGCGCCGTCCATGCTCCGAATGACAGGCCCGAAAAAAACATAACA
>ERZ808051.1343-NODE-1343-length-16865-cov-3.656302_pt1 | contig 16865 bp, 15 predicted proteins | sample MGYA00380199_ERZ808051 | MGnify/ENA primary metagenome ERZ808051 (study PRJEB31490, sample SAMN06133391) | mouse gut metagenome | isolation source: J11 | host: mice | place: China: Chengdu | collected 2015-05 ...
AATGACCACTGGTAATGATATTAGATGTTCTTTTTGCAATAAGGTTCAGAGTCAGGTCCGCAAGCTGATTGCCGGTCCTGCAGGAGTATATATCTGCGATGAGTGTATAGATATCTGCGCCGATATTTTGGAGGAAGAGCTGGAGGATGACGAGGCGGAAGAGGCTGTTCATCCCGAGATTAATCTGTTAAAACCCATTCAGATTAAGACGTTTCTCGACGAGTATGTGGTAGGACAGGAAGAGGCGAAGAAGGTTCTGGCCGTTTCCGTCTACAATCATTATAAGCGTGTGACGGCGCCTAAGGATCTGGATGATGTTGAGCTGCAGAAAAGCAATATTATAATGGTAGGGCCTACCGGATCCGGTAAGACCTATCTGGCGCAGACTTTGGCGAAGATCATCAATGTCCCCTTTGCAATCGCGGACGCTACGACCCTCACGGAAGCCGGCTATGTGGGCGAGGATGTGGAGAACATCCTGCTGAAGCTGATTACGGCGGCGGACTATGATGTGGAGCGGGCTCAGTACGGCATCATCTATATCGATGAGATTGACAAAATTACCAAGAAAGGCGAAAATGTCTCCATCACCCGCGATGTGTCCGGAGAAGGCGTCCAGCAGGCTCTTCTGAAAATCATTGAGGGGACACTGGCCAATGTGCCGCCTCAGGGAGGAAGGAAGCATCCCCATCAGGAGCTGATTTCCATCGATACCTCCAATATCCTGTTTATCTGCGGAGGCGCTTTTGACGGACTGGAGAAGATCGTGGAGGCCAGGCTGGACCGCAAGGCCATCGGCTTTAACACGGAAGTGAGCCAGAAGAATACCAAGGAGCTGGACGATCTGCTGCAGGAAGTGACGCCTCAGGATCTGGTGAAGTTTGGACTGATTCCCGAGTTCGTGGGCCGCGTGCCCATTACGGTCTCTCTCAAAGGTCTGGACAGGGAAGCCCTGGTGCGTATCCTGAAAGAGCCTAAGAATGCGCTGATCAAGCAGTACAAGAAGCTCTTCGATATGGATGAGGTGGAACTGAACTTTGACGAGGAGGCTATCAAGGCCATTGCATCCAAGGCCTTTGAGCGCAAGACAGGAGCCAGAGGTCTGCGCTCCATTATGGAGAGCATCCTGATGGATACCATGTACCAGATTCCTTCCGATGAGACCATCGAGGAATGCGTCATTACGAAAGAGTCCGTGGAGGAGGGCGACGCCCCTGTGATTTTCCACAAGAATGACCGTAGAAGTCTGGATAAAGCAATGTGAACAAAAACGCCGTCCCCGTGACGGCGTTTTAAAAATGCACGAAACTGTATGGAAAAGGAAGTGGCGAGTATGGTGATAAAAAATGTGGGCTTAGAGACGGTCTGCGGCGTGACCAGCAGACTGCCGGATAACCGGCTGCCGGAGGTGGCCTTTGCGGGGAAGAGCAATGTGGGGAAATCGTCCCTGATCAACGCGCTGATGAACCGCAAAGCGTTGGCCCGCACCAGTTCCCAGCCGGGCAAGACCCAGACCATCAACTACTATAACATCAATGATGCGATCTATTTCGTGGATCTCCCGGGCTATGGCTACGCAAAAGCCAGCACGAAAGTGAAAGAGCAATGGGGCAAGATGGTGGAGAACTATCTGCACAAGTCCAAACAGCTCCGGCAGGTGTTTCACCTGATCGATATCCGGCATGAGCCCTCGGAGAACGACAGGATCATGTACGACTGGATCCTGCATAACGGCTACCAGCCCGTCATCATTGCGACCAAGTTGGACAAGATAAAGAAGAGCCAGATCTCAAAACAGCTGAATCTGATTCTGACGACCCTGAAAGCGGAAAAGGGAACCCTGATCGTTCCGTTCTCCGCGGAGACCAAACAGGGACGGGAAGAAATATACGCAATATTAGATAAGATTCTGGAGGAGAATTCGTGAAAAAGTACTGTAAAGCGTTGGTGAACATTGCGGTGGCCGCGGCTATCCTGGCGGCAGTCCTGTTTCTCCTGCCAAGGGCATTCGTCTTTTTCATGCCTTTTGTGACAGGTTGGATCGTGGCGCTGATGGCAGGGCCGTTGGTTCGTTTTTTTGAGGAGAAGATTAAGCTGAAGCGGAAAGCAGGAAGTGCCTTTGTCATCATCGTCATCATCGCGCTGGTGGTGCTGCTGCTCTATGTGGTTTGTGCGCAGCTCTTTCAGCAGCTCTCCGGGCTGCTGGGCGCACTGCCCGAAATGTTGGAGGGTGTCGAAGAGGATTTCAACAGCATCGGGAAAAGCCTAAACGGTCTGCTGGCCAGGCTGCCCGGCGATATACAGCTGAACTTAGACATGGACAGTTTGCAGCTGGACGAGTATCTGGGGGATCTCCTGGGGCATTTGGGCTCACCTACCATTGAGGCTGCGGGAAATCTGGCCAAGGTTCTGCCGGGCTTCTTCATCGGCATGATCATGGCATTGCTGTCGGCTTATTTCTTCGTGGCAGAGAGGCATCAGCTCAACGACTGGTTTCGGAAGTACATGCCCGCGTCCGTGCAGATGCGCTTTCAGATCGTTCGCCGCAGCCTGGGAAAGTCCGTTGGAGGATATTTTAAGGCTCAGTTAAAGATCGAGGTGTGGATGTACTTCCTGCTCTTAATCGGCCTTGGCATTCTGCGGGTGAATTATTTCGGCCTGATCGCCCTGGGCATCGCTTTCCTGGATTTTCTCCCTTTTCTGGGCACCGGGACAGTGCTGCTTCCATGGGCGGTGATCAGGATTCTGACAGCCCAGTACAAGACCGCCATAGGCCTGTTGATCATCTGGGGGGTGGGGCAGCTGGCGAGACAGTTGATTCAGCCCAAAATCGTGGGGGACTCCATCGGAGTACCTCCGCTGCCGACCCTTTTTCTGCTCTATATCGGATATAAGCTGGGCGGCGTTCTGGGGATGATTCTGGCCGTACCCTTGGGGCTTCTTGTGTATTCTCTGTACGAGGAGGGCGCATTCGACACCACGAAGAACAGCATTTTGATCCTGACCGCAGGCATCAATCGGTTTCGGAGGCTAAACAAAGAGGACATGTCAGAGGTGGAGGAGATGAATCGGAGCAACGAAGAGACAGCCAAAATGCTGGCCCGGGAAAGCCTGCGGGCACAGGAACCGCCGCAAAGCAAAGAAGAATGAAAAATATTCTGCGGTTTTTTGAAACTTTTTTCAGAGAAATACAGTCTATAAAAATAGGGAGTGTTTTACGCACTCTCTATTATTTTTGACATTGTGTTTAAATTTTTAAAAGATTTATGCAACTTTGATACAAAGATAATTTAAAATAATTGCAGTAAAAGGATATGCTGCGGGATATTAATAGTAGAGAAGAGGTTTGGTGCAGACTGACTGGTATGACAAAAGCAGACGTGGACGACCGGGAGCTACAACTGAAGATTGACACTTACGGCAACATGCTGTTCAAGCTCAGCTATCTGCGTCTGCAGAACATGCAGGACGCGGAGGATGTGGTGCAGGAAGTTTTCTACCAGTATCTGAAGAATCCCCGGACTTTTCAGAGTCCGGAACACGAGAAAGCCTGGTTTCTGAAAGTTACCCTGAACGGCTGCAGGAAAATCTGGCGCAGCGCATGGAGGCGGCACCGGACGCCGTGGCAGGACGGGGACGGCGATGATCCGGCGGAAGCCGGAATCGGTGAGGCACCGGGTGCGGAAAGCGCAAGCCACGAGCCGGAGGAGAGATTTTTCAGACAGGAGGAGAACCGCCGCCTGCTGCAGGCAGTGCTGGCGCTGCCGGAGAAATACCGGGATGTGATACACCTTTTCTACTATGAGGAGCTTTCGGTAAAGGAAATTGCTCAGATAACCGGCCGGGGACAGTCGACAGTCACTTCCCAACTGACCAGAGGGAGGGAACTGCTGCGGAAGTCATTGAGGGAGGAATATGACTTTGGATAAATTTCGGGATGCATATCGAGAAGCTTCAAAGGAGCTGCCTCAGATCTCCATCAGCGCAGAGGAAGTGCGGGATGGACAGCGCCATGACAGGATACAGCGCCGGAGACGAAGAACCATGATAGCCAGAGGCTGTACCGCGGCTGCGGTATTTCTCCTGTGCGGTGTGGGGACAGTGGCTGCGAAGAGCTACAGAGACAGCGTCATTTCCATGCGGGAGAACGGATTCGTCATTACCGCCTCCAAGGAGAGCCAGGCAAAAGAGGCGCTGCCCGAGCCGCTCTCTCTGGCCGGAGAGATGGAGCCCATTCAGGACGCAGCTTCCAATTTGAAAATAGGGGGGGTATCTCCCATAGAGGACCTTATCCCTGACGGGGAGACGGAGAGCATAGAGATCGAGGAGGCGGAATATGATTCCCTGGAGGCGTTTTTGGCTGCGGAGGACGCAGTCATGGTGATTCCGGAGAAGAATCTGCTTTCGGAGGAATTTACCCGTGAACGCATCTATGTTCTGGGTGAGGGAGAGGATATTTATATGGATTTCGCCAATGAGGATTCCTATTTCTCTCTGCATCAGACGGACAACAGGCAGTATGAAAGCTACAGCTCGGCCACATCCTACATGGGACATAGCAGCAATGAACGAAACTTTACGAACAGCCAGGGACTGAATTATACCATGTTTGACATAGTGGACGAGGCGGGGGAGCTTCAGTCCGTCCACGCGGTCATCTCCGTAAACGGCTGGGATCTGACAGTGAGCTTCGGGGGATTTGAGGAGAGTGAGATTCAGCGGGTTCTGAACAGCCTGGATCTGACGGTGTACTACAGTAAGTAAGATCATGTAAGGATTATGATCAATATGATATCAGGATTAACAGTCGGACGGCGGACTGAGAGAGGATGGAGAATACGATGGAGAAAAATATTCTGGTGTATAACAATAAGACAGGAATCGCGGAGAAAATGGCACCTTTGATGATTGGGGAAGGCTTTTCCGTGCTGGTGGCAGCGGATTTGGATCACTTGTACACGATATTAGAGAAATCTGAGATACATCTGATGCTGGTGGATGTAGAGCTGAACGACAAGGGATGGGATAAGGGAATCGAGATGATCGCAGGTCTGCGGGGGAAGAGCAGTATCCCTCTGATCGTAGTCTCCGCCCAGTCCGCCGAGACGGCCAAGATTATGGCGCTTGAGGCGGGAGCAGATGACTATGTGACTACAGAGTGCAATCCGCTGGAGCTTTTGGCAAGAATCAAATCCCAGCTGCGCAGATACACCCAGCTGGTGAATATGTGCGCGAATATCGACAGAATCTATAAGGTAGACGATCTTGTCATCGATGATACACAGAGGAAAGTCACCGTGGAGGGCAGGAGCGTGCGCCTGACGCCCATTGAGTACAAGATTCTGCGCTTCCTGGTCCAGCAGAGAGGCAAGGTGTTCTCCAACAGCCAGATTTACGAGAATATCTGGCATATGCAGGCCATCGGAGCGGACAATACCATCGCGGTACACATCCGTCATATCCGGGAGAAGATTGAGAAGAATCCCAAGGAGCCCAGATACCTGAAAGTGGTGTGGGGCAACGGATATAAGGTGGGATGATCATGGGGCGCAGTAGAGACAGTGGCTGGAATATTCCACGATTTCCCATGTGATCCCGGATTCTTTCAGACAGTCCAGGAACGCTTGATTATTCTTCAGGACGATATAGGCGCTTTTCGGGTTCAGGGGCGTCTCGGCAGTGACGGAGAAATGGAGATTCCCAAAGCCGTCCTCATGGGCAGTCTCGGCGATTGCATAGGGGGACTGCGGGAAAAAGGCCGTGTAGAATTCCGACACGCCGGAGTAGTCAATATAAATGTCGCGTACGTCCGGTTTAGACCGGGCGTATTCTATTGCTTCACAGGCCGGTACAAACTGAGGGATAGTCTGCGCCGGGGAGTAGGACACAAAGTAGTACCTGATAAACAGGACCGAAGAGACCAGATAGGCGGCCCCCAGCCCGGCGATGAAGTAAGGCCGGAGAAAACGGACGCGGTATACGGACACGATTCCGTATACCAGGAAGTAGAGATAGGCGATGAACAGGTAGTTGGCGCGGTAGAGGTAGCCGTGGGAAAGCCCGATTGCCGTCAGCCCGGCCGCGTAAAAGGAAAAAAAGACAAATTCCCAGCGAAAAGTCCGCGATCTGAAATCCCAAAGCCAGCGGCGGCAGGAGGCGGCGATTCCGATCAGGATAAAGGGAACGGATACGGCATACATGGTATAGAAGCCGTCCAGCGCATCCAGAGGCCGTCCGTCATGGGTCAGCGTGTACTTGATGATATCGATTATATTGTTTCGGAAATTCGACAGTGATATATCTGCCAGCCGGGAAGCCGCGGTGGGAGAGAGGGTGAAGCCCAGGAAGCTTACGGACGGCAGCCCGAAGAGCATGATACAGACGAATAGCAGGATGGGAAGCGCGGCGGCGCACACGCACAGGGCTGAGAGGACGGCCCGCCGGAATGTGATTTTACGGCACCAGAGCATGTAGAGGGTGATAAGGCACAGGAAAATGGGCACCACAAAATAGCTCAGTGCATAGGAATACATCACAAGTCCGAAAGCCGCGCTGTACGCGGCCAGGTGGGAGAGTCTGCCGCTTTTGACATACCGGACCAGCAGAAACAGCGCCGCCGTGGAGCAGCCCAACATGAGATTGCAGTCCAAGGCATAGCGTCCGTGCATGATGAAATAGGGACAGAAAGTGAGCAGGAGAGCCGCCGTCAGGGTGACTTTCCTGTTTTCATATACGGCGGAAATGAGGGCTGTGCCGAGCACTACCACCAGCATACTGGACAGAAGTCCCGGGAGCCTTAGGAGAGTCAGGGACAGAGAGCCTCCGCCGACGGTTTTGATCAAAATCACTACAAGATAAGTATACAGAGGACTTTGACCACCGCCGAAATTCTCCGGATAGATAGGCATTTCATTCCCATACCGGTCGATGCCGAAATTTGCCAGACACCAGGCGTTGTACCCCAGCCCGGCCTCATCGATATGCACGATGTCCGGTATTTCGGTGAGGCGGTATGCCCTCAAAAAAAGCGCCGCCCCAAAGATCAGCAGCAGACAGAGCCGGTATGTGTGACGTGATACTTGTATCCGATGCACGATTATCTCTCCCCTATTCGTAAAATCTCCACAGCGCTGTGCTGCCGTTATCTGCCCAGATCGGTCATGAACTGCAGTACAAGGCTCAGGGGAACTGCCGCCAGTTCCCCGTCCTCGCTGCCTCCGGAGAGGATTCCCAGAAGCCGTCCTTCCCCGTCAAGCAGTCCGCCGCCGGACATTCCCGGCTGTACATGCGCATCTGCCCAGATCATGTACTGGTTATAGTCTTCCATGTATATCCAGGGGTCCAGTATACGGCCTTCGTACCGGACGCATCCGGAATCTTTCACCGATCCCACCGCCGTGCATTCGGCCCCGGTCTGCAGCCCGTCAAAGCTCTCCTTATCCCAGGAAGCGCATGAATAGCGCTGCCGTTTGGGAACCTGGTCGGCCGCAATCTCGATCAAGGCCAGGTCCGAGGTCTGGGAAAAGCGGATATTGCCGCAGGAGATCTCCCATCCGTCATAAAAACGCACAACGACACTTCCGTCTTCTTTTGAGCCGGATAACACATGAGCGGCGGTGAGCACATACAGACAGTTCTCGTCCGTCTCATACAGGATACCGCTGCCGCTTGTGTCCTCGGCAGTCACGGACACCAGGTATGTAAGAACCGGATCCTCCGAAAGTCCGCAGCCTGTCAGGGACAAAAGCAGACAAAAGATCAGAAGAGCAGCCATTACAGCCTGCCCAGAGCGGCTGCGATGTCCTCCCGCATAGCCAGCACCGCGGCCCTGGAGGCGTCCGCGTAGCATTCGCCGCCGAAGCGGGCGTACTGCTCCTGCTGATATGCCGCTATGATGCCCCTGGAGGAATTAACGATAGCGCCCAGGCCGTCCTGGTCGAAGAAATGGACCAGATCCGCCCCTTTGCCGCCCTGTGCGCCGTAGCCGGGCACCAGGATAAAGGATTTGGGCATGATCTCCCGGAGAATTCTGCCCTGCTCCGGATAGGTGGCGCCCACAACTGCGCCCACATAGCTGTAATCCCCCTCATCCGGCATGTATTCCTGTGCCCAGTCGGCTACCATGCCGCCCAGGAGCTCATAGAGAGGTTTATGGACATCGCCGTCTTTGACCAGACGGTCCTGGAGTTCGCCGCTGCTGGGATTGGATGTCTTTACCAGCACGAAGATTCCCTTTTTCTCCTGGGCGCATACTTTCAGGAAAGGCTTTACGCCGTCAGAGCCCAGATAGGGATTCACGGTGGCAAAATCCTCGTCGAAGCCATAATATCTCTGCTCCCCCAACTGTACATGGCCCAGATGTCCCACAGCATAAGCCTCGGAGGTAGAGCCGATATCTCCGCGCTTGACGTCGCCGATGACCACCAGATCTTTTTCTTTGCAGTAATCTATGGTCTTCTTGAAAGCAGCCAACCCGGGAATGCCAAATTGCTCATACATGGCAATCTGAGGCTTCACCGCGGGCACCAGATCGCAGACGGCATCCACAATGCCCTTATTGTACTGCCACACGGCCTCCGCGGCGCCCTCCAGGGTCTCGCCGTATTCGGCGAAAGCGGATTTTTGGATATGCTCCGGTACGAATTTCAGCATAGGGTCCAGGCCTACCACAATGGGTGCATTCGTTTTCCGGATCTTTGCAATCAATTTGTTGATCATGATTTACCTCTTTTCTGCGCAGTGTCGGAACGCATTTTTCTTACCATCATCTTATCATTCCCCATACCCAAAGTCAATGCATGGCGTTTTGCAGTTGTTACTGCTCACGGGTAGTTCCGCAAAGTGTTTTCCTGCGCATTTTGCACGAACAATTCCGAAACAATATGTGTGCATTTTGCTGCTGTGGGAGGCGAAGCCGGGAATCGCAGCCTGATTTAGGAAATCTAAAATGTTCGAATAAAATTATTGTATTCGTGAAACCATATTTTATAATTTTTGGAATCTTTTAAAATAATACCGATATCCGGATACGAAGAGGGAGGCGCTCCATGAAAGGAATCGGCGATATATTGGCAAATCTACGCAAAGAAAAAGTACTTGGCCAAAAGGAAATGGCCTCTCTGCTGAATTTGTCTGTAGGTACGATTTCCAACTATGAGAACGGCGTGCATTCCCCTGACCTGGACACGCTGTGCAGGCTGGCGGAATTCTTCGGCGTCACCACGGACTATCTGCTGGGGCGCACGGAATACCGCTGTCCTCCGGAGGTCCTTAACTGCTATGTGGCTCTGGACTATACGGCACAGGACATTGTCAACACCGTCCTGTCGCTGGATGAGGGCGCGCAGGCCACTGTGGTGGATTTCGTGAAATATATGCAGCATCTCCACAGGCAGACTTAGGTCTCAATATTGTAGAAATTCAGCGAGGCTATCACCATATAGATCATGGTGAACAGTATCAGGAACAGATTCATGATTCCGAGAGAGAGCAGCACGCCGCCGACGGCCATGCCCAGGATGGCTCCCAGGACGGACGCGAACAGAGCCATGGATAAAAACAGCATCTGTATCAGCTGCCTGCCCGCAGTGCCCAGAGAACTGCCCGCCACAATCTGCGCCACGGCCAGAGAGTAGAGCTTCACCGCGGACACGGCCATATAAAACAGTACCGTGAACAGAATTTCAATGGGGGTTAGACTTAAGACGACAGCGCAGGGCGCCGTCATCAGACAGCCGTTCACAAGGCTCTGCACATGCTGCATCAAGGTGGCTGCCATAAGCTTGCAAAAAGGCGGCGCCGGAAGCAGATAGGTATAAGGAGATTTCAGCTCCTTTGCCCATTTTCCGCCGAAGCCGGTGAAGATGAATATGATATAAGCCGCCACAGTCGGCAGCACAAGGAGGCGAAAGGGCTCCAGAGCGCCAAAGCCGCCCTCGTTCCTGTACAGATAAGCGACGCCTGCGCCTGCCAGAACTGCCGTCACGGTGTTGAGATCGAAGATAAAGTGCCTGCTCTTTTTGTATTCCAGGAGCTGCCTGTAAAACAGGGCGGCGGCTCCTTTTCCGCGCCAGCGGACGCTGGCTTTGGTGAATTTCTCTTTTTTGCCGATCTGTTTCAGGCCGCTGCCCTGATTGCGGCTGGCCAGAACCTCTTCATAATCCTCTGCGAATTTCATCGCGTCCTCGTAATAGTCCCCGGTGCATTTCATGCGCCACGCAGCCGTCAGCACGGCGATCAAGAGCAGCCCGTAGCACACGGACCCTGCCACGCTCACCGCTGTGGGACCCATAAACAGCAGATGTATGACGGCGATGTACCAGCCGATGAAAGGCACTGTCTGTATCATGTCGCTGTGGAGGAAGCGGGATACGGATTCTACGGAAAGGCCCTCCTGCAGATAGGTGTAGACAACCATCAGCAGGAGAATGATTACGAGCCCGTAAGCTGCCTTTACCACCAGGCGCCGCTGTTTCTCCTGCATGCGTTCCGACCCGTAGAGCAGGAGCATGATGCTTCCCTCCAGGAGATTCTCTATGAAAATGGAATACACAAAGTAGACTGCCAGCCGCCAGCGCTCCACATGAAAAAGCGTACTGCCGCATACGATGGCGAACAGATTCAGCAGAAGAGCCATGAACAGGGTCCGCAGATGGGCGTAGAGCAGCACCCGCTTCGGACGGACCGGCGACGGAAAGAGGAAATGCACGTCGCAGCTGCGGTATACCAGGCCCTTGCGCTTTGCGTAGGTGATCAGATTGGCGGGAAGCAGCCAGAATGCCAGCAGCGTCAAGGCGCCTGCCATGCCCTGCGGACTGTCGATTCCTGTCCCCTGAACCAGGGTCTTCAGGGAGGCCGGAACCGCAATAAAGTAGAAAAGCAGGAATGCCAGCACGAAATATGTTCCCGGCTTGCGCAGGGCAATCTTTACCCTGTTGATCAATATTCTTTTGTAGAGATATCCGATAGCGCTCATGGGTTACCTCCCCTCTGCGGCAGGCTGTTTGGCCTGTTTTGTGACGGTGAAGTAAAGCTCCTCCAGATCCTCATGGGCCAGAGAGTCTTTTGTGTAAGTTCCAAGGACCCGGCCCTTGTCCATCACAAAGGTCACGTCCCACAGTTCCTTTACCATTTCCAGCATATGCGTGCTGATCAGTATGGTGCAGCCGGATTCTTTCAAGGCCAGAATCTGTGCTTTCAGCTCTTTGATGGCGGCCGGGTCCAGCCCTACCATAGGCTCGTCCAACAGGATCACTTTCGGCTTGATGATCAGGGCGCAGCAGATGCTGACCTTCTGCATCATTCCCTTGGAGAGCTCATTTCCCAGTTTATCCTGCTTGTCCGAGAGCTCGAACCTGTCAAAAAGCGCTTTTACCTCTTCCTCCGATGGGGATACGCCGTAGGCTCTGCAGATGAACTCTATATGCTCCCGCACCGTGAGCGCGTCATACATATAGGGAATCTCGGGCACATAGGCGAAATGCCTCTTGGCTTCTATGGTGCGTGAGTCCAGACTCTGGATGCGGATCACGCCCTTGAACCGCAGAAGTCCCGCGATACTTTTAATGACGGTGGACTTCCCGGCGCCGTTAGGCCCCAGCAGAATGCCGATTTTTTCGTCCGGCACGGTGAAGCCCACGTCGTCCACGGCCAGGGTCTTCCCGTATTTTTTGGATAAATGAATGACTTCCAGCATGATTCATGTCCTCCTGTTGTGATTGATATCCGCGGGCAGATTCGCCTGCCCCTTTACGCTCCGGGACAAAAGCGCTGCCCTTTCCGGGCTTTGATTCCCGCGAGCAATGAGTCAAGTGGGCATGCTTGCATGCGCATTTGGCTATTGCCGCGAGGGTCAACAACCCTGCTGCTTGCAGCGGGGGCGTTGACTACAGAAGCGCCACGTTGCCCAGTCCCGTCAGCACGGCGACGACGTACAGTAAGAGCAGATGCACCGGATAGAACACATAGAAGATATACTTCATCTTCAGGCCGCGTCTGCCGTTGTAAAGGGCAATGGCGATGAGGGCGAAAAAGGCCGGGAGCTCCGTCAGGGTCATCAACGAGAGCACCGCGCAGCCCGCCGCCATGGCCAATGTCTTGTACCTGCGAAACAGATACATCACCCAGACGGTCAGCACGCCCATGCCGGCATAGTCCGTGCACATGAGGTCCGCGGCTGTCATGCAAAGCGCCAGAGCCGTCAGATGCGCGCCCAATGTTTCCGCCTGCCTCAGGCCGTGGCGTATGCCGCATGAGAAGAGAGCCGTCAGGACTACCCCCACCGCAAGCACGCAGGCAATGAACCTTTTTTCCTGGCCCATGGCCGCCGTCATATCGGTAATGCGCAGAAAGACAGCGGGGAGAAGCACGCCTGTGACTAAGAATACCATCCGCAGCGGGGCAGGCAGCTTTTGCATATTTCCGGGGCTTTCCAGGAACCGGAAAGAACAGAGTGCGAGCAGGCCGAGCAGGAGAGTGAAGTATACGTTTTGATGACTGGAGTTAAATATTTGACCGCATATGGCCAGATTGAAAGGCAGTTCCGAAATCAGGGCGAACATAAACAGGCGCAGGGCATACTTTCGCACATTCCTGGTCCGCTGAAATCCCTCCACCAGCAGAAAACAGAATATCGGGAATCCCAGCCGTCCGATATCCCGCATGAGATGATAGACGCTGTAGACCGCCAGATGTTCCCGTTCCCAGGCGCCGGCCGTTCCGGATGCTATGGCTGTCTGTATGCCGTCTATGAGATATCGGGCGATCACCACTGCCGCGGCGTGGTCTATGAACATGGCAGCCACTGCAATGATTTTGACGGTACTGCCGCTTAAGCAGCCCTGGCCGGCATAGAGAGGGGCAGCCTCCGGTGTGTTGTTCGCTGTATTGTCCATGGTAAAAATCCTTTCCCCGAGAGTATTGTATGGTTCTAATCATACAATAAGCTTTTGACCACAATCTGTCAATAGTAATCCTATACAGAAAAGTAGTAAAGGTTATTGTTCAAGGCATCACGTTGCTGTGAGCGGCAAAGCCGTGAACAGTAACGAATAAGCGTATGACACTTATAAATTTGTCTCAACTTATTGACAAGCGTTCTCTTTTGGAGGAAAATAGGAAAAGACGGGTTTGGGGAGCGGACGGAATATTTTGGCGGACCGTTCTGCGCAGGGCCCGGAGAAAGGATGGCGTAAAGATGACAAAGATAGATGTAGTCTCGGGATTTTTAGGGGCGGGAAAAACCACTCTGATCAAGAAGCTGTTAAAGGAGGCGCTGGACGGCAGCAAGACCGTGCTGATTGAGAACGAGTTCGGCGAGATCGGCATAGACGGCGGCTTTTTGAAAGAGTCCGGAATTGAGATCAAGGAGATGAATTCAGGCTGTATTTGTTGTTCGCTGGTAGGCGACTTCGGCACTTCCCTGAAAGAGGTCATAGGGACCTATGCGCCGGAGAGGATTCTCATCGAGCCCTCAGGCGTGGGCAAGCTGTCCGATGTGCTGCGGGCCGTGGAGAATGTGGCGGCTGACCTGGATGTGCAGGTGAACAGCGCCGTGGCGGTGGTGGACGCCTCCAAGGCGAAGATGTATATCAAGAATTTCGGCGAATTTTTCATCAATCAGATCGAATATGCCGGGACGATTATCTTAAGCAGGACGGACAAGGTCAATGCCGGGAAACTGGAGGAGTGTGTGGCGCTGATCAGGGAGCACAACGATAAGGCTGTAATCATTACCACGCCGTTGACCCAGCTGGAGGGCAGGGCTGTCCTGGAGACCATAGAGGGAGCCGACACCCTGGAGGAGATGATGCGGGAGATGCTGGAACATGCGAAAGAGGAGCATGAGCATCACCACCATCATGAGGGCGAGGATGAGTGCTGTGGACACGATCATCACCATGACCACGAGGGCGAGTGCTGCGAGCATAGTCATCACCATGACCACGAGGGCGAGTGCTGCGGGCACGGCCATCACCATGACCACGAGGGTGAGTGCTGCGGGCACGGCCATCACCATGACCACGAGGGCGAGTGCTGCGGGCACGGCCATCACCACGACCACGAGGGTGAGTGCTGCGAGCACGGCCATCATCACCACAGCCACCATCATCACCATGCGGACGAAGTGTTCACCAGCTGGGGCAAGGAGTCTCCCGCAAAGTTTACTGCGGATAGAATCGAGAGCATCTTAACGGCTTTAGACAGCGGGGCGTACGGCGCTATCCTGCGTGCAAAGGGGATGGTGCCTGCCGAGGACGGCACATGGGTCTACTTTGACTATGTGCCCGAGGAGCATGATATCAGGACCGGAAGACCGGCGGTCACGGGAAAATTCTGCGTCATCGGCGCGGAATTGAAAGAGGATAAGCTGGAAGAACTGTTCCGGTAAAAGCCGGACAGGCGCCCGTGCAGCCGGGCAGATGGGAGCGAAGATGAAGCCAGTATATATGATCAACGGATTTTTGGAGAGCGGCAAGACGGAGTTCATCTCTTTCACGCTGGCGCAGAACTATTTCCAGATCAAGGGGAAGACGCTTTTGATTCTCTGCGAGGAGGGGGAGATCGAATATGACCCTGCTCTCTTGCGCAAAAGCCGCACCGAGGTGGAGCTGATTGAAAACGAGGAAGACTTCAATCCGGCGCATCTGACGGATCTGGAGAAGCTGCACAAGCCGGAACGCATCGTGATTGAGTTTAACGGCATGTGGAATTTTAAGAATGTCAAGCTTCCCTGGTACTGGAAGACAGAGCAGCAGATTACCTTAATCGACGGATCCACCTTTCCTATGTATTATACCAATATGCGCTCTCTGCTGGCGGAAATGATCCGCAAATCGGAGATGATTATCTTCAACCGCTGCGATACCGTGCGGGACCAGCTGAACTCCTATAAAAGGAATATCAAGGCGGTGAACGGGGCTGCGGATGTGATCTTTGAGGATGCCCAGGGTGAGATCGACGAGATTTTTGAGGAGGATCTTCCCTATGATCTGAACCAGGAGACCATCGTACTGGACAATGAGGGGTATGGCATCTGGTATCTGGATTCCATGGATCATGTGGAGCGCTATGTGGGCAAGAAGCTGCAGTTTGTGGCGATGGTGCTGAAACCGGAGAATTTCCCGGCGAATTATTTTGTGCCGGGACGCATGGCCATGACCTGCTGCGCAGACGATATGTCGTTTCTGGGCTATGCCTGTGAGTTCGCCGGGGCCGGAGCGCTGAAGCAGAGGGAATGGGTAAAGGTCACGGCCACCGTGTCAAAAGAATACTGGGAGGACTACAAGGGCGAGGGCCCTATCCTCCATGCCGTCAGTGTGGAGAAGACGAAAGCGCCCAAGGAAGCGATTATCAGCTTCTCCTGAAGCGGAGCGTTTCCGGTAGAGAGAAATCCGGGGGTTACAGCCCACAGGTAATTTCGCGAAGTGTTTTGCGCCAGGGAGGATGGGTAGATGGAGAGAAGAAACTCCGATGAGAAAGAAATAAATCGGCTGCGGAACCGTTTCCACGACCTGGCGGAGAAATCTTTTCAGCAGGGCGTCTTTACCTTTACGGGCTTTCTGGGCTTAAGCGAGCAGGACATATTCTGGCAGGAGGAGAGCAGACTTGCCCATGCGGGATACTGTCTGGATGGCGGCTTTCCCGGGGCGGAGCGGGTGGCGGTGCGCTTCGGGAACCCGCAGGAACTGGGATATGAGGTGCCTTTCCCCATTGTCTGTATCCATATACAGCCCCTGGCCCGGAAGTTTGCGGATGAGCTGTCTCACAGGGACTTTCTGGGGGCTTTGATGAATCTGGGAATCGAGCGGAGCACGGTGGGGGATATCAAGGTGGGCGAAAGTCAGGCATATCTCTTCTGCCTGGATTCCATCGCAGACTTTATCCTGGAGAATCTGTGCCAGGTGAAGCACACCCATGTGAAATGTAGCCTGACAGAGAATCCGGAGGAGCTGCCCGGGGAGGAGCCTGTGCCCGGAACGATACAGGTGCAGTCCCTGCGGGTCGACGCGGTGCTGGCAAAGGTCTGCAATCTGTCCAGGGAGAAGAGCCTGGAGCTGTTTCGGGCGGGAAAGGTCTATATAAACGGGCGGCTCTGTGAGAATAACGCCAGACAGCTGAAAGCGGGTGAGACCGTAAACGCCAGAGGTTACGGAAAGTTTATCCTGACAGGCGAACCCAGAGAGACCAGAAAAGGGAAGCTGGCGGCAGAAGTGGCAATATACAGGTGATAAGAGGTGCGTATGTATTCCTATTCAATCGTAGAATGGCTGTTTTTCTTCTATTTTTATTGCTTCGTGGGATGGTGCATTGAGTCCGCTTATGTGTCCGTCAGAACCAGGAAGCTGACCAACCGGGGCTTCATGAGAGGCCCTTTTTTACCGCTGTACGGAAGCGGCGCCATCATGATGCTGGTGGTTTCTATGCCTTTTCAGGACAATATATTCATGGTCTATGTGGCTGGCTGCATAGGCGCTACGGCGCTGGAGTACGTGACGGGAGTGGCCATGGAGGCGCTGTTCAAGGTGCGGTATTGGGACTATTCCAAAAACAAATTTCAATTTCAGGGGCATATCTGTCTGGGGACTTCGCTGTCCTGGGGGTTTCTGACCATTCTGATGACAGAGGTGGTCCATGTGCCTGTGGAGGGGCTGGCCGCTTCCTTGCCGGATATGGTATTGAGAACGATAACCATAGTCGTAACCATATACATTGCGGCGGACTTTGCTCTGTCTTTCAAGGCGGCGATCGACCTGCGGGATGTGCTGGTCAAGATGGAGAAAGTCAAGGAGGAGATGGTGCATATTCAGAAGCGCCTGGATATGGTCGTTGCGCTTACGCGCCAGGAGATGGAGAATTATAAGACA
>ERZ808051.1345-NODE-1345-length-16848-cov-6.305527_pt1 | contig 16848 bp, 16 predicted proteins | sample MGYA00380199_ERZ808051 | MGnify/ENA primary metagenome ERZ808051 (study PRJEB31490, sample SAMN06133391) | mouse gut metagenome | isolation source: J11 | host: mice | place: China: Chengdu | collected 2015-05 ...
CCACTCCAATCTGAAGGTGCAGACCTCGCAGATGGAAATGGACGAAAAAGCGAAAAGCGCCAGGACTGAGCTGGCGCAGGAAGTAGTCGGGGCCGGTGGCCTGACGGCTGGGCTGGCTGACACGCTGATTGACCGGGTGTATGTCTATCCGAATCATCAGGTGGAAATCGTCTGGAAGATGAAAGACTTTTGCATGGAGGCGGCGTAATGGAACAGAAAAAGGCTTGGATTTACTGCCGTGTAGCCAACAGCAAGTCGGATCGCAGGGAATGCGAATAACACAATAATGTGCATATGAGAAACAGCGTTAATCTGGAACCTCAAGAATGCTATCTACCTTTCTTGATTGATAGCTTTGAAGCCCCCCGCCAATTCTTTGACGGAGGGCTTCAAAAGTGATTGAGGAGGATAGGAGCGTTGCATGGAAAGCGTGGATTACTTGAGAACGGTAAATCAAATTACTTGTCCCCAATTTTTCGGCTCTTGCGGATGACCAACACCTCTACAGCAGCCAGCGCCGCCACGGCCACCGCATCCAGCACATAGACCATGGTTTTCCAACCATCGCCCGCCGTTCCCTGGGAGCGTCCATCGTACATCCAGCTGTGGACCACCGTGTACATGATATTTTTGCAGGCGCTCCTCATGTGCTTCACTGTGGAAGCACTGGGGTCAGCATAGTCCGCCGGACGGTTGGGACCCTCGCCGTAGGTGGCCAGCATGGCATCCACACCGTTGGCCAGGGCGGCATCAGCGTTCATGAAGCCGTGGCCGTTGTTGCGGAAGAAGTCAGTGAGGGCCATGCCCCGGAAGCCCCACTCGTCCCGGAGGACCTCATTCATCAGACGGCTGTCCTCCCCGGCCCAGTGGGTGCCCAGGAAGGACCAAGACACCATAACGGCCTCCACATTGCCGAACTTCACGCCGATCTCAAAGGGCTTGAGATAGTTCTCCCGCATGGCCTGCTCTCCGGTCCACACGCACACCATCTTGCCGTTGAAGTCGTACAGGGCAAAGTGCTTGATGTAGGCGTACACGCCGTATTCCGCCGCGCCCCGGATAGCATAGGAGGCTGTGAGGCCGGTCAGCACACCATCCTCGGAGTAGTATTCGTAGTTGCGCCCGCCGAAGGGGGTGCGATGGAGGTTGACGCCGGGGGCGTACCAGCCCGCCGCATTCATCTCCACGCTGGTCTTGCCCATGATTTCGCCGTAGCGGGTGGCCAGCTCCGGGCTCCAGGTGCAGGCGATGACGGTGGCGATGGGCATCCCGATGGAACCCGCGCCGGTGAAGTTGTTGTTAATGGCGGCGGGGCCGTCAAAGTCGTAGGTGGTCATCTTGCCCACTGATTCCGCACCGGGAGTCTGGTAGCCCGCCAAGGCAATCATGTTCAGCATTTCGGGGACGGTGAGCTGGTCCAGCAGGTCCTCCCACTTGGGATCATCATAACCGGCATCCCGGAAATCCGCCAGGGTCAAGTTATTTTTCGCGCCGGTGGTGGGCATGGCGTCGGAGGCATTGAGATAGGTGGTGTAGTCGAAGTTCTCGTTCAGATGGTAGTCTGCCATATTTTCGGCGGACATCTCCAGATTGGAGGGAGCAGCGGTGGCTTGGGCATAGTTGGCGAAGCCGTCTTTGCGGGAGAGGTAGGTTACGCCGTTGCGCAGGTCGCTGAAGCGGGCCACAGCGGCGGTGTCGTCGGAGGTGCGGGGGTTATTTTGGTTGTAGACCACGGTGATGTCCTGGTGGTAGGTTTTGCTGTCCAGAATCTCATGGGAATTGGCGTTGACGGAAAGGATGTAATCCCCCTGCTCCAGCACGTAGCAGCCCTCGCCCAGCTCGTCGAAGGAGGCCATGTCCTCGGCCTGGATGGTAAAGGTCAGGACCTGGGACTTGCCCGGCTCCAGCAACTCCGTCTTGCCGTAGTCGATGAGATTGGCAGACGCCTTCTCAATGCCGCCGTTGGTGTAGGGCGGGTTGTAGAACACCTCCACCACGTCCTTGCCTGCCGTGTCGCCGGTGTTGGTGACGGTGACATCGAAGGAGATCTCGCCGCCGCTGACGGACAGCTCAGACATGGTCTGGGTAAAGGTGGTGTAGCTCAGACCGTGCCCAAAGGGGAACTGAACCACCTTGTCATAGTCAATCAAGCCCTCCGCAGCGGCAGTTTCGTAGAACTTGTAGCCCACATAGATGCCCTCAGCGTAGTTGAGGAAGGAGGGGTAATAGGTAGTAGGACGGCCCGCGTTCATACCCTCCTGGGCCATATGGTCCATGTTGGTGTAGGCCACCTTGCCGCTGTTGTTCCACCAGGGGGTCTGGGTCATGTCGTACACAAAGGTGTCGGTGGTGCGGCCGGAGGGGTTGACGGTGCCGTTGAGGATACGTCCCAGGGCGGCAAAGCCGGTGTTGCCGGGGCCCGCACACCACAGGGTGGCCTTGATCTGGTCATATTCTTCCACAAAGCCCAGCTCCAGGGGGTTGGAGCCGTTGTAGAGCAGGATGACAGTGGAGAAGTTCTCACACACCAGGTCTACCATGTCCCGCTCCGTTTGGGACAGCTGGAGGTAGTGCTCCCCGGGCTGGAAGTCTAAGTAATCCTCAGAATTGCCGTCAAAGGCGGCGGTGGACACATCCACAGGCAGGTCGTTGTGGCCCTCCCCCGCCGCTCGGGACAGCACAATCATGGCTACGTCGGAAAAATCTTTCGCGTTGTTCACCAACTCGTCGGTGTACAGGCTCACCGGGGGCTCAGGGAGGGTCCAGCTCTGTTTGTCGATGGTCATGGTCTCCCGCTCCGCAGTGTAGCCCTGGTAGAAAGAGAACAACTCGTCGTTGACGGCAAAGCCCGCGCCCTCCAGTCCCTGGCGCAGAGAGATGACATCAAACAGGGCGTTGATGCCGCCGGAGCCGGTTCCGCCGTAGGCGGGATTAGTGGAGGCCCAGCCGAACAGGTTCACGTTTTTCACATCATGAAGGGGAAGGGCATTGTCCTCATTTTGCAGCAGGACAAAGCCTTCGGCAGCAATCTGTTCCACCAGCTCCCGAGCCTCCTGGGAGGTCTCCTCGGTAACTTGGCCCTCGCCCTGGGTGAGACTAATGAGGTTGGCCATGGGGCCTAGGCAGATGAGATTGGCGATGAGGATGACTGCAAGCACCATAGCTACGCCAGCGGTGCCCCGGATGAGGAATTTCTGACTGCGTTTCAGTTTCATGCAGGCGATGATGGCGACGACTCCCAAGGCCAGAATCACGCCCAGCGCGATGAGGTAGCTCTTGCAGGTTTCCAATACACCGATGACGTCGTCCATGCTGATTGCTAACATTTCATTTTCCTCCCCATTTTTTGCTGCTGTCAAAAACAGGTATTTCCGTTCGTTCCTTGACAGCCTGTATGATACTATTTATACTTGACTGAGAGAAAAAAGCAACGACACCTTTCTGTATTTTTGAACGTTTCGATACACTTTTTGAAAAAGTGTATAGGACTTCTGAAGAAAAACCTGTTATGATAGGGCTGTCAATAACAAAAGGGGGCGGTACGATGGAAGCCACACAACGAAAAACCGACAGGCGGACGCTCTACACCCAGCAGGTGGTGAAGGACGCGTTGCTGGAACTCCTGGCGGAGCACCACTTTGAGGACATCAACGTCACCATGCTGTGCCGTCAGGCGGAGATCACCCGGGCCACTTTCTACCTTCATTTCGACGGCCTGTCCACCGTGGTGGACGAGTTGTTGGAGGAGGCGCTGAACACCGCCCAGCGCACGGGCAGACCGCCGGAAGGCAGCTTGATTGAATTCATGGAGTGGTTAGGAGAGCGGGACGACCCTGCATTGCTGCTGGAACACTATGACCAACTTCCCACCTGTCTGCGGGCGGCGGATGACCCAAAATATCAGCCGCTGTTTATGGATGACCTGCTGTCCAATGTGGTGATCCGAAAAATCTACCTCACGGAGCGGGATAACATGGTGCCCATCTGGCGGGACTATTGCGGCCTGAGTGAGGAGCAGGCAAGGATTATGTTTCAATATACTATCCACGGTTCTTATATGGTGAACAAGGCATTCCACTTCCAGCGCACTGAGGAGTGGTGCCATATGACTTGCATCTTGCTGGCCTATTCAGCGGGTGGATATAAGGCCCTGCGGCGACGGGCGGGCAAATAAAAGGAGGCGGGATGTGCTTCTCTGTAACACATCCCGCCTCCTTTCTTAGTAAGAACATCAACAATCACATCTTCATCAGTGAGGTATATTCCTGGGAGATGAAAAGAATCCTTACGGCCTGGGTTTTTGCTATATAGAAAAATTTTGTGTCCTGGGCTTGACATTTGGGTGTCTCAGGTCGTGAAACCTGATGTGTTTACATCCCGCCCGCTCCAGAATTTGCTGAAGCCGCCGGCGGGCTGCGCCGGGGGAGAGCGGCACGCCCTCCTTGATGGGCGAGGGGAACATCCAGCGGGAGTCCACGCCCCTCCGGTACTCCCGCAGCACCTCCACCACTTCCGGCGGCAGCACCAGCTTGCGGATGGAGGCGCGGGTCTTGGGGACGCTCAGCTGGAGCTGGCCCTTGACCGCATAGACCTGCTTTTCCACCGTTAGCTCGCCTGTCTCGAAGTCCAGGTCATCCCATTGGAGGGCCAGCAGCTCCCCGCGGCGCAGCCCGGTACACAGATCCAGCAGAAACAGCTCAAAGCAGCCCTCCGCCTGGGCCTGGAGGAGGAACCGCTGGAGTTCCTCCCTGCCCAGTACCTGCATCTCCCGCCCCCGCTTGGGCGGCAGCTTGCAGCCGGCGGCCGGGTTAGTTCGGAGCAGCCCCTCCCGCACCGCCTTTTCCAGCGCCGCCCGGCAGGTGACGTGGCAGCCCCGCACCATGCTGTCGGACAGTCCTTCGCCGAACCGTCCCCTGTGGACGAGCCGCCCGCCCTTTTTCAGCCGGGTGTAGAACTGCTGAAGCTCCTTCTGGCCCAGTTGGTTCAGCGGGATCTTGCCCAGTTCCGGGATGATGTGCCGGTAGATGCGCCACTCGTAGTTGGTCTGGGTGGTGGGCCGCAGCCCGGGCCTGACGTAGTTCTGATACCAGAAATCCAGCCACTCCCCAAAGGGCATATCCGAGCGCGTCTTCTCTTGCGTTTCGGAGGCCACTCTGTTACACTGTAACTGCATCAAGCTGTGTTTTCCGAAACGCGGCGGGCCGTTGGACTGTTGCAGCAGTTCAGCGGCCTTTTTGCATCAACTGTCTTTCGCGATTGGCTGGCCACACACCGTACCCGTTCCTGTCCCAGAGTTTCACTGGAACGTTTTCACCCTGTCGGTACGCTCGTCTTGCGGCAAGAGTCTTGGCGGTACTTCGCCCAGGGAGTATGATCTCCGATGGTGGGTATTCCATTTTCAAGGTGCGATAGAGAGCTGTTGTTTTCCCCATTGACAAACGGTCTTTCCGGTGTTAGACTATTGCAAAAGAAAAAAGACAGTCAAGCGTGTTGCTATAGTAACATGGTTCTTGCGACTTGTCAAGACTATTTTAATAATATTTTATTATTGTCCATTTTGGGGGAAATCAGTATGTGGTACGCCAAGATGTATTTCTCGGAGAAGCGGGAGTTCTTTCAATATGACGCAACCGGAACCCAAGGTGTGCCGAACGTCTCCCGTGAGCTCCCGTTTTTAGAGAGCTTGCTCTCCTTTCTGGAGCTGGACTGCGGAGCGCTTGCGCCCGCGCTCCGGCAGATCGGCGAGGCCTGGAACCGCCTGATCACAGAGGATGACCGTCAGGCCGGGACAAACGCCATGGTGGAGCTGGCCCAGCTCAAACAGAGGCACATCTATCTGGAGCTTCTGTACGTGCGCTGGTACGACCGCTTCTCAAGAATGGGTGCTTTCGATAACCGGGGCAGCGAGGAGGATCGACAGATGCTGGACGAGCTGCTGAGTCTCCCGGAGCAGCTCCCCCTGTACCAGATGCAGATCCAGCGGTTCTTTGAGTTGGTTCTGGACGTGGACGGCGCGGGCCGCGACCCCCAGCAACAAGCGTCCCGGAGCTACCTCTATGACGCGCCGAGGGATCCGGAGCTGTTTACCTTCCGCCCCATCCCCCTCAGCTTTGAGCCGGTGGAGCCGGGACGGTGTTCGCCGGTGCTGTACTCCGGCAGCATCCGGGACATGATCGATTACTCTTTGCGCAGCTGCGTGGAGCGGGACATCACCGTGCGGCGCTGCAAGAACTGCGGGCGCTGGTTCCCCCAGACGGGCCGCGTCAGCGCGGAGTACTGTGAGCGCCCGGTCGCCCAGGGCGAGCAGACCTGCCGGGAGATGGGCGCCTTCCAGCAGTGGACGAAGAAGCAGTCCGACGACCCGGTGTTCAAGGCCTACCGCAAGGAATACAAGCGGCGCTTCGCCTGGATCAAAGCCGGGCGCGTCACGGACACGGAGTTTTACGACTGGAGCAAGCGTGCCAGAGAGAAAAAAGCGGAGTGCGACAGCGGTATCCTCTCCCTGGAGGAGTTCACGGCGTGGCTGAAACGCTCCTGAGACTGCGAGGCAAAAAGAGACGGGACCGGCCATGGGGCCGATCCCGTTTTCTTTGATTATGGCAAGTCAGATTCTTTCCCGCCGCCTCACCCTATTCGGTTTTCAGCCGGCTCTCCCACTCGGCCTCCTTGAAGCCCGCCAGGACAAAATCGTCCCCAATCAAAAGCGGGCGCTTGACCAGCATTCCGTCCGTGGCGAGAAGCCGCAGCATCTCCTCCTCGCCCATGCCGGGCAGCTTGTCCTTCAGCTCCATGGACTTGTACAGCAGGCCGCTGGTGTTGAAAAACTTCCTCAGCGGCAGACCGCTGCGGCTGTGCCACTCCGCCAGCTCGTCGTAACTGGGGTTCTCCGTTTTGATGTCCCGGATGGAATACGCGACCTGGTTTTCGTCCAGCCACTTTCGGGCCTTCTGGCAGGTGGTGCATTTGGGGTAACAGATAAATGTCATAGTTCAACTCTCCTTTTCCAGCGGCACAGTACTTCCCGCAAAGGTTCGTCCAGGTACTCCCACGCTTTTTCCTCCAGTTTCTGCGGCACGCCGTAGGCGGCCTCGGCGATGCTGCCGGTGATGGCGGCCAGGGTGTCGCTGTCCCCGCCCAGGGAGATGGCGTTGCGGATGGCGTCCTCAAAATCCGTGCTCTCCAGGAAGGCGATGATGGCCTGGGGAACAGTGCCCTGACAGCTCACGTCGAACCGATAAGCGGGGCGGATCTTATCTATGGTCAGGCTCAAGTCGTAGCCGAACTCCCGCTCCACATAGTCGCGGATCTCCGCCTTGCTGTGTCCATTCCGGGCCAGGAAGATGGCAGCCGCCGTGCTCTCGGCCCCCTTGATCCCCTCAGGGTGGTCATGGGTCACCCCCGCTACTAAAGCAGCCATCCGCCTGGTCTCCTCCAGGCTGTCAAAGTACCAGCCCACCGTCGCCGTCCGCATGGCGGAGCCGTTGCCCCAGGAGTGGTAGGGTTCCCGGTCCTTCGAAAAGAGCCAGCTCCCGAAGCGCCCGCCATAGCCGGCGTCGGGGTATATCCTGCCGTACTTTTTCATGGCATCGATGAAGTCGTCCTTCGCCCCGCCGTTCATCAGGCCCTCGGCCACGGCGACGGTCATCACCGTGTCGTCCGTGAAAAAGCACCTGTCCTGAAAAAACGGAAACTCCTTGGTCTTGATGTTGTGCCACTCATAGATGGAACCCACGATGTCCCCAATGATCGCTCCGATCATCTGCGATGCCTCCTTTTCTTCATATCCTTGCGGATGGTCTGCCCCATGGCGTCCAGCAGGGCCATGGAGCCGCTCTTGTCCAGGATGAATACCAGCTCCGTCAAATTCTTTTTCATAGGGACGGGGGCCATCGGCTCTCCCTTGTTTTTAGGGTAACATAGGTGTATTATGTGGTTGGGGTGGTAATGATGCAGACGATTATCAAGAACGCCTTACAATGTAAGGGGGCGGGTCCGGCCTAATGAAGGATTTGTACTTGATCGGCGGCGCGATGGGCATCGGGAAAACAGCAGTAGGCCAGCAGTTGAAACGGGATCTGCTCAACAGCGTGTTCCTGGATGGGGACTGGTGCTGGAACGCGAACCCCTTCCTCGTGACCGAGGAAACCAAGGCGATGGTTCTGGAAAACATCTGCTTTTTGCTGAATAACTTTCTACGCTGCACTGCTTACGATCATGTGATTTTCTGCTGGGTGATGCACCAGCAGGAGATCATTGACGCGATTCTGTCAAGGCTGAACGCGGAGGATTGCCGGATTCATTGCCTCTCTCTGGTCTGCAGGCCCGATGTACTGGAGGAACGGCTACAGGGAGATATCGCGGAGGGCGTCCGTACGCCGGATATCCTCGAAAAAAGCTTATCCTATTTGCCGCTTTATGGGGCGCTGCACACGGAAAAGGTCGATACGTCAGAGCTTTCGGTGCAGCAGGCAGCGGATTTGATCGCTCATTCTACTCCGTCTCATAGGGCCAGGTCTTGATGCCGCCAAATTCGTAGACGTTGGTGTAGCCAAGCTCCGCCAGAGCGGAAGACGCTGTCTTGCTGCGGTTCCCGCTGCGGCAGTACACCAGCACCGTCGCATCCTTCGCGGGGATGACCGCAACGGCGGTGTCCTCGTCGATGGTGCCCACCGGCAGCAGAACAGCGCCTGGAATGTGGCCGCTGTCATACTCGTCCTGCTCCCGCACGTCCAGGATGATGACCTCCTGGGTGTCCATCATCTCTTTGGCCTCCTCCTGGCTGATCTGCCGGTAGGAGGCCGTTCCTTCACCTCCACCACAGCCGGTCAGCAACAGAAGGGCGAGCAGAACAGGGATCATTCGTTTCATTTGAGCACCTCCAAAAGTCCGGCGGCCGTTTAGAGGGTTACCCTCCCGTGACATAGGGGACGATCACGCTATAGAACCGTTTCATCCAGTTGGCGTGGAATTGGGCCATCTGCCGCCAGTCGACCTCATTTTCAATACTGACATTGGAAAGCTGCAAATAGATTTTGGACGAGTTCTTATTTTCGCCCTTGTCCCAAACAAGGGCCGTACCCAGGGCGGACTCGATATCCTCCCGATGGGCGAGCACCTTCTCAAAGGCCCGCTTGTTCTCCTCCTTATCCGCCTTTCCAAATACGATCTCCGCACGGGCTGAATCGTAATTCGCCACGCAGCAGAGATTGAAGCCGCTGATGCCAAAATATCCGTTGACCCAGTTTTCCCTCGATGGGCCGATGTTGGAAAAGGGCCCGTTCTCTCCGCACTGTTCCCGGATCATAGGCAGGGCAAAGGCCCAATACCGGCGGCGCAGTTCATGACGGCTACCCGGCGCGTCATCTGCCGACTCGTTCTCGTCCCGGAGATAAAATACCAGTTCCGCCGGGTTCTTGCCGTAGAGCGTAAACAGCCGGCTCAGCACCGACAGCTTATTCTGGGTGTTGGTGTTCGTCCAGACATAGATACCATCGCCCACCTCCATGCTTTTTACAAATGTACTGCTGCTGGTGGAAAAATGGTAGGCGATGTCGTTGTCGCTTGACACAGCCAGCTTTGTGATGATGGTTTTGTCCTCGGCGTACAGCGTCTGGATCACCTTCAAGTACATTTCGACCCAGCTTGTCACAGGCTGTTCCGCATTTTTGAAACGGAACCGGGCAATCGACCGGCCTGTCAATTCCGCTTCGTCATCCAGCGTATATGCGTCCAGCTGCTTCTGCGCCGGTTTGAAGCCGCTCTCCGGCGCGGCCCAGATCTTCACGGCCCACCCCATCAGGTAGTCGTTGCGCTCCTGCAGCTCCGCCTGCGTCCACTGATCCTTCTGGGCGATCCACGTGTTCATGCGGATGCCGCTGGTATTGAATCCGTGTTCCATGGTCTTTTTCTCTGTAAAGGAGCTGTTGCTGTACCGGGAGTTGTATGCCGTGAGGGTGAGGTTGGCGATCCGATGGAGCCACGCCTCATGGAGCTGCTTATAGTCCGCGCCCAGCTCCTGCTGCCACACCGGGGTAAGATGCTGCGGCATGATATGCTCAATGGAGTACGCGCCCTCGTCACAGTGGCGGTATACATCCTTGTCCTCCGCCGTTCCGAAGTTTTCGAAGCGTTCCAGCATATAGAGCTTGTTTTTGCTGTTCATCAGATAGACCTGCTTATGGGAGAACATCTCAATAAACTCACGGTCTTCCGGGAAACGGGCCCGCTCTCTCTTGGACAACAGGGCATATTTAAACTTTTCCACATAGTTTGTCTCGCTGCCATCGTATCGGACGATCTCCCGATGGAGCAGCAGGAAAATCTTATTCAGCGCATTCGTGGGCAGGTCACAGATGCTTCTTCGGAACAGGTAGGTCTCCGTGCAGCGAAACACCTCCGTCACCTGGGGCAGCGTTATCGTGTTCTCGTCAAGCAGCCGCAGCACTTCCAGGAAAAAGGGCCGCGTGACAGTGGTCTCCAGCCGATTCAGCCGCTGAATGCAGCCGTTTAGCTCCTTGCTGCCGGTATGGCCCTCCAGCAGGACGCGGTATCTCCTGGCATAGCGCAGCAAATCGGCCAAGAGCGGCTCCGTCTCCACCTTGGTAAGCTCCACATAGTCCTTGAACGCGGAATATACCCTGTTTTGCTGGGGCGTCACATACTGCTTCACGCTCAGGTAATCTCGGATGAAGGCACTCACATCGTAATGGGTACACAGCTCGATGGGATTCCAATACTTGTCATAATACGTTTCCTGCGCCTTGGTGGGAAGACCCATCAGGATAAAGTTACGGATCTTATCGCCCTCGCTCAGGTCCAGCCCGGTGGAGTTCAGGCTCTCGAAGATCAGCTGGGGATCGTCGTCCTTGTCCAGACGGATATTGATGATCTCCAGGCGGCAGATCCCGGTGAACAGCTGGTCGATCGTAATTTCCTGCTTTTGGATCCTTTCGTAAAAATAGTCATAGTTTACGGTGAGATTCGACTCCCGGATATGTTCGGAGGTCTCCGAAAAGAGCCTGCCGAAGGCTTTCTGGTCGTTTTTTACCGGCTTGAGCTTGATGCGGGTATCTTCCGGCTGCCATTTATCCACCAGGTATTCCTCATAGATCCTCTGCATGAGATTGGAGGCCTCCGGCACGATGATCCCCTCGCGCATGAGGTTATACATGGCCAGAAACAGCAGCGAGACCGTAGTGAGCCGCTGCTGTCCGTCGATAACCTGGAATTCCTCATGGCTCCCCTCCGGGTTGTAAACGGACACCAGACTGCCAAAGAAATGGTTCTTCCTGTCGCACTGGACAATCTTTACCAAATCGTCGTAAAGCTGTTTGCAGTTTTCCGTTTTCCAGTCATAATTGCGTTGATAGACGGGGATGACAAAGCGCTTGTCCGCTCCCTCCATGTACTTGACAAATTTACACTCCGAGCCTTTCATCTTCTTGCCCCCAAGCCGTAATTTAGTTTATTTTAGCACAAGGGTGTCCTTTTGTCTATCAACCTGGTCTAAAAAGTCAGCGCACCATCTTGCGAAAGCTCCCCTGTTCCGATACAATGAAGACGATAGAATGCTGGACAGCAATGCCTCCAAACGGAAGCGGGTGAATTTATGGATCAATTTACAACAGGCGGCAAAAGCGTCTCCGTCTTCCCCGCCGCCGAACCTGGCGTCCCTGTGATCTACCTCAACGCCGGTTCCGGCGAGGGGCAGCAGGTGTACGAGGCGGCCCTGGCCGCCGGCTGTCCGCCCTTTACCCTGGTAGCAATCGGTGATTTGGACTGGAGCCACGACATGGCGCCCTGGGACAGCCCGGCGGCGTTCAAGGGCGGGGAACCGTTTACCGGAGGCGCGGACGATTACCTGCGGCTGCTGGTGGGAGATATCCTGCCGAGGGCGGAGAGCAGCTTGACAGATGCTCCTGCTTGGCGGGGGATTGTCGGCTACTCCCTGGCCGGGCTGTTTGCCCTGTATGCCATCTATCAGACGGACATATTTTCCCGGGTGGGTAGCATCTCCGGCTCCCTGTGGTTTCCCGGATGGAAGGAATATGTCCTCACGCACCAGCCAAAACGACCGCCGGACTGCGTATACTTCTCCTCGGGCGATAGGGAGAGCAAGACACGCAATCCGATCCTGATAAATATCGGGCGGAACACAGAGGATATCTGCAAGCATTACCGCGCCATGGGAACCGATACCGTGTTTCAACTGAATCCCGGCAATCACTTCGACCATCCGGTGGAGCGCACCGCCGCCGGGATCACTTGGCTTCTGAGCAGATAGCACAGGCTTCCGCCGGGGATTATTCTTTGACTATGGCGTGTTAAAACCTGATATGCCTGTTCTTCAGAAACCACTTGATTAACGGTTCTATCAGAGGTATCATACACCCACCTGAAGGGCAGAAGAAAGCACTTCTCAACGGCTGCCGGGCCTGGCTGAGAAGTGCTTTCTGACCACATATTTGACCACACCCAGCGCCGGAGCACGTGGAAACAGTGGATACAAGGCCGTCAAAGAGTAAGCGAAATCGAGTGGAAAGCAAGGAAAGCGGTTATAAATAAGCGCAAAAAATTTAGTCCAGCCGTTTGGGACCAAGGTCAGGCTGGTTCGACTCCAGTCACTCGGACCACGTCGGAGCAAGCTCCATATCGCTTGCTCCGGCGTTTTTTTGCAAAAACGCCGGAGTGCGCTCATTCCGCTGCTCCTCCTTTCCCCACGAAAGCGGAAGGGCGCTTTCGCGGGGGCCCCGTTTGGGCACACGTTTAAACGCGGCGCAGCCAAAGTGTTCGCCCCTGTCAAAAGTCCTCTGAAATCAGGAGATTTCAGAGGACTTTTGACAGGGGCGTGTTGAAATCCGATAGACCTGGTCCTTTATCAAAACCGGCGGCGTCAAGAGTTATGCGCAAAACCTGTACTGTGAAAAAGCCCCGCTGAAGCTGACTCCGGACAAATCCCAGCACACCCTGACCGCCCGGCGGACCAAGGCGTTCCAGATCGCCCCGGCGCTCATTGACCGGGAAGCGGAGGCGGCGGACAGCTCATAAACCACCGCTCAAACCAAACTCCACTCCAGAACTTCCCGCACCAGGCGGCTCCCCACAGTGGTGCCCTCCGGCAGCAGGAACATGGCCACCTGGTTCTCCACGCCGCTGTCGCTGATCAAGCGGGCATAGTCCCCGTCGATGGAATCCACGGTATAATAGACAGGTTCCATTCAAATTTCCTCCTCTCGCCGGGCGGCGCTTCCGCCCCGCAGCTTTTCCAAAATCGCCTGATCCGCCGGGCAGAACTCATACTGTGGGATCTCCTTCACCGTAATCCAGCGGATGTCATTGTGTTCCAGCATCCGGGGCGTTCCCTCGCGGATTTCGGCGTGGAACAGCGTCAGATGAATGTTCAGATCCGGGTAGTCATGGTCTGTTTCCAGGAACACCCCGCCCACCGACAGCGTAACCGCCAGCTCCTCCCGGCACTCCCGGATCAGGGCCTGTTCCTTCGTCTCCCCGGGCTCCACCTTGCCGCCCACAAACTCCCACAACAGGCCCCGGGCCTTGTGGGCGGGGCGCCGGCAGATAAGGAACTTGTCCCCGTCCCAGATGAGCGCCGCCACCACTTCCGTCACTGTTTTCTCCATGATGCCGTCCCCCCAGCGTATCAGGGTTTGATTTCTTCCCCCGCTTATGGTATTTTTAATAATAACACAAATCCGCCGCCGGGAAAAGTGCCGGCGGCGATATTTTGGGAGTTGATTTCCTTGGTTCGTGAAATCATGCGCGATGAGGCGTTTTTAGCCCAAAGGGCCGATCCGGCCACCCAGGAGGACCTGCCCATTGCCCAGGACCTGCTGGACACCCTCGCCGCCCACAAGGACGGCTGTGTGGGCATGGCGGCCAACATGATCGGCGTGAACAAGCGCATCATCGTCTTTGACAACGATGGCGCTTACATGGTCATGTTCAATCCGGAAATCGTCAAGAAATCCGGCCCCTACCAGGCGGAGGAGGGCTGCCTGTCCCTGGCCGGAACCCGAAAGGCAAAGCGGTGGAAGTCCATCAAAGTGCAATACCAAACCGAGAAGTTTCAAACCCGCTTCAAAACCTTTACCGGCTGGACAGCCCAGATCATCCAGCACGAGATCGACCACTGCGAGGGGGTACTGATTTAATATGGACGTTGACGCCCTGCTGAATGATAAGCGGTACCAATCAAATTGAATTCCTCCCCAGATTTTTGGGTGGGATGCCCTAAAAAGCGCAGGCAGAAACGGAGGCTAATGATGCGGATCATCATCTCACCAGCCAAGAAAATGGTTGTGGACACGGACAGCTTCGCCGTGGGCGGGCTGCCCATCTTTCTGGAACAGACGGAACGGCTGAAAACCGCCCTTCAGGGAATGTCCCCGGCAGAATTGCAGGTCCTCTGGAAGTGCAGCGACGCCATTGCCGCGCTGAACGTAGAGCGGCTGTCCGCCATGGAGCTGCGCCGCCGCCTCACCCCCGCCATCCTCTCCTATGAGGGCATCCAATACCAGTACATGGCCCCGGCGGTGATGGAGACGGCCCAGCTGGACTACCTCCGGGAGCATCTGCGCATTCTGTCCGGCTTCTACGGCCTGCTGCGGCCCTTCGACGGCGTAACCCCCTACCGGCTGGAAATGCAGGCCGCGCTGCCGGTGGACGGATGCCGCAGCCTGTACGAATTCTGGGGAGATACCTTGGCCCGCGGGCTTGCCGCCGAGACGGATTTCGTCCTGAATCTGGCCTCCAGGGAATACAGCCGTGCGGTGGAGCCCCATCTGCCCAAGTCCGTCCGCTTCCTCACCTGCACCTTCGGCGAATGGAAGAACGGCAAGGTCATCGAAAAGGGCACCATGTGCAAAATGGCCCGGGGCCAGATGGTGCGCTGGCTGGCGGAGAACAACGTCACCAGCTGGGCGGATATCCGGGAGTTTGACCAGCTGGAGTATCGGTTTCAGCCGGAATTGTCCTCAGAACGCCACAATGTGTTTGTCAAAAGAGGAGAGATTTGATGCCGCGCCAGCTGATGGGCGGAGCCATATTCCACCGGCTCTCCCGGTACAGGCGGACGCCGGTTGAACGCACTTTGAAACGGCTGCGGCGCCATGCGGTCAGGGCGTTCACGTCCATGGGATCACCATCTTTTCTATAATATATGCATCATTTTTATAATACTTTATCAATCCTACGTGATACTATGAAGCTGTCCGATTCCATCTCAGGACAGGTCCTGCCCGGAGGCAAGCCCCGCGGGCCCGCCTTATTTTCCATCACAAGGAGGAGTCAGAATATGACGCAGCTGCTGCGGTGGCTTTTGATCCTGGCGCTGGCCGCGCTGGCCGGCAGGCTGGTCTCCAGGATCAAGCTGCCCGCCATTTTGGGATGGCTGATCGTAGGTATGTTTTTCGGCCCCCACGCGCTTGGTCTCATGCCCCAGTCCGTGCTGGACGCGGCATGGTACAAAACCGTCATCATGTGGATGCAGTGCGCGTTTGGGCTGATGCTGGGGACGGAGCTCATGTGGAAAAAGCTCAAAACCTATGGAAAAGGGCTGGTTGTCACCACCTTGACCCAATCCCTGGGCACCTTTGCTCTGGTTTCGCTGGTGTTCGCGGTTGTCTTCCGGGCGGCGGGCATTCCCGTATACGTCGCCCTTCTGTTCGGCGGGGTCGCACTGGCCACCGCCCCCGCGCCCGCGCTGTCCATCGTCAACGAATTTCACACGAAGGGACCCGTAACGGACACGCTGCTGCCCATGGCAGTTCTGGACGATATCGTGGCCATCCTTGTGTTTTTTACGGTCAATTCCGTTGTGTCCAGCTCCGTGTCCGGCGGCGCCGTCCCGCTTTTCATGATCCCCGTCATGATTGTTCTGCCTGTGGCCATCGGCCTTGTCACCGGGCTCCCCGCCGGGTGGCTTCTGAGCAAAGCGAGGGGGCGGATACAGACGCTGGCCGTTCTGCTTGCCGGCATCACGCTGACGGCCGGGCTGGGCTGGGTCATCAATACGAGCGTACTGTCCGGCGTCACGCTGAACTACATGCTGATGGGAGTCTCCTTTTCCGCGATCTTTACGAACATGGTGGGGGAGGAGCGTCTGGAGGAGATCACGGACTGCTTCCACCCGGTTCTCGCCGTCAGTCTGCTGGCCGCCATCGTCGACCTTGGTGCGCCCCTGGATTACCACCTGATTCTGGGAGCCGGACTATATACTTTTCTGTACATCGCCGCACGGGCGGCCGGGAAATACTTCGGGGCGCGGCTGGGCGCCAGGGAGATGAACATGCCGGACACCGTGCAGCAATATCTGGGCCTTACGCTGCTGCCTCACTCCGGCGTGTCTCTGGTCTTTACCGGCATCGCCTGCGCCACCCTGGCGGGCCGTCCGGACCTGGCCGGAATCGTCCAGGGGACCATTGCCGCCGCCGTCATCAATGAGATAATTGCCGTGATCGCCGCAAAAAAAGGGCTTTGAACTGGCCGGCGAAATCGAACGGCGGTAAGCTGCGGGCTCCGGGCGGCCGCCATCCCGAAGACCCATGCTGGCCGCGTTGACGATTCATATTTAAAAAAAGTCGCCGCAGCCGCCCGCAGGGTGGCCCCAACCGCGAGCCCAGCGCAGCGGGCCGCGGTTGGAAGCGAAGAAATTCCCGCCAGAGTGCAGTTTTCGGCGAAGCCGGAAACAGAACGGTGGCGGGAATTTCTGAGCTGGCTCAATGTGGCAAAATCGCTATCCGGATTTCAATGTAATAGCCGCCCGCAGGGCGGCCCCAACCGCGAGCCCAGCGCAGCGGGTCGCGGTTGGAAGCGAAGAAATTCCCGCCAGAG
>ERZ808051.1346-NODE-1346-length-16840-cov-3.474378_pt1 | contig 16840 bp, 20 predicted proteins | sample MGYA00380199_ERZ808051 | MGnify/ENA primary metagenome ERZ808051 (study PRJEB31490, sample SAMN06133391) | mouse gut metagenome | isolation source: J11 | host: mice | place: China: Chengdu | collected 2015-05 ...
AGATAGTAAGCCCCGCCAAGCAGTGCCACGCCGACCACCGCAAACAGCCAGTTTGCCTTTGGCGGGCGCTCCCCGGTATTCTCGCTGTGCAAAAGCTCAATCGGGTTCGCAAAATGAAGCTGCCTTAGGGCATTGGCAAGAATCAGCAGAAAAATTATCCCAAACAGTACAACTGTACTAAATATGCTTTCCATATCAATACTTACAAAAAGTAATGCCTCCGCATTTAAAATATTAATCATACAGAGCTCTGCAATTTTTGACAGCAGTATGCCAAGTGCCACCCCCGCGAGAAGTGATATGCCCGCAATCATTATGGTTTCCCACAAAAGCACGCGCGCAATATTCCACTTGCCCATGCCAAGGATATTGTAAAGCCCGAATTCCTTTTTCCTTCTGCGCATCAGGAAGGAATTTGTATAGAACAAAAAGAGGGCTGAAAAAAAGCCGATCACGCCGCAGCCAAGCCCCAGTACCATCTGCATCTCATCCCCGCCCTTCTGGCTTCTGATATAGTCGTTTGTCGAAAGAAAGGAAACAATATAAAACATAATTACCATGCCGATGCAGGTTAAGATATAGGGCAGGTACAGGCGGCTATTTTTGCGGATGCCAGTCCATGCCAGTTTTGGATATAATGTATGCCTCATGGAAAATCCCCCTCCCTCAACCGACTGGTGCTACTGTCTTGCGGTTTGCAAGTAACGTAAGCGTATCTGAAATTTTCTGGTAAAGTTCCTCGTTCGTGCTGTTCCCGCGGTAAATCTGGTGGAACACTTCACCGTCGCGGATAAACATAACGCGCCCTGCGCGGCTTGCTGCCTTGACGGAATGTGTCACCATCACGATGGTCTGTCCCATGCGGTTGACATCCTCAAAAATATCAAGCAGCTCATCGGTTGATTTTGAATCGAGCGCCCCGGTCGGCTCGTCGGCAAGCACCAGTTTCGGCCTTGTAATCAAAGTCCTCGCAACCGCAGCGCGCTGCTTCTGCCCGCCGGATACCTCGTAGGGATATTTTTTAAGCAGCTCTGAAATCCTTAACCGGTCGGCAATCGGCATCAGACGGTTGTGCATTTCGTCGTAGCGCTTTCCCATCAGGACGAGCGGAAGGTAGATATTATCCTCGAGCGAAAAGGTATCGAGCAGGTTGAAATCCTGAAATACAAAGCCGAGGTTATCCCTGCGGAATGCCGCCACCGCGGATTCCCTTATCGCCCCGAGATCCTGCCCGTCAAGCAGCACCCTGCCCGCCGTCGGCTTATCAAGCGCCGCCAGAATATTGAGGAGCGTTGTTTTGCCCGAACCGGATTCTCCCATAACCGCCACATACTCTCCTTCTTCCACTGTGAAGGATACGTTTTTTAGCGCCTCCACCTTATTTCCTCCAAATCTCGTCGTATAAACCTTTTTAACATTTTGCACCTGCAAAATACTCATATAAAGTGACCTCCCAACTGTTGTTTGTTTTCTACGACATAGATTCTATCAAAAAAAGAAAATGTCCGCCATCGATTTAGCTTACATTTTCCCTTTAATCCTTACATGATTGTAAGAAGTCGTATTTTATTCCACCCTGATTTTTTTCTGTGCCAGTCCTATCTTTACGGTTGTCCCTTTCCCGGGGACGGAAGTAAGGCAGATGGAATGCCCCAGATTTTTACAAATCCTTTTGCAAAGGTACAGCCCGATCCCACTCGCCCTCTTATCTTCGCGCCCGTGATAGCCCGTATAGCCCTTCTCGAACACGCGCGGCAAATCCTGCGCCGCTATCCCGATGCCCGTATCACTGATACAGAGTACATCCCCCTCTTCCAAGGTAATGGACACACTCCCGCTTTTTGTATATTTTAAGGCATTTGAAAGGAGCTGTTCCAAGCAAAAAGAAAACCATTTCTCGTCAGTAATAACCTTTAAGTTAAGCGGCTCATAAACAAGTGCCAGCTTCCTTAGTATAAACTGTCCGGCAAATTTCTTAACTGTCCCCCGCACCAGATCGTCAAGGTTAAATTCCGCAAAAACATAGTCCGTCGATTCAAAATCCAGACGCAAAAATGCCAATACCATACTGACATACTGCTCAATCCTGAAAACTTCCTCGCGCATCCGCCTGGCATTCTCGGAATCCTCACCCTCAAGGTAGAGGCGCAGTGCCGCAATCGGCGTTTTGACCTGATGCACCCACACTGTGTAGTAATCCATCATCTCCGCATAGTGCAGATTCATTACATCCTTTGCCGCCCTAAGTTCACTGCGCAGCGCTTTTACGATCTCTTGGTAATCATCCTCAAGCCAGTCCGAAGCAGGATAAAAGCCCTCCATCAGTTCCGCCCCCCGCCTTGAGAGTTCCTGTAAGCGCTCGTGCTTTTTCTTTGCCTTCTTATAATCATATGAAAGCAGCCCCACACCCAAAACTGAACATAAAACCATGGGGTAGAGAACCGCGCCAAGAGGCAGGTGATAAAGCGCAAACACAATAAAAAAGATGGTGCAGAATGCAAAAAATACAAAGATCTGTTTCTTGTGCTGCCGGATATACTGCTTATAAAATACCATGACACTCCCCTTTGCACCGCTAAAAGCCCGCATTAAAAGACCATTCTATGAAATACAGTAGCCAACCCCGAATTTCGTGGCAATAAATTCGTCAAGCCCCGCTGATACCAGTTTCTTTCTCAGGCGGTTTATATTGACGGTCAATGTGTTCTCATCCACAAAACTTTCCGATTCCCAGAGTTCCTCCATCAGCTTTTCCCGGCTGACCACCTTTCCTTTATCTTTTAACAAAACAAACAGGATACGGTACTCATTTTTGGTCAGCTTAACCTTCTGCTCCCCTACATAAAGCGTCTGATCCGCCGTGTTAAGCACCGCCCCGCGGTGTTCCAAAAACGGGGCATTTACGGAAAAATCATAGCTGCGGCGCAGAAGTGCCTGTATTTTTAAAATCAGGACTTCCATATCGAACGGCTTCGCGATAAAATCGTCCGCCCCCATATTCATCGCCATAACAATATTCATATTGTCCGACGCGGAGGACAGGAAGATAATCGGTACATTCGAGAGTTTTCGAAGCTCCCCGCACCAGTGATAACCATTGTAAAACGGCAGCATGATATCAAGCAGCACAAGATGCGGGGAAAATTCTGAAAACTCCTCCGAAACTTTCAGGAAATCCTGCACACAGCGCGCCTCAAATCCCCATGTTGCAGCGCGCTGTATAATTGCCTGCGCGATTCCCATATCATCCTCAACAATCAAAATCTTGTAAACCATGCCGCCGTCCACCCTCTACTGCTCTTTGAGTTCCTTTACATCCACAAAGACACCGTCCCGCCAGATGCGCTCCAGATCATAGAACAGACGATCCTCCTTTGAGAATATATGGACAACAATATCGCCGTAATCCATAAGAACCCACCCGGACGAGTGGACACCCTCCACGCGCTTTGGTTCAAATCCTTCTTTTGCCAGCTCCTCCTGAACAGAATCAACCATCGCTTCCACCTGGAGCGGGCTGTTCCCGTTTGCAATCACAAAATAATCGGCCAGTACCGATACATTCCCGATCCCGATAACACGGATATCTTCCGCCTTCTTTTCCTCGAGTGCCCGGTACGCAAGCCCCGCCATCCGTTTTGGTTCATCCGCCATAATCAAACCTTCTTTCCTTAAAAACAAACATCCTGTTCCTCTTTTATCCCACACAATTCCCGGTAATACTCATAAGTTAGTACAGCCGTCCCATCCATTTTTGCCTCCGGGTTACTTTTCTCTTTTTCTGAAAGGTAATACAGTGTGTTCCTCGCCGCATAGTATACCGCAAGATCAATATCTTCAAACGCGGTTTTCCTGATTTCATCGAGGGCAGGTTTCGTCGGCTGCCCCCTCCCGATCTCTATATAATCCGACAGATAAATATTTTTTTCCATAAAGGACATATCGGGTCTTCCGGTTGTGTGGAAACGGATCGCATTCAAAATCTTTTCATCCTTCACTCCGTACTTATGCTCCGCATACCATGCGCCAAGCCTGCCATGGAGCAAAAAGGGCTGCTTTTTCTCCGCCATGCTGACAACAATGCCATTATTAAGGCACTGCTTTAAAATCTCCTTCTCCGGCAGGCATTTTGCACAATCGTGCAGCAGCCCTGCAAGCATCGCCTTTTCATAATTCTTGCCGTATGCCATCGAAATACTTGCAGCAAGGTACGCAACGCCCAGCGTATGGACATAGCGCTTGCGCGGAAGTGCTCGCTCCATCGCCTTCATAATCCCGTCAATCTTATTATCCATTTCGCCTAATCCCCTATCAATAGTTCCCTGTAACAGCCATGTTTCGTTAAATACTCTTCCACTGCCGCCGGCACAAGGTAGCGGAGGGAACTCCCCTTTTTACATCTTGTGCGGATATCCGTTGAAGATATCCCCATAGCGGGCGTATCAAACAGTATTACGTCCGCGCCATACCGCTCCCTGAGCCTTTTTGCAGCCTCCGATATCCTGCGGGCTTCACACCCCCCGCGGGAAGTTGCCAACAGGTGCACGTTTGCAAGGATCACCTCAGGTCTGCTCCAGTTTTCAAACGAGAGCAGGGAATCCCCGCCGATAATAAAATAATATTCCGTTTCCGGATTCTCCTGCTTTAAGGCGCTCACCGTATCAGCCGTGTAGGTCATCCCCCCGCGCTCCATCTCCATTTTTGACAAATAAAAATATGGGTTTCCCGCTATGGCAAGACCTACCAGCACACAGCGCTCCTTATCCGGCAGGATATAAGCGCCCGCTTTTTCCTGCGTGCGCTTAGACGGCAAGAACATCACCTTTGAAAGCCCCGCCTGCTCCCTCGCGGACTCCGCCAGGATTAAATGTGCCGTATGGATGGGATTGAATGTGCCACCCATTATTCCAATTTTTTCCATTTCCATCCCCGCCTTTTGCCACCGCTTCTTCCTGCCCCAAACCTGCTTAAACCGGCAGATTAATCTTTTTGTTCTCTTTCGATTCGCGGTAGAGTACGATCTTTCTCCCGATCACCTGCACAACCTGCGCATGTACACGCTCTGCCAGGGTTGCCGCGATTTCTTTCGGCTCATCCATACAGTTTTTTAAAACCGTTATTTTTATCAGTTCGCGGGCGGAAAGAGCCTCCTCTGCACCCTGCGTAAATTCGGGCGTAAGCCCCGCCTTCCCAATCTGGAAGATCGCATCCAGGTTCATTGCAAGCCCCTTTAAATAGGAGCGCTGTTTGCTTGTCATATCTGCCTCCATGCTATTTGTAATAATCAAACTCAAGACCGTACATGCGCACCGTATCGCCATCCCTGATCCCAAGTTCGACAAGCTCGTCCAAAATACCGTTATCTTTCAGGAACTTCTGGAAAAACTCAAATCCTTTCTCGGAATCAATATTGGTGTAGCCTAACATCTTTTCCACGCGCGGTCCTTCCACAACATAGACCCCATCCTGGGCATTATACTCAACAGTATAAGGGAGGGTAATATCGATGGAGGGATCTTCAAAATATTCGCGCTCAAACACCTGCGGCTTTGTTTCGACTGTTTTTAGAAGTTCCGCCACATAATAGAGCAGTTCCTTAACCCCCTGCCCGCTGACCGCCGAGATGGCAAAAACCTTGATTCCCTCCGGTTCAAAGGCCTGGCACAGCTTCTCTTTCACCGTGTCCGCTTCCTCTCCATACAAAACGTCCATCTTGTTTGCTGCGATAATCTGCGGCTTGTCCAATAGCGACGCGCTGTAGGAGGCAAGTTCCGCATTGATGGTGCGGATATCTTCCACCGGATCACGCCCCTCGGTCGAGGCGGCATCCACCAGATGGATAATAACCCGCGTGCGCTCAATATGCCGCAAAAACTCGTGTCCCAGTCCAACTCCCTGTGATGCGCCCTCGATCAGCCCCGGAATATCCGCTATCACAAAACCGTCCGCATCCGGCAAGTCCACAACGCCAAGATTTGGGTTTAATGTTGTGAAATGATAATTTGCTATCTTTGGCTTTGCGTTGGTCACACGGGACAGAAAGGTTGATTTACCGACATTCGGGAAACCGACCAACCCGACATCCGCGATAACCTTTAACTCCAGCAAAACATTCAGTTCCTTCGCGTCCTGCCCTGGCTGCGCGTATTTCGGCACCTGCATTGTGGCAGTTGCATAGTGCTGGTTCCCCTTGCCGCCCCGCCCGCCGCGCAGAATTACCTCCCGCCGGTTTTCGTGGGACATATCGGCAATGACCTTGCCGCTTGCTGCCTCCTTAATCACGGTTCCCTCCGGTACTTTCAGGATGAGATCCGCCCCATCCTTCCCGGTACAGTTGTTTTTGCCCCCTGCCCCGCCGTCCTCTGCGCAGTACTTCCTGTTATAGCGGAATTCGGACAGGGTATTAAGTCCCTCATCCACAACAAAGATGATGTCCCCGCCCTTGCCGCCGTCGCCGCCGTTCGGTCCGCCCGCCGCTACAAATAGCTCCCGTCTGAAGCTTACATGCCCGTCGCCGCCCTTGCCGGAGCGGATATAAATATTCGCCCTGTCCGCAAACATATTTCTCCTTTCTCACCCGCATAATTACCACTGCGGAAAAGAAAAACCCCGAGATTAAACAACTCGAGGTTTTCCACACATTACATGCCTTTTTTACCTGGCAGATTCCACCGGGTAAACACTTGCCTGCTTCTTGTCCCTGCCCTTACGCTCGAACTTCAACACGCCGTCAACAAGTGCATACAGGGTATCATCACCGCCGCGCCCTACATTGACACCCGGGTGAATCTTAGTGCCGCGCTGCCTGTAAAGGATATTTCCGGCTAAAACGAACTGCCCGTCCGCCCTTTTTGCGCCAAGTCTTTTCGACTCGGAATCCCTGCCGTTTTTCGTGGAACCAACACCCTTTTTATGGGCGAAAAACTGAAGGTTCATCTTTAACATGACCTACACCTCCTTGCGAATCAAATCTGCTATTCCTTTATCAACCTGGATAAACTTTGGCCCGTAGCTCTCCTCGATCATCATAAGCCCCAAGAACATGGATTTTAAAATAAGGGCTGCCCTGTCGGAAACCGGCGCAGTAACCTTAAAATCCATAAGCCCTTTTTCCTCGTCCCCCTCGTAGGAAAACTTATCCTGCGTCAGGGATTCGACCGAATTGACAGCCGTTACCGTCAGCGCGGAAACCGCCGCACAGACAATGTCCTGTCCGCTGTTGGCATAGCCCGCGTGCCCGGCACAGCGAAACCCGCTGATGCGGCCGCCTCCATCCTGATATACGGATATCTTTACCATATCATGTCAGGCATTGATCTTGTCAATCTTAACTTTCGTATAAGCCTGCCTGTGACCGTTCTTCTTGTGGTATCCGGTCTTCCTCTTATACTTGTAGACAATGACCTTCCTGTTCTTGCCCTCTTCTAGTACCGTCGCGGTAACACTCGCACCGGCAATAGTCGGGTTCCCGACCTTAAGCTCACCGTTGTTCACCGCAAGTACCTGGTCAAAGCTCACGCTTGCATCCTTCTCCACGCCAAGCTTCTCGACCCTAATGATATCGCCCTCGGCTACTTTGTACTTCTTACCACCTGTTGCAATAATTGCGTACATATGGCGCACCTCCTGTTATCATTACTCGCCAGCTTCGGTGTCCGTCTACACGTCCTTATCACCCCGCTGTGCGGCATACCCCAGTATTTTATACCAAAAAATATCAGATGTCAAGTAATTTTTACATTTTTTCCACAATCCTGCTACTGCCCTGCCCGCCCATGTCCTGCTGCTATGTAGGGGAGAAGTTCCTCCCCCCTAATTCTGTAATGATACTACTCAATAGTATGCTCATAAATAACAGTGCCGTCCGGATTCTCGTACACCAGCTTAACCTTAGGATCCTTAACATCGATCAGCTCTTTCATCTCGTTGATTACCGCTTCAAACTGAGCCTTGAAATTATCGATATTGTTGTCGAAATAACTTGTTGTCTCCTCGCCAACCGGCATCTCTGTTTCATAAACATAACGATAGATCAGGGTGTCGCCGTCCGCCTTGACTTCCATCGTCATGCCGGAACCTTCATTAGCCTTGATCGCCTCATCAATCTGCTCTTTCTGCGCGTCAATGTACTCCTGGATGGAATCAAACTCCTTGCCGCCTCCGCACGCAGTAAGCGTAACAACCATTACAAATGCCAAACATAAACTTGCCAAAACAGTTGCAATTTTTTTCATACTTTTCATAACCAACTCTCCTCACTTAACTCTTCAAAATAAAGGGGAGGCAGGGTGCAGGAACCGAAAAAATATGACATGTAAAAATTACCTGATATCTGATATTGTACTTGGAACTGCTCCATCCGGCATATTACCGGATATTACATTAATCTCCAGTTCTAAGATGGGATTATAGCACATATAATATCAAAATACAACCGGAAAATTTCACAGTTTACCAGCCTTTTAGCCCAAATTTTTGTGCAAATCAGGGAAAACAGTTTTCCTTCCTGTTTTCCCCTGATTTTTCTTTATTATTCGACTGTTATTTAGTGAATGTAGTGGAATAAATAACGGTGCCGTCCGGATTCTCATACACAACTTTTACCGCGAGATCCGACGCGTCAACCAGAGTTTCCATCTCATTGATAATCATCTCAAACTGCGCGCGGGAAGCTTCAAGCGAGGATTCAAGCAGGGCAGCGTTCTCATCCGATACCTCCACTGCCTCCTCATAGATATAGCGATAGACCAGCGTATTTTCCTCGCCGTAAATCTGCATTGTCATACCGGAACCTTCCATCTGCTTTAACAGCGCATCAATCTGGTCTTTCTGCGCGGCAACATATTCTGCCACATCGGCAAATTTCTCGCCGTTATTTAGGATGGAACCCTCTGAGATTTCACCGTAGGTCGGCGTTTCATCATCCTTTGTCAGCACACAGGAATAGATTAAGGAACCATCCGGATTCTCATACAAGAGCTGTACCGCAGGTTCTTTCACGTCAACCTGCCTGCTAATCTCATCGATAACCGTATCAAACTGTTGGCGGAACCCGTCGATACTTGAATCAAAATAGTCGAGCATTCCCTGCGTCACATCAACCTGTTCGTCATAGATATAGCGGTAGACCAAGGTTTCACCATCGACCTTTATCTCCATGGTCATCCCGGAATCCTCGTACTGTTTTAACATCGTATCAATCTGTGCCTTCTGGGCATCGAGATACTCCTGCAGCGTTGAATATTTCTTGTTGTTAGAGGAAATAAGTTTACCTTCCGTCGAAGAAGAATCTTTTTCCTCATCCCCCTGGTTTTGGGAAGGTGAACCAGCCACTTCCCCATCGTCTTTGCTGCCGCAGCCCGCAAATGATGTTGTCAAAGAAACAGCCAGTCAAATACCGGCAAATGTTGTCAGAAATCTCTTCTTATCTTTCATAATAACCCTCCTTTTTTTACCATTCCAGTGAACTGTTCTCTATTGTGCGGTCGCGCAGCAAAAGATCGGAAACCGCAGTGCGCGGGTCTTTGTGTTCAAAAAGCACAAGATTTACCTGCTCCACAATCGGCATCTGGGCATTGTACTTTTTGGAGAGGGCAAGTGCCGCCTTTGCGCAGTACACCCCCTCCACTACCTGGTTGACCTCCTTCATCGCCTCCTCCATGGTAAGACCCTTCCCGATTAAGTAACCCGCATTCCGGTTGCGGCTGTGCTTGCTGGTACAGGTAACAATCAGGTCACCGATACCGGAAAGACCGGCAAAAGTTTCTGCCCGGCACCCCATCGCAACCCCGAGACGCATAATCTCCGCAATCCCGCGCGTCATCAGTGCCGCCTTTGTGTTGTCGCCATAGGAAAGCCCGTCCACCACACCGGCAGCTAGCGCGATCACATTTTTGATCGAACCGCCAAGCTCAATTCCCGTAATATCCGGATTTGTATAGACACGGAAAAACTCGGTCATAAAAATATCCTGGATAAACGTGGCTGTTTTCTTTGTCTTTGCACCTACCACGCAGGTGGTCGGGATTCCCCTCGACACTTCCTCCGCGTGGCTTGGTCCTGAAAGGACAGCCACATCCGCACCGGGCAGCTCCTCCGATATCACCTCGGTCAGGGTCTTCATCGTCCTCTCCTCAATGCCCTTGGCAGCATTGACAATCACTTTGCCCGCGGTAATATAAGGCTTTGCTGCCGCAGCCGTTTCCCGGACAAACGGGGATGCAACGGTGGAAACAATTAGATCTGCATCCGAGAGCGCCTCCTTAAAATCGCCGGTTACAACCACCCCCTCAGGAAGTTTTGCCCCCGGAAGATTTGGGATATTGTCACGGCAGGCGGTAAGCGCCGCCACTTCCCTTTCAAGTTTTGACCAGAGTGTTACCTTATGGCCATTGTTGCTCAGCAAAATTGCCAGGGCGGTTCCCCAGGTACCTGCCCCAAGAACTGTTACATTATACATATCTGCACCTCTTTTCCTGCTGCGCATAAAAATCCTGCGCTAAGCATCCTGATTTTTTCCATCATTCCCCTTTACCACCGAAACCTTCTGCCCAATCCGGTTTTCCGTCCCGTTCTTGATGCGGATAAGATTCTGCCTGTGGCGCAAATACGCTAATCCCATAAACACAAGACTCACAATCAGCGTATGTAGGAAATACGGTTCGCCGTGATCCATCACCGCAATCCAGATCGGGAAAATTGTCACAATTACCAGGGAGCCGACCGAAACATATTTTGTTATCGCCACACTCGCCACAAAGGCAACAATATAGAGCGGGATGGCAAGTGGGTCGTGCGCCGCCATCACACCGGAAGTCACCGCAATCCCTTTTCCGCCCTTAAAATGCAGCCAGAACGGAAAATTATGCCCGACAGCCACGCCAAGCCCCACATACAGCCCTAAAAGATCCGCATACGGCTCGCCTTTAAAGATTACAAGGCGTGCTAACAACATTGGAACCATCGCCTTTGCCACATCGCCTATATAGGTGATGGCACCAGCTTTTTTGCCCAGCGTGCGCAGGGTATTGGTGGTTCCTATATTGCCGCTCCCGTAATTCCTGATATCAACATGGTTCATTTTCCCTACAATATAACCTGTTGAAATACAGCCAAAACCGTACCCGCAAAGCAGGCACAAAATAATCCGCAAAATCATAAGTCCCTCACCCTTCCTTTCGCTCGCGGATAATAAATTTCAGCGAAGTGCCTGAAAACCCAAAAGCTTCCCGGATTTTATTCTCGATATATCTGGTGTAGGAATAATGCATCAGTTCCTTGTCATTGACAAAAATAACAAATGTCGGCGGTTTGACCGAAACCTGCGTGATATAGTAGAGTTTCAGCCTCTTTCCCTTATCCGACGGCGGCTGCTGCAATGCGGTCGCCTCCGTCATAATCTCGTTTAGGACACCGGTTGCAATCCGCAGGTTCTGATTCTGTATCACCACCTCAACCACCTCAAACAACTTGGTAATGCGCTGCCCGGTCTTGGCTGAGAGGAACAAAATCTGCGCATATGGAAGGAAGGAAAGGATTTCCCTTATTTTTGCAGTGTACTTGTAGATGGTCTTGTCGTCCTTCTCAATGGAATCCCACTTGTTGACCGCTATCACAATGCCCTTTCCCCTGTCGTGCGCAATGCCCGCAATCTTCGCATCCTGCTCCGTCACGCCCTCGCCCGCATCAATCACCACCACCACCACATCCGCGCGCTCCACGGCGGTCACGGTGCGGATAATACTGAACCGCTCCAGCTCCTCCTTAATCTTGCTCCTGCGCCTTAACCCCGCCGTGTCAATCAGGACATACTCCTTCCCATTAAAGACAACCGGCGTGTCAACGGCATCCCTTGTCGTGCCCGCGATATCCGATACAATCACGCGGTTTTCCCCCAAAAGCTTGTTGACAATGGAGGATTTTCCGACATTCGGCTTGCCGACAATGGCAATCTTTGGCCGCGCATCTTCCTCCTCCTCTGTTTCGCCCCCCTTAAAATGCCCGACCACCTCGTCAAGGAGATCGCCAAAGCCAAGCATGGATGCCGCGGATACGGGGAATGGCTCCCCGATGCCGAGATTGTAAAACTCATAGACATCCGCCATAAATTTCTCGAAGCTGTCCACTTTGTTGACTGCCAAAACCACGGGCTTGCCGGAACGGCGCAGGATATCCGCCACTTTGCCGTCCGCGTCCACAAGCCCCTGCCTCACGTCCGTCACAAAGACGATGACATCCGCCGTGTCGATGGCTATCTGTGCCTGCTCGCGCATATAGGTTAACATCATATCCTTGCTCTCCGGCTCAATCCCACCGGTATCGATCATGGTAAACTGCTTGTCAAGCCAGGTAACTTCCGCGTATATGCGGTCCCTCGTCACGCCGGGCGTATCCTTTACAATCGAGATGCGCTCGCCCGCAAGCGCGTTAAACAATGTTGATTTTCCCACATTTGGGCGACCAACGATCGCCACTACCGGTCTGCTCATATGCTAAAACCATACCTTTCTGTATTTATCCCTATGCAAATCACAGGTTTTCCCCCTCCTCCTCCACAAACGGCTGGGTAACAGCGCGCACCAGGGACACCCCATCCGATTTTACAATACGCACCCTGGTTTGTAAAGTGGTTTCCACATCTTTTATGGTATAATCATCCAAAAAATCGCGCTCCTGCGGTCTGACCATAACGGAAGGCAGGCATAAAAAGTCGCCGAGCGGCTTTCCTTTTAACTGCCCGATTATATCCTGCCCGGTTACAAGCCCCGCCACCGTTATCTCCTCGCCAAAAAAATGGTTTATGACAGGGTATAAATGCACGGTTATATTTGGAAATTTTTTCCTTATATCAGCAAGAATCCCTTCAAGAACCGGTGCTGCCAGCACGCCGGTTGCCATGGACAGTTCCATTTCCCTGTTATCCCCCCTGAGTGCAGCGAGTGCTTCCTTTGTTTCGTCCATCAGAAGCCGCACCATGCCGACCCCGTTTTCAAGCTGCCCGAAACCTTCATAGTATTTTGCGGGCGGAACCGGGTGCCCCGCCATAAAAAACCACTCGTCACTCGCATGTACAAAGCGCGTCCCATGCCTTGCAAGGAGTTTTTCCTGCCAGTCAAAAATCTGTAAAAGTACTGCCTCTGCATCCTCCTTTGAAAAATCGGAAAGAGGGAACAGCCCATCCCGGTACTTTGTCTTTCCCGCCGGGACTATGGAAACGCTTTCCATCAAAGGCAGGAATTTCTCCAGTTCCCCTATACTGTAGTCCAGTTCCTTCCCATCGTTGATCCCCTTGCACAGGACGATCTGCGCGTTCATTGTGATGCCCGCATTAAAAAATTTTTTTATCTTTTCAAGCGCTTCCCCCGCAAAGCGGTTGTTCAGCATTTTACAGCGCAATTCCGGGTTCATCGTGTGTACCGAGATATTGATCGGGGAAAGTTTATAAAAACAAATGCGTTTAACATCCTCCTCCCCCATATTGGTCAACGTAATATAATTACCCTGCAAAAACGACAATCTTGCATCGTCATCCTTAAAATACAGGGTTTCCCGCATACCGGGAGGCATCTGGTCAATAAAACAGAAAATACATTTGTTGCGGCAGGAGCGGTATTTATCCATCAGCCCTTCCATAAAACTGATCCCCAAGTCATCCTCATATTCTTTTTCAATCTCAAGTTCCCACTCCTCGCCCGAAGGTTTGCGTACAATCAGAGTCAGATACTCCTCGTTCGTCAAGTAATGATAATCAAACACATCATTTATCTTTTTTCCGTTGATGCGCACAAGCTCGTCCCCCGGCGCAAGCGAAAGCTGCTCCGCAATACTGCCCGGCGCGACCGCCCTGATAATATGGCGGTTTTGTTCTTCTGCCATCCATCTCCCTCCGTTTCCCGTCCATTTTCTGATGATTATTTATTCTTTCCATAGTTTGCGGAAAAATTCAATTATTCAATTCCCGGCAAACCGAACCGAAAAGGTCAAAATAATTCTCAAAGGTTTTTTTGCAGCAGAGTGGATTGTCAATCACAATGCCCGGAACGCGAAGACCAATTAAGGAAAATGCCATCGCCACACGGTGGTCATCATAAGTATCAATCAGACCGCCATGTATTTTTTCCGCCGGGTAAATGCGCACCCCATCCGCAAGTTCTTCGATGTACACCCCCAGTTTCGTTAGTTCCGTGCAGATTGCAGCGATCCGGTCACATTCCTGGAGGCGGATATGCCCGATGCCCGTGATTGTGGTCGGTGTGGCAGCAAAGGGAGCGAGTGCTGCAAGCGTAAGTGCCTGGTCGGAAAAAGCTCCCATATCCGCTTTAATCCCGCGGAATTTTCCGCCGCCAGGTCCTGCAAACGCAATGCCCTGCCCTGTTTCCTCTAACATCCCGCCCATCTTATTTAACAGGTCAAGGAAGCGGATATCCCCCTGCAATGTATCCCGCCTTACCCCTCTTACAATCACCCGGATACCAAGAAGCATCGCCATTGCATAGAAATAGCAGGCTGCGGAAATATCCGGCTCAACCGCATACTCCCTCCCGAGATAAATCTGTCCTCCGGGAACGAAATAGGAAAGTTTTCCCCCGCATTCCCTGCGGACCACTCGCACCCCGAATTCCTCCATCATCCTTGTTGTTATATCAATGTAAGCCATCCCGTGGCTCCCCTTTACATGGACGGTAAAATCTTCTCCGACAAGGCAGCAGGAAATCAAAAGGGCACTTAAAAACTGGCTGCTGCCATCAATATCTACAGTGACTTCCCTCTTTGTAACACCGAAAGACTTAACTGTAAACGGGAAATATCCCTCTTTCTCAGTGCAGTTTATTTCCACGCCAAGCCCCCTAAGGCTCTCGATTAGCGGTGCCATCGGCCGCTTTTTCATCTGCTGCGACGCATCAAGATAATACTCCCCTCCCGCAAATCCAAGAAACGCCGTGAGAAAGCGGGCTGCCGTCCCGGCGCTCCCAACATAAATCCTTCCCCCGCGCTTTAATGTTCCCAATGCATTCCCCGCAATCTGAACTTCGCGCCTTTCTTCATCCACATCAACCTCAAAGCCCAGCGCCTTCACACATTCCATAAAATGGCGCGAATCATCGGAGAAAAGAACATTCGTCAGGGTGCTCTTTCCCCCCGCTATCACGGCGAGCAAAAGCGCGCGGTTTGTGATGCTTTTGGAACCCGGTACATTGAGGATGATATCCTTATTTACAATTTTTTCTATTTTAACAGTTTCAACCGCATATTGTTCCATTGGGAAACCTCGTTTCTATAGTATTGCCACCCAAAATCACCTGAGCATAATTATTCCCGCCATGCTTCCCCGCTTCCCGCCGGTTGCGCGGTGGGAGAAAAACAGATCCTTATTGCACATGGTACAAATGCCGGATACCGTGATATGCTCCTCTAAAACCCCCGCCTGCAAAAGCGCCAGCCGGTTGGCTGCCCATAGATTTGCGTAGTATTTACCTTCTTTATCCGGGCATTTTTTAAGGATGGGATTTTCCAGCCCATCTTCTTCGCATATCTTTTCACCGAAAGCTTCCTTAAATGCAGATGCGACTTCCTGTCCTACCTCATAGCATTCCGGACCGATCGAGGGACCGACCACAACAATAAGGTCATCCGTAAGACTCCCAAATTCCTGCTTCATAAAGTCAACCATTCCCCCCGCAATCTTCCCCGCAGTCCCGCGCCAGCCCGCATGTACCGCACCGATGGCGCGCTTTGCCCGGTCATAGAAAAAGATGGGGACACAGTCCGCCCCGAACACCAAAAGAGCCGCGCCCGGCTCATTTGTAGCATGCCCGTCCACACCGCTGTAATCCCGTTTATAAAAAATCCCTTTGCCACAGTCCCCCCTGCCCGCGCGGCGGATCTTTGTTTCATGCACCTGGTCGGTAAAAATAAGCTGTCCCGGCAAAATCCCCATGCTCCCCGCTATCCGGCGGTAATTTTCCATTACCCGCCCGTCATCATCGCCCCTGCCAAACCCAAGGTTCATCGAGGCGAACTCCCCGGTACTCACCCCTCCAAGGCGCGTGGAAAAACCGCAGACAATTTCCGGGTAATCCGCAAAAGCCCGAAATGCCACAAAAGGCGTAGTATCCACATTTTTTAATATCGCGTAACTGTTAATTTCCCTGTCCAATTTTTCCTCCTAACCCTCAAACGCATTTTTAACCAGCCTGATTTTCTCCCCCGTTATCGCAACCACATCAAAACGGCAGGGAGTTTCCGGCGGATATCCGTTCTTTAGCATGTAATAGCGCGCCGTCCCAACAATTGTGCGCTGTTTTTTAAGTGTGACCGCTTCCTCCGGATAGCCAAAAGCATCTGTGCTGCGGTATTTTACCTCAATAAAGACCAGATACCCTCCCTCCGCTGCCACCAGGTCAATCTCACCCGCCCTGCTGTAAAAATTGTGTTCCAGTATCCGGTAACCACACCCGGCCAGATATTCTGCCGCGGCAAGTTCCTTCTTCCCGCCCATCCTGCGCCGGTTCATACTCCCCAAACTTTCTACCTCTCCTTCATAACTTTTTCCTTGATATTGTCAAGGCGGTCAACAAACATCAGAACCTGCGCCACCACCTCATAGAGTTCCGGCGGGATAAAATCGCCGATCTCAAGTCTTTGGAGCGTGTTTGCCAGCCGCTCGTCCCTGTGGATTGGCACCTGGCATTCCTGCGCTTTCTCTATGATTTTCTCCGCAAGGACCCCCTTCCCGCTCGCCGTAATCCTAGGTGCCATATCGCCCGGGTCATACTCAAGTGCCACCGCCGTCTTTTTCTTTTCTTCCGGAAGCTGCGCCGTCACAACGGCGCGCCCCTTC
>ERZ808051.1348-NODE-1348-length-16832-cov-12.762399_pt1 | contig 16832 bp, 18 predicted proteins | sample MGYA00380199_ERZ808051 | MGnify/ENA primary metagenome ERZ808051 (study PRJEB31490, sample SAMN06133391) | mouse gut metagenome | isolation source: J11 | host: mice | place: China: Chengdu | collected 2015-05 ...
CCAACTTTTTTGTAATGGCGCTTGTATCGTTTTCAAAAGGCCATGTCATAGTTGTATCACCTCCATATTTGATAAGGCTATTGTAAAACCCAAATGTCCGCGAAATGTTACAGCGGCCAAAAAATTTCATTGAAAATCGGGGTGAAATGTTACAACGCTCGGACATTTCAAAAAAATTTACGGCGGGCAGCCGGAAATGGCCGTCCGCCGCGTTCTATTTTGTAGGCAGCATAATGGAAAATTCCGAACCCTTGCCCGGCTCCGAAACCACTTTGATATAGCCGCCCTGCCGCGTTACGATCTCACGGGCCAGATACAGACCAATGCCCACGCCCTGCTGTTCATGTACTTCTTCCTCACGATAGAAGCGCCGGAAGATGGTGGCCTGATTGCTTTCGGAAATACCCTTGCCGGTGTCGGCTACTTTGATCTCCACATACATTTCCCACAGCACCACCGACACAGCGATTTTCCCGCTTGCGGGGGTGTACTTCACCGCATTGTCCAGCAGGTTAAAGAGAGCTTCGGATGTCCATTTGCTGTCATGGGAAACGGTCAAATCCTCCGGGCAGTCCACGGTTACGGCAATTTCCTTTTTCTCTGCTGTATACACGATCCCACTCATGGCCTGCGCCACGGTATCAAAGAGGCGACCCAGTTTCTTGTCCAACTGGATCACGCCCGTTTCCAGCCGGGAAGTTTTCACAAGGGCCTGAAAGAGAAAGTCCAGCTTATCCGTCTGGCTTCGGATTCCCCGGATAAAGTCGGTGCGCTCCGCCTCGGTCATGGGCTTTTCCAGCAGGGTATCCGTCGCCATTTTCAGATTGCTTACCGGCGTTTTCACCTGATGGGAAATGTCTGATACAAGGGTCTGTAACTCCTGCCGTTCCTCGTCCACCCGGCGGCGGTTCTCCTGCATGATTTGGTAGAGCCTTGCCAGCCGGTGTCCGATTCTGGCAAGCTGGGTTTCGCTGTCCTCTGGGCGCTGGGGCGCTTCATTTCCGGCGATCATGTGGTCTAAGGTCTGGCACAGGTCAGCGGTAAACTGTGACAGCCGCTTTCCAAACGCCTGTGTCAGCACAAAAATCCCCACAAGGGCGCACAGCAGCAGCGTCCCGCCAGTCAGCAGCACCACCGTCTGCTTTGTCACAAGAAACAGGGCTATGGTGATCCCGGACATGGAGAGGACAAGCCCCATTGCCACCCGGCCAAACAGCCGCTTTACCGAGAGGTTCTTAAACTTCATTTTGCCTCGCCTCCCGTCCATTGGTAGCCCATGCCGTAAATGGTCTTGATGTAGGGTGCGCCGCCGTCAGATTCAATTTTGCTGCGAATCCGGCTGATGGAGGTTGTCAGGGTGTGTTCGTCTACAAACCTCTCGTCTATATCCCACAGCTTTTCCAAAAGCTGCCCACGGGTCAGCACTTGACGGGGATTTTTACGGAACAGGTTCAGCATTTTATATTCCATCGGGGATAGGGTCAGGGGCTTGCCGTTTAAGGAAGCCGTCTGCTCCGAGAAGTCCAGAAACAGCCGCCCGTCGTCGTAAATGTCCTTGGCCGGTTTGTGGTGTTCCAGCATGGCGAACATGGCTTTGATTTTCCGCTGCAAGGCCCCGATCACAAAGGGCTTTGTGATGTAGTCCACCGCGCCTGCCTCATAGCCCCGTATCTGGTCGCTCTCCTGATCGTTGGCGGTCAGGAAGATTACAATGGTGTCCGGGTGCTGGGGCTTTATCAGCCTGCACAGTTCAAAACCGTTGCCGTCCGGCAGGTTGATGTCCAGCAGCACTAAATCAAATTCCCGCTGGCGGATGGCGTCGGCTGCGGTCCTGGCATTTAGGGCAGAAGTCACGCCGTAGCCGTCTGCGGTCAGGTTATAGGCCAACATCTTATTCAAAAAACTGTTGTCCTCGACAATTAAAATCTGCTTCATATCCTCACTTCCTTTGCTTTTTGCAGATAGTATAACAGGCAAATGTCCGCGAAATGTTACAGCGGACGGATTTTTGGAACGCTGAAAATAGGTATCAGCAGGATCCCAATCAAGACAATATCTATTCCCATGATTACATGAACACAAAATTCTGTAAGATTACTCCATTTTCTCACTCGAGAATCCTCTTGTTCCTACTTATACTTATCTCCACGTTTCACCTTATAAAAAACTTTCACAGAAACAACAGTTATAAAAACAAAAAGCATTACATCTACGATATACATTAGATTTTTACCATCCGTTGCTATTGCCGAAAGTTGATTGCCAAACAAAATATTTAACATACTGGATAAGGGATGCGTTCCTGCCAACTGTGAAATCCCGATTATTCCTGACAACGAATAGATAAAGCATACTGTACTTGAAAAAATAGTGTTTCCTGATACCAAAGCAGTTACCAGGAACACAGGAAACATTGTAAATGGCATAGCCAATGCAATAAGCAGAAAGAATCTTATCAGCATTAAAATCTGATAAACGCCTATGTCCGTACTTCTGCATATGACAGCACTAACTACAATGAGCAGACAGTTTAGCAACATAATGATAACCGCAGCCAAAAACGAAAACAGAATTTTTGCGCAAAATAATTGGTTCATCGAAACAGGGATTTGCAGCAATTCTTTCAAAACATCGTTTTGGTATTCCGCATGGTATATCTTAATAAACAGCAGCCCTAGCAGAAACGGGAGGAGCATAGCTAAATAGCTGCTATATTTCATATAAAAATCTTCAAAGCTCTTTTGCGGGACATGATAATGCCAGAACGTCATCCCCGCCCAAAATAAGAGCAATACTCCTGTAATGATAAATATGGTCTTCTGTCTCTTGAGTTTTGTAAATTCAGTTTGTATCAGATTAATCATAAAGATTCCTCCTTGCAACAGTTATAATGAACAAAGAAAAAAACACGCATACTGCAAGTACAAATATTGCTGATGCCATCTGGTAATTAGAGGAATTTGGTTCATATTTTATGATAGTTAATCCAGATGTGGTCGGATACCAACTTGCAAAACGTGTATTCGCCACAAAAATACCACAAAATCCATAAACGAATGCTCCGCAGGTTCCTGCCAAAAAAAGATTTCTTTTCAATGTAAAAAGTACAATAATCGGCATCACCGCTATCAGACAGGTGATTCCTGCGACAAACAGTTTCCAGAAAGCCATCCCCACATCCTCCAAGTTAAAAGGATATCGTAAAATCAAAGCAAACAATATACTGCATAGAAAACTGACTGCAACGAATAAGGTAACCGCAAACACTGTAACCGCAATTTTCGCAAATATTAATTTTCTATATGAAACTGGTATGATAAGGTTGCTTTTCAATGTATCTTCTGCGTATTCCCGATTCATCAAAAACCCGCCAAAAAAGGTTATCAGAAATGGAAATATAAGGGTTACATTGTTCCAAAGAATTCCATCTGTCAGTGGCAAATACCCAACTACGGAATTTTCCGCCCCCGTCAGTTGGATTAATGCCAGTAAGCATGACAAAACGACAACTCCTATAGAAAGAGGTAAAAGATAATGTCTTTTTATTTTTTTTAACTCTGCCAAAATCATCGCATCACACCTCCTGTTTCTGATAAAAATATGCCGACAATGCCATGCAAATTAACCCTATCCCAATAAGGACAAGGATACAGGGAAACACAGGCAGTACCCAATTCTGTACACTCTCCACGATTTCCATGCGTTCGGGATTTGCTGTCATAAAAGGCAGACTGCATCGGAACAGTAAAGTCAAAGGGACTGGAACTTTCAATAGCATAATAGAAAATACAAGGCTTACAACAGCATAAATAACAGAACACAATATTGGTAATATGAAGTTCTTCTGAAATATAACTGTAACTGTTATCATAGGCAAAGTTGCGGTAGCTGTCAATACAGACATACTGAGCGAAATTGCTAATTTTAGCGGTATATCCGAAACAGTTCCCGTAAGAACTCCTCCAATCATGGTAGCTCCGATTGCGGCAACACCATAAAAAATCGCCAAAATATAAATGACAAGCACCTTTGCACCAAGCAGCTTCCATCTGGGAACGGGAATTACAGACAGGGTTTTTAGTGTCCCATTTTCATTTTCCATTCGGAACAGGATTGACGCAATAATACCCAAAACAATGGGAAGAACCAAAAAAAAACCAAATTCCATAACAAACATAAGAAGCACATCATAGTTCAGTTTTGCATGGACAATTACTACAGTGAGCGGAATCGGAAAAAGGCAGGCAGCAAGTATGGTGAGCAGAACAAATTTCTGCCGTTTTATCTTTCTAAACTCTGTATCCAACATTTTAAGCAATGCCAACACCTCCCGTAATTTCTTTAAAATAATCCTCAAGACTTTCATCACAAACCCTGCTTTCATAAACACCAATGTTATTCGTGATAAACTCTTGATTTATCCTGCTTAAATCAATATCCGTATCATAAACCCGCATAACATTATCATCTTCAATAAGATAATTTACTCCGCCGCATTTCTGCTCCAGAATCCGAGCCGCGGTTACTGTAGATGATACACGGAATAAAACATATTTCTGGTTTTTCTTTCTCAATTCGTCCATGCTGCTTTCTTCCAGCAGGTTTCCTTCGTGAATGATTCCTATATCATCTGCAAGCAGGTCAATCTCTGACAGGATATGACTGGAAATCAAGATAGTTTTCCCCCGTTCTTTGCTTAAATCCCGCAAAAATTTTCTGATTTCCGCTATGCCAATCGGGTCAAGACCATTTATCGGTTCGTCAAGAATCAACAGTTCGGGGTCATGCATGATAGCATTTGCAATTCCAAGCCGTTGCTTCATGCCAAGAGAGTACTTGCTAAACAGCTTTTTATCCCGATAGGGCAGCCCTACGACATCTAACGCATTTTTTACAGCATCTGGGCGGGATGTGCCACGCAACTTTGCAAAAATCTCCAGATTTTCCGTTCCAGTCAGATTCGGATAAAATCCCGGCGTTTCAATGATTGCACCAATACGGGGGTATACCCTTTTTTCCTGTCCTTTGATGTTTTTCCCAAACACCTGCACTTCTCCAGATGTAATAGAAGTCAATCCTAAAATCATTTTCATAATCGTTGTCTTTCCTGCCCCGTTACGTCCGAGCAGCCCATAGATATGCCCCTTTTTCACGTGCAGGTTTACGGACTTGACAGCTTTCTGTTCTCCATAATTCTTTGTTAAATTCTCTGTTTTAATTACCAAATCATTCATAATTTTTCCTTTCTGTATACGGATTTTAAAATATTGATATCTGTCTGCGAAATCCATTATAGCATTATGAGCCTTGCCAAAACCTTGCCGAAACCTTGCTTTTTTCATGTTTTTCAAAAAAGCCCTGTGCTGTCACAGGACTTTCCGAAACATGATTATAAATGTTGTGCCTGCACCAGTACAGCGTTTTCTTAATCCCCATATACTTAGTGCTTGATATTTTCGTCAGCGCAAGGCGGAGGAAGGAGGCAATGCGGTGGCATTGTTGACTGACGACAACGCGGCGATGGCGTAAATAGCGAGTGCTAAGTGTATGAGGGATTAGGAAATGCTGTACTAGGGATGCTTTCCACCTTTATTTCTCCCTTATGTGCAATTACAAGTTCCTTTACAATGGCTAATCCTAATCCGTTCCCATCCGCCAAACGGGAATCATCACACTGATACATCCGTTCAAAAATATGAGGAAGATTGGACGGTGAAATTCCTATGCCATTATCCGTAACCGCAATCTGAGCCTGACTTTCATTCTCTGTTATCCGTAAAGTCAGTTTATTTCCACCGCTGTGTGTTAAAATATTTTGAATTAAGTTATTAAGAATACGGATATATGCACGAACATCTATTTTCATAAAATATTCGTTTTCTGGAATATCAATATCATATTCAAAATGACTGTTCTCCAATGTGGGTATCCAGTCCGCCATAATATTACGAGATAGTTCGTTAAAGTCAAGTTGTTCAAAATGATATACTTGTTCTCCTGCATCCAATTTTACCCACTCAAACAGAGATTCCACAAATTCCTTTATATCATTTTCTTTCGCCAGTACACGACGATTTAAGTTGCCTGCTTTTATATCTTCTAAAGCTTCCTTAATGACAGACAAACTTTCCTGTACCCGTCGTAATTTTATACTTAAAAGCAGTACACACACCAACGAAAGACATAATATTGCTGTCATCAAAAGCATATTCTTCTTCCCATACTTGGTTATAAATCTGTTTTTTTGTAAAAATACTCCCCTTATTGGATGCCAAAAAACTAAGTAAGTCAAACTCCTTGCCAGTCAATCCTGCCCGTATCCCATTTATCTCAACAATACGGTTTACAGTATCAATCGTCATTCCTTGAAATGTAAGCGTATCTGTATCAGGGCAAGAAACAGGATTAATCTGAAATACCCTGTTTATTGTATCATGGGAGGGTATCCCGCCAGGCAGTTCCAGAAATGACCCAAGCCACTCCCTTTTAGATTTTGCCCAGTCTTCTATCTCGTTCCAGGTGTCCATGCCGCAGAGATAAGCACAGCATTCTGCCGCCTGTGCCAGCTAATCAATGATGCCCCTGATCCCTTCCAAAGAGGCTATGTTGTTTCCCTCCATATACCCCCGGATGCCCTCTATGATCTCCACCGTGGCATAAGGGTTATGGAAGTTCGCCGTCCCTACCGCGACTGCGGCAGCCCCGGCCATGATGAACTCCAGGGCATCCTCAAAGGTGGCGATGCCGCCCATGCCGATCACCGGTACTTCAACCGCCCTGCACACCTCATAGACCATCCGTAGCGCCACCGGCATGATGCCCGGACCAGAGTAGCCCCCTGTCTTACTGGCAAGCACCGGCCTGCGCCTGTGGATGTCTATCTTCATCCCCCGCAGCGTGTTGATCAGGGAAAGCGCATCCGCACCTCCTGATACCGCTGCCCTGGCGATCTCCGTTATATCCGCCACCTCCGGCGAGAGCTTCACGGCCAGGGGCTGCCCGGCATAATGGCGCACCGCCCGGACCACACGCTCTACCACATGTGGGTCGGTTCCGAAAGCCAGCCCTCCTTCCTCCACATTCGGGCAGGAGATGTTCAGTTCCAGCATGTCCACATCACAGTCTGCCAGCCTCTCCGCAACCGCGCAATACTGCGCCAGCGTATGCCCGCAGATATTCACGATGATTTTTGTGTCATGCTGCCGGAGGAACGGCAGGTCATGCTCAATGAAATGCTCCACTCCCGGATTCTGCAGCCCGATGGAATTCAGCATGCCGCTCTGCGTTTCCGCGATCCTGGGGGCCGGATTTCCTTTCCACGGCTCGCTGGAAACCCCTTTGACCGTGACCGCCCCCAGGCGGTCCAGATCGATCAGCTCCCCGTACTCACGGCCTGAGCCAAATGTGCCCGATGCCGTGCCCTGCCTCCGGCAGCGTGAACCCGTTCCCCAGGGACCCCATGAGCCGTACCGTGTCATTATCCCGCAGCCGGGAGAACTGCTCCGTGCCCTTCCCCACCACCCGGTACACCACTTCCACGCTTTCCCCATGGATTGCCGCCAGGCTGATCGGGCGTGCCAGCAGGTTTCTCTCATCCGGCCCCTCCTTTCTCCGTCAGGCGCATTGCCTCTATCATCTCATAAGCGATGCTGATGTCCGTCAGCTCCTTCGGCAGACTGGAACGTGGGTGCCATGCCGCCGCTGACAGTTCTCCGGTGTCGATGTGCAGTTGGTCCGAACCGTCCAGCTCCGCCGTATAGCCCGCGATCACGGAACCGGAAAAGCCCCAGGGCTGGCTCCCAAAGTATTTAAGGCCCCTGATGCGGATGCCCGTTTCCTCATAGACTTCCCTCTCCGCCGCTTCCTCCAGCGTCTCCCCTGCCTCCACAAGGCCTGACACCAGAACCCATTGCGGGAGGGGACGGTCCCCGTACTTCGTCATCAGAAGCCTGTCCCCGTCCGTGACCGCCACCATGACCACCGGGGCGATGGCCGGATAAACGGTGTCCCCGCAGTCCGGGCAGCTAAGCGACCGCCGCCCCCTGTCCTGCGCTCTCACACCTCCGCACCTTCCGCAGTAGACATTCCTCTCATACCATCCAGCCAGGTGCAGGGCAGTGGCCCCGGCAAAATACGCCCAGCCCGGCAGGATGCCGTCAAGCTCCCGGAGCGGAAGATACTGTATGCCTCCCCTTATCCTCCTGCTGCCGTCCTCCGATACCCGCAGCAGCACCTCTCCGCCACGGAAGGAGAAAAAGCAATCCTCCGGCTCCGGTTCCCTGTCACGGAATGCATGGTCCAGGCGGTAGGGGAAAATGTCCTGTATCATTGCCCCATCCCTCCTTTACAGATGCCGCAGGTTCTCACGGTATCTCCTGAGTTCCGTTTCGTCCACCGAGCCGATGACCTCATCCAGCCACTTGATCATCCTGTTCCTGTCCTTCGGCAGATGCCCTTCCACGTTGACGCAGTTGGACGCGCCCATGGTGGCAAAATAGGTATCAATAGCGAGCCCTTCTATCAGCATCCGCAGCTCGTACAGCTTTTCAATCTCCGTTTCCTCCGCCCAGTTCCCGGCCTGAATCTCCTGGTACAGCTCCGAGGATGGGTAGATGGTCAGCATTGAGGAAACAATGATCTTCGGGTGGAGCTGGTTGAACACCGCCGCCGTGTTCTTCACCCCTTCCTCCATGTGCCCGGAACCATAGATGCCGGCAAGGTAAAAGAAATTGTAGTCCATGCCCACTTCGTCCAGGCGCTGGCACTCCGTAAGGATTTCCTTTACCCCGAAGCCCTTGTGCATGAAGGACAGGGATTCCTCGTCCCCGGCCTCCACGCCGATGGTGAGGCTGTTGTACCCCATTTCCCGCAGTTCCCTCAACTGCTCCGTGGTCTTCGGCGTGATGTCCGTGATGCGGGCAAAACAACCGATGGACTGCACTTTGGGGTAGTATTTCTTTACCAGCCCTGCCAGCGTTTTCAGTTTGTCGAAGCTCAATACAAAGGGATTGGCCCCGGTAAAGAACACCCTCTTTGCGTTCCGGTAATAGCGGCTCATTTCCTTCAGATCCGCCTCCACCTCTGACAGGGGGGACATCCTGAACTTGAACGGCACGTCCTCATAGAGCGTGCAGAATTTACATTTGTGGTGGGTGCAGCCTGCCGTCACCTGGATCAGTGCGCTGCACGCCTCATAGGGCGGCCTCCATATCGTTCCTGTGTAATGCATAAGTCATCTCTCCTTCCGTTCATTCACTTATTTTCGCCAGCGCCCCACGGAGCGCTGCTGCCTTATCCGTCCATTCCCAGGGAAGCTGCAGGTCTTTGCGCCCAAAGTGCCCGTATGCCGCCGTGGGACGGTAGATCGGCTTCTGCAGCCCCAGCCCCCTTATGATGGAGGATGGGCGCAGGTCAAAGTGTTCCTCCACCAGCTCCAGTATCCTGTCATCGGGAACCGCCCCTGTGCCGAAGGTGTCCACCGATACGGAGACCGGCTTCGCCACGCCGATGGCGTAAGCTATCTGTATCTCGCAGCGGCGGGCCAGCCCTGCCGCCACAAGGTTCTTTGCCACATACCTGGCGGCATAGGAAGCGCTCCGGTCAACCTTTGTAGGGTCCTTCCCCGAAAATGCGCCGCCTCCGTGTCTGGCGGCCCCGCCGTAAGTGTCCACCACGATCTTCCTGCCCGTCAGTCCGGTGTCCCCCTGGGGGCCTCCTATCACGAAGCGCCCTGTGGGGTTGACCAGGTATCTGGTGTCTTCGTCCATCAGGCATTCCGGGATCACCTTGCGGATGACTTTCCCGATGATGTCCTGTTCGATGGTGTCATGCCCGATCTCCGGAAGGTGCTGGGTGGACACTACCACGGTATCCACCCGTACCGGCCTGCTGTCCTCATATTCCACCGTCACCTGCGCCTTCCCGTCCGGCCCCAGGTACGGGATGTCCCCGCCTTTCCTTGCCTGGGCAAGTTCTCTTGTGAGGGCATGGGCCAGATAGACCGGCATGGGCATCAGCTCGTCCGTTTCGTCCGTGGCATACCCGAATACCATCCCCTGGTCGCCGGCCCCAAGCTCCTGCTTCTTGCTCCCCCGGACCTCCAGCGCCCGGCTGACACCCTGGGCAATGTCCGGTGACTGGCCGTGGATGGCGGTGATCACTGCGACCGCGTCCGCATCAAACCCGAAACGGTTGTCCCTGTACCCAATTTCACGGATCGTATCGCGGGCAACTGCCTCAATGTCGATCCCCTCCAGTCCCCCGGCTGATACCTCCCCCATGATGAATACTGCACCTGTCGAGGCGAACACCTCGCAGGCCACCCTTGCATCGGGCTTTTTCCGAAGGACTGCATCCAGGATGGCATCTGCGATCTGATCGCAGAGCTTGTCCGGGTGTCCTTCCGTTACGGATTCCGAAGTAAATAGTTTTCTCATATGTGGTTCCTCCTTGTCGTATGATCCAGGACGGGGCCAGCCATTCCGTCCTCCTTTATGCGGACGGACAAGATGTTTTGTGAGAACAGGCGCCCGCCTTCGTACAGCCGGTATTCCAGCCGTGCCTCCAGGCCGTTCCCGTCCGCCTCCATGGTGCAGCTCTCCGTCTCCGCCAGAAAGCCAATCTCCCCAAAGGGCGTCCGGTAAAGGGCCTTTGTCCTCTCCCCCGGCATGAACCGGAAACTGCCGGAGATAGCACCGCTCCTGTCAAGCCTTATCTCCGTTTGTGACAGGAACAGGAGATTGTCCGTGACATTCCCATGTTCATCCAGTTCCCGGTAGCTGACCTGATATCCCCCGCCCTGGGGTGAGCAGATCCCTGTCGTCCTTGTCAGAATTGCTTCCGGCCCGCCCCCTGCATCCAGGATTCCCAGGACGGAAACCTGAACGTCTTTCCTCATCCCTTTCGCCTCCGTTCAAGCACAGTCTAAAACGAAAAAATGGATATAACAAGTACTGTCTTTTAATGGTCCTGGACGTATTTTTAACACCTGGTATCTTATGAAAAACCGGTATTTAAAAATACACTATCTTGATACCAGGCGCAAAATACGGTATAATTTCCCCATGTAAAGGAGGTCTTTTCTATGGCTGACAACAAATTTTCCCGCAGCCAGAGCCTGATGGCAAGCTGCGTCCCGATGACCACCCTGCAGTCCATCCTCGGTGGAAAATGGAAGATTCTCATTGTGTGGTACATCGCTGTATATAAGGTCCAGAGGTTCGGGGAACTGCAAAGGAGGATCGGAGACGAGATCACAAAGTCAACGCTGACAAAGCAGCTCCGGGAACTGGAAAACGACGGCTGGATCAACCGCCAGATTTACCAGGAGATACCGCCCAAGGTGGAATATACTCTTACGGAGCTGGCCGAGAGCTTCGTCCCCATCCTGGAACAGATGAAGGAATGGAGCGAAGTACACCTGTGCCGTCCCAGGCTTGCAGCGGAGGAGGAAAAGTAGGGGATCCATGTGTATTGCTAAAATCCGTACAGAAAAGACGCTTCACTTGCTCTGGCAGCCGTCTTTCTTCATTGGCATACAATAAGGGAACCAGCCTATCCCTGCCGGTTCCCTTTTATCGTTTGTGCTTTATTGGTTTTCTTCGTATGGTTCAGATATATAAAGAACCACTTATGCAATAAATCCCGCATGACGTGCGCATCTACGATATGCCCCACCGCCACAAGGCTGAAAATGATCACCTTCTTAAAGATTCCCTTAAAGCCCACCTCGCTGGAGAGCTTCTTCTCCACCGCAGCCGCCATAAGGCCGGTGATGTAGTCCACCACCACGAATACCACCAACGCATAAAGGAAGCCGTCAAAACCTCCCATGACCGCACCCAGCGCACCGCCAAGTGCCGCAAACGCATACTGTGCCGCCTCAATAAAATTCTTCATTCTGTTCTCCTCCTTAAAATCAGACATAAAAATAAGCACCTTTTCGGTGCCATCAACTGTTACGCGCATTCCACATATCGGATGAATGCTTTTCCATGTCCTTCATTTACCCCTGCCTCGGTCTCCGCAGGGTAATATTTCCCGTTGTGGGTGAATGGTGCGACACCGTCCACATAGCCGGAGCCGCCTGCACCGGACTGCCCATAGTGCCCGCCGAACCATCCGCCACCGCCGCCAGAGGAACAACTGCTGCTTGATGAATAATAATCCCCTATGCCGAAATTTTCAGACGGACTGCTCCCTATGGAAATCTGCCTGCCTCCCAATGCACCGCCGGAGCCGTTCCCACCTTTATGGGCGGTCCCGCCCTCTATCCCGCCTCCACCACCTCCTCCCGCCACAATTAGGATACAGGAGCGGTTGATATAAGACGGCCCGTTGGAATTATTCGTGCCGAGAGCGTAAGGCTTCGTTGCCACATGGGTGGAGCCGCCTCCGCCTGCCCCATACTGCTTGCTGCTGGTATAATTGTAACCGCTCCCGCCGCCGTTTGCCCCCGATGACGTGCCTTTCGGAGAACCGCCGTTAAAGACATAGACCACTTCATCCTTCTTCATCCTTTTATAGCCTTTGGAATGCCCGCCAAGCCCTCCCTCCGCTACAATGCTGTCCCCTTTCGCCTCACCCCCGGAAGCACCCCACACCTCAAATTCATAGATGCCGTCCTGCGGGATAACGAACTGTACATAATTCCCGGTATAAACAAAGTCATACTCCGTTGTTACCCACATGGCATAGAGCGTTGCCCCGGCAGGGAACACCCCTCTCTCCCCCGGCTTATAGGACGGTGTGGAAAGGGAATCAATGCTCCACCCACAGAAGGACATATTTTTTCTCGTATAAGGGCTTGCCGGGACTGTGGTGGGTTCGCTTTGGGAATTTCCATTGTTGTAATAACAGAAAGCGGTAAAACTTTCTTTCTCCCCACTCTCTGCAAGGGTGCCGCCATTGGACATCAGCCCTATGGTCATCTGCTTTTTAAACACAGCATATAAGGTGAATGGTTCCTCCGAAGTAATAATAAACTCGGAAAGCACCTTCTTTTCCGCAGAACCACGCCTCATAGGATTCTTCTGTATAGCCGTTCTGCTCCATCGCCTCCCGGTTCCTCTGCTCATGCTTTTTCTGCTGCCACCATTATCCAAGAAGTCTGATTATCCAAGGAATTCCTGAAACTCCGTAAGGCACGGTACTTCTGCCGCATCTTCTCGGATAATCATAGCTGTTTATTTTACAGATAAAAACCCAGGCATCTTATTTTCCGTGTCGCTGCCGGACTCGACCGGTTCGCTTCCAAACCATTTTTCATTCCATTCACGCAGATGCCTGTCCGTTGTATCCTGTGTCATTTCTGCATAAATCAGGGTAGAGCTGAGGGACACATGGCCAAGAAAATTTTTGATTACTACCAACGGTATCCCTGCCTCCAGCATATGGCTTGCAGTCGTGTGCCGCATTGCATGGGGAGGATAGCTTTCTGCCATGAACATGTCCGTATGTTTCTCCCTGGCGGCGCCAACATATTTTTTGAAAATTTCTTCCACACAGGAGACACTCATATGCTCGTGAGTCTGGCTTGAAAATACATGTCTGTTTGACTGGTTCTGGATGCCCTGATGGATAAGATACTGCCTCAGCATTTTTGCGCATCTGGCCGGTATCCCGATTTTTCTTGCCTTTCTGCCTTTCCCTGTAAGGATGAGCGAGGCTGTTTCATTACTGTTAAAACAGACATTTCTGACAGTGAGGTCGCATATTTCCTGCGCGCGTGCCCCGCTGGCGTACATGGTGCTCAACAGCACTTTGTCCCTGAGTCCCGTGCTTCTCGTTTCATCAGGCATCTGCAGAAGTATGGTTATCTCCGGGACCGTAAATATTGTCCGCAGCTGTTTTTTCCCTTTTTTCAGAGGAATCTTTAAAAGGCTGTTCCGGAAAACGGCTGCTGCATCAAAATCCCTGTTTTGTGCATATCCGGAAAATGACAGGAGTGCGGACAGACGCTGGTTTTTCGTCGATACACTGCAGTGGCGCTCATTTTCCAGCCAGTCCAGAAATCCCGTAAGGTTCTCATAATTAAGATCCTCAAAGCTGATATCACCTGCCGGAATCCCGTGTTTGTTATACATATACTCCAGCAAAAGCCGGAATGCATATTTATAAGATTTTATCGTATTTGGACTCACACCCACCGAAACAGGAAGGTGCCTGTCAAAAAAGGTTTCCAATAACTCCATAAACTTTGACGGTTTATTCTTCATACTCCACCTCCGGAAAAATATTTGATGTAAAGTCTCCAAACCGGTCCAATACATCCGGGAAGATCTCGGTATTAAACTTCAGGTATTTTTGTGTTTCTGCAAGGCTGTTATGTCCCAGATAGATAGAGAGATAAGGAACGGCATCATCAATCCTGACTCCCATTTTATCAGCCTGTCTGAATGCCTTGAATGCAAATATATGACGCAGACAGTGCAGGCATGCACCACGCTCGTGCCTGCTCCGTCCGGGAATGTCTATTCCGGAAACCCCCAGTATTTTCTCAAATCTATATTTTGCCCCGACGGCTGGAATGGCATTGTTGCTATGGGGCACACCAAATACAAAGGCATCAGGGCTGCCTATCAGATCAGCTGCGCAACAGTACCTGTAGAGTATGTCTGTAAGGGTATCATGCATTGGAACGATACGCTGCTTGTCACCTTTTGTATGCCGCAGGGTAATGAGCCCTGCTTCAAGGTCAATATCCTTCATTTTTATGGAAACCGTTTCACCGATCCTCATGCCACACCCATACATTAGCCGGAGAATCATGGGCATCTGCAGATGGATCAGGGGATATTTTGAGTTGCCATTTACTGGCGGGCAGGTATCAGCCTGCAGGAATATACGTTCCAGCTCATCATCGGAAAAGATATAGGGGACATAATCATCATGTACCTTTGGAACTGTCGGAATAAATACTTTTATTCCGTACCCGGATAGGAAATCAAGAAACTTGCGCAGAATTTTTACCTTTTCGGCAATGGTTCTCGGTCTTCCTGTGAGTGTGTTTATCCATCCCACAGCCAAATGTTCATCAATGGTTTTATCAGTATGGCCAACACTGCAAAGATATCTGTCAAACAATTCCAGTGTCTGTATGTCATGCTCATATGCGCTTCTGCTTACAGACTTCTGGCGCATTGAAAGGAAATCCCGGATCTCCGGTGAAAAGATGCTTTCATAAACCTTCATATCCCGCAGCCTCCTTCCAAAAATTCTTTAAATGCCCCTGTCGGTTCAGGAACAGCAACCGCACAGGTGCGGAGCCGTTCAATATCCAATTTTGCATAATGATTGATTGAATCAGGGTCTGCATGCCCCAGAATTCCCCTTATTATTTCGTATGGGACATCGTCATTAACCATGGATGTAGCCAATGAAGCCCTGAATATATGGAGTCCGCGTTTCTTTCCTTCCGTATTGATTCCTGCGGCTTTAAAGTATTTTTTCGTTTCAGACCGCAGCAGCGCCGTTGTTGCCGGAAAGTATGGCGCATTGTGCCGCAGAAATATCCTGTCTTCATCTGTTGCCGGGCGTGCATTGTGAATATAGTCCAGCAGTGCCGCCTCAATTTCCTGCAGCAGAGGCAGACAAAGTTCCACGCCGGTTTTTTGCTGTACAAATGATATGTTTTTATGCAGAAAATCAATATTGTCCATACGGAGCAGAACGATATCTCCCGAACGCATCCCTAATCTTGTAGCAAAGAGAAGCATTGCATAATCACGTTTTCCGGTTGCGGTGTTTCTGTCCACTGCGGCCTCAATTTTCTGAATTTCCTCGGTGGTGTAACTGGCAGGAAGTTTAAATTCCCGTTTATAATGAGGGATGGATGTAGAGTAGTCTGCCGCCACAATCCCTCTGGTAAAAAGGAACTTTAGGAAAGAGCGTACCACCGCCCAGGCATCCTTGTTTTTAAGTTTAAAACAGGCTCCGGTTACACTGGAAACAGTCAAACCATTTAGTCCATCATTTCCACAGGCAGGACAGTTCGTTAAGAAAGTCCTTAACATCCGGCGTTTGTCGGAAACAGTCTTTTCCTTGTTCCCGATATCACGGCAATACTGTTCGTAAGACCGGATGGCATGTTCACAGTCTTCTGGCAGGGTATATGTTGTGTGGTAGGATTTCCGGACTTTGTATTCCGCGCCAAGACAGTAATCATTCAGCCTTCTAACAGCAGTGCGCGTTTCCACAATTCTGAAATGGCGGGTGCCACTCGCTGCTATGTAATCATAATAGCTCCTGCCGACATCCGGATCATACCCATCAATACCGTTTTCCTGCATATACAGATCAATCCCTGCGAGAATCCGTCGGTATTTGTTTATAGGACGTTCTTTGTAACATTTCTTTCTTAGGAAATTTATGAAGTTTTCCAGCAATTCCCTAAATTGTTCATTTTGAATTTCAGCTGGTTCCATGGTTGATATCCTCCTTATTAAGATTTCTTCTATTCATTCTAAAGGATTTATGATTATCCGAGAAGATGTGGCAGAAGTACCGTGCCTTACGGAGTTTCAGGAATTCCTTGGATAATCAGACTTCTTGGATAATGGTGGTTATCTGAGTTCTCAGATAACCACCACGGGCGGTAATATCTCTGGTATTCTTCTTCCGTAACTTCCAGTGTGGATTCTTCATTTCCAGATTTGATTGTGATTTTCCTAAAAGACATAAAGCGTTCCTTCCTTTACGCCTTCGTAAAGTTAGGAACGCTCTCATTCAGATGTGGGACTGGCTTTGAAAAAAAGCAAAAATGGCCCTGAGAAAGCTCTTTGTAAGAAATCTAAAATAATTCACTAGCTTTACTCCGGCCATTCGTGACTCGA
>ERZ808051.1351-NODE-1351-length-16819-cov-23.900191_pt1 | contig 16819 bp, 16 predicted proteins | sample MGYA00380199_ERZ808051 | MGnify/ENA primary metagenome ERZ808051 (study PRJEB31490, sample SAMN06133391) | mouse gut metagenome | isolation source: J11 | host: mice | place: China: Chengdu | collected 2015-05 ...
TACATCAGCATATTTTTCATTAATCTTAAAAATTTAACCCTAAATCCTTTCCGGATTTAGGGTTTTTCTACAGGCTGTAAGGACTTTTTATTAAGTCCTTATTTTTTATTATTCTATCATATTATATATGACTTTACTATAGAATTATTAATTTCAGTTGATAGTTGGCTTAATTAAATAATTTAAATTTATTTTCTTTATTACTACGATTCGTATAACCATATAGATACAGTTCGTTGTAAAATATCAACGCAGTTTTGATACCATGGCTTTACTTTTGCCAACATATTGATTCAAAAATCTCTGACAGTCATCCTCTTTGATGTCGCATAGTTTGTAATTCTTCATATTTTCCATTTTGACCTCCAATCTCGCATACGCCTGTTATGACGCATACGCAATAATTTCTGAAATTCCTTGAAATTCGGTCGGCTCTGCCGTCCGATGTAAACTGTCAGGCGTCACAGCATACGCCTGACTTTAACCTGCTTAAAATAATCATCGGGAATATTGATGATATTCTGTGATTATTTGCTTAAAAATAACTGCTGTTTTCAGTTATTACAATTACAAATTCATATTGTGTTTCATCTGCCTTTCTGACCTCGACAAATGCCCACAAATCGAGTTTTACTGCTTTTTTGAGTAGTTTGCTTATTCGATTTTTCTTTCTCATTTTTTGTTGAGAGGGGTTTTAATATTGTTTGTCATCATTTTATGAACCGGGGGTGGTTCAAATTTTGTGGACGGTATAGATGTTGCTCTGTTGTGCATTATCCAAATATCTTTTTGCTACATCAACATAACCTTTATCTTTCAGACTTTTAATAGCCTTGCGACATGAGTTTTCACACATACCACAGTAATGAGCAATGTTCGGTACTGACCAATAGCTTTGGTCTCTTTTGTCTTTTGCTTTGGTCAAGAATGAATAAACCACAAACTCATTCGGCGTTAGATCTTCATCAAATATTTTGTTTGGCAAAGTAAAATAATTTCCGTTAATGCTATCAACCTTCCTTTCTAAAAAAATATCCCTCCATATAGGTAGGCAGTGGGAATGATGTTTTGACACCCATTTTTTGAATTGTTTACAGATTATTTACAAAATCAACCATCTCCTAATCCAAATTCAGAAAAAATAAAAAAGAGCCAAATCTTTTACATACAATTTATCCCTTGGTGCATACAATTTTTTCAAATTGTTCTGATACACTTTGGGCGAGAAAATATGTAAAAAATTTGACTCTATCAAATCTGATTTATTAGGCTTTGAGGATTAAAAGCTTTCACAAACAATTTAATGCTTTCCTGCTTAACCCTGCTCCTGATCTCAAGTAGTAAATAATTTTAATCAGTGATAGCAGTAACTATAAAAGTTGCCCTTATTCAGTTTTCAATGTATAAAGTTGACATCTTCTGCCAACAATATTTAGTTTAGCAAAACTCATTTCTGCTGTCAATAAATTTCCATCGACAAATTTTTATATTTATTTTAACCGAAAAAATTTTTTCAAAATTTTAAATATTTATGTTATAATAGAATCATAAAATTCAGGAGGCTGTTATGACATACGAAGCTATTTTAGACTTTTGGAAAAAGCAAAATATAAAAAATGCCGACGAATTGGCATCTGTGTTAAGCTCATATTCAGTTAACTTTGCATATAACTCAGGTAAAATCGAGAATGATGAAATCACCTATCACGATACCCGTGAGGTGTTTAATAAAAATGGCGTGACTTCATACACCGGCTCAACGAAAACTTTATTTGAAATTCAAAATTCTAAGGCTGCTTATGAAAGAATGTTAACGGCATTTGATACCAAACAAACAATTGATGAAGAATTTTTAAAAGAAATTCAGATGACTCTTACGAATGGTACTTATGATGAACGCAGATATCAGATAGGAGAACGACCGGGTGAATATAAGCACCACGATTATGTAACAGGGAAAAATGAAGTTGGTGCATCTGTTGATGATGTGCAGGAAGAGGTTTGTGAGCTGCTTGACGAGTTAAAGGATATAGATGATAAAAATGCTTTGGTTGCTGCTGCATATTTTCATGCCAAGTTTGAGAATATACATCCGTTTTCAGACGGTAACGGCAGAGTGGGCAGACTCCTGATGAATTATATTCTCCTGATTCACAATCACCCGCCAATTACGATTTATGAGGAAGACAGAAAGAATTACTATAACGCTCTTGAAAAATTCGATGAAGAATTGGAGCTTAATTGTTTGATTGACTTTTTGAAATCACAGTTAGTAAAAACTTGGGTAAAGCAATTAAATAAATCTAAACAAAAATCCTCGTTATCTGATTTTACGCAATAGTAAATCGGTTCGGATATATTCCTTATTTTAATAGCATAGTATATTAAATAAGGAGGTTGTGTGATGGATTTCAAAGACAAATCATTCAGCACAGACGGTTGCAATCAGTTCCCCTTATTCTTTCCGCCGCAGCATCAGAACAGACAGCCGGGTATGGAATGCACAATGAATCCCAAACCGATAGCGGAATGCTGTAGAAATCAATGCCGAAGGCTTGAGGGCAAAATAGCATTGATAACGGGCGGCGACAGCGGTATCGGTCGGGCAGTTGCTTACAGCTTTGTGCGGGAAGGCGCGGATGTTTCAATTGTTTATTATGATGAGGATACCGATGCACAGGAAACGGCAAAGCATATTAAGAAACTGGGCGGAAAATGCCTTTTAATCAAAGGGGATTTGAATGACCCTGCCTTTGCAAAAAAATGCGTAAAGGAAACCGTCAGCTGCTTCGGAAAACTCGACATTCTGATAAACAATCATGCGGTTCAGTTTATACAGCAAAGTATTCTGGATATTTCGGATGAACAGCTGTCCTTCATCTTTCATAATAATGTTTTTTCCTTTTTCTATCTGATAAAAGCGGCGCTGCCGTATTTGAAAAAAGGCTCAAGCATTATAAACACTACATCGGTAACCGCATATCAGGGCAATAAGGATTTAATTGATTACAGTGCAACAAAGGGTGCAATTGTAGCACTGACGCGTTCACTTTCACAGTCGCTTGTCAGTAAGGGCATAAGAGTCAATGCGGTTGCACCCGGTCCTATATGGACACCGTTGATTCCCTCGTCCTTTTCTGCTGAGGAGGTGCGCACCTTCGGTTCAAAAACATCCAAAGTGCCGATGCTGCGTGCAGGTCAGTCGTGTGAAATTGCGCCGTGTTATGTATTTCTGGCATCGGATGATGCAAGCTATATGACAGGTCAGGTGCTTCATCCCAACGGCGGAACAATTGTTGGCTCTTAAAATATCTATTTATATAAAGTATGACAGCAGGGGCAGAGATGTAACCGCTGTCTTTTTATCATAATTATGTATATTAATCCAAAATTTGCAAAACATAAAACAGAAAGTGAGGTTTCTGTTTATGTTTAAGCACGAAAAACAATTATTCCATCCCGTAGAGGTAGAAAAGTCCAATCCGCAGTATGCAGCGTTGCTTCAGGAGCAGCCGGCGGTGCAAACGGTGAATTGAAAGCCGCAATGCAGTATATGTCGCAAAGTTTCCGCATTAAGGACCCTGAAATTAAGGACTTGTTTTTAGATATTGCTGCCGAAGAGCTCGGTCATATGGAAATGGTGGCACAGACTATTAATCTTCTTAACGGTCACGATGTTGAAGCGACAACCGTTCCGGCAGGAGAAATCGAATCCCATGTTCTTTTGGGACTGAATCCCGGTCTTATCAATGCATCGGGATATTCCTGGACAGGAGATTATGTAACCGTTACGGGGGATCTGTGTGCCGATTTGCTTTCTAATATTGCATCCGAGCAGAGAGCAAAGGTTGTGTATGAATATCTTTACAGACAGATTGACGATAAAAAGGTTAAAGAAACGATTGATTTTCTCTTGAATCGTGAAGAAGCACATAATGCAATGTTCAGGGAGGCATTTAACAAGGTGCAGAACAGCGGCTCAAACCGCGATTTCGGCACAACAAAGGCAGCAAAAATGTATTTCAGTATGTCTGAACCTTCGCCTGAAAATAATCCGTTTTCCAAAACGGATGTTGAACCTGTGTCATTCAATTGACTTGTATATATATTGTAAAAATACAATTTATATATTATAGGTTTTATACTACTTGTCTGCCAAATGGATGTTTAGGTTGCTAAATTATTTGAAATTTATTTGTGAGAGATTTTTGAGAGATTCAAATCTCAAAATGAATCGGTTTAGTTTCTCGAACCACTTTAGTTCGATGAACTGACCGATTCTTTTGTATTTTGGCGGTTTTTTAAAGTATAGGGCAGGCTCTCGTTTTTCTGTAAAAAGAAAATTGGGAGCCTGTTTTTATATTTAGGTCAAGGATTCGAACCACCCTATTTCGTTTTTATGGTATAGGGTATTTAAATGACGGAGTCAGGGAGTATCATAAAACAATAAATTTTTTGAAGGAGGTATATTTTTATGAAATATACGAAAAAATTCAAAGAGGATATCGTTACAAGATATTCCAAGGGAGAATCGGTACACGATTTGTCTCTATCAACCGGAGCTAGTGTCAGCACAATATACAGTTGGATTAAGACTTCTGTTGGTATTGTTCCGGTAACCGGTTTGCATAAGACCATAAAAGAACAGGAAAGAAAATTAAAAGGCTTGAGAGTATGATAGAAATCATACAGAATGCTGATTTTTTCAAGGAAGTTTCTTTGTCTGAAAAATTAGAAATTATTGATGAAGTTTGGGAAGAATATGGTATTAATGCTTCTTGTGATGCTTTGGATGTTGCACGAGGTACTTTCCATAATCATCAAAAGCGAGGTAAGGGCAAAAACTATCTACACGAAAAGCGCAAGAAAGAATTGTTACCTGAAATTCTAAAAGTTGACCAAGAATTTCATCATATCTATGGTGCAAATAAAATAACTGCTGAATTAAAAAATCGTGGTTTTAATGCAAGCAAAAATACAATTCTCAAAATTATGGAAGAGGAACATATAAGAAGTTTACGAATGGATAAAAATTATCATGCTTTTCTTAACAGTGAAAAGAAAAATGTATTAAACAGAAAATTTGATATGGATAAACCTAATCAAGCGTGGGTGAGTGATGTTACATATTTGCAAATTGATGAGAACCGACCTAAGTGTTATTTCCTATGTGTCATAATGGATTTGTATTCAAGAAAAATAATTGCTCATTCAGTAGGTGAAAGCAATAGTAAACGATTAATAAATCTTACACTTAAAAAAGCAGTTGAAGTGCGTGGCGTGCATAAAGATCTTGTGTTTCATAGTGATAGGGGTTCTAATTACACATCTAAATCATTTGGTGACTTGATAAATGAGTATGGCTTTATCCAATCATTTTCCAAACCGGGTACACCATATGATAATGCAGTCATAGAGTCCTTTTTCCAAAATTTCAAAATAGAATGTTTTAACCATTATTTCAATATAAAATCTAAAAAAGAATTGATAAATATTGTAGATGAATATGTCAATTTTTATAACATCAAAAGATCACATTCCTATTTGAATTATGTATCTCCAAATCAGTATGAAGAAAGGTATTTTAATAAGCAAATATAAAATATTTAAAATTTTTTAAACTTTTTGTGTTACCTTTTTGATCTTTTGACACTATATATATGAAAGGCAAAATTTTGTTATTTTTCCTTGTCAAGACATAAAAATGATACATTTTTGTCGAAAAAATGAACAATTTTGCATTTTGTATTGACAATTAGCATATTAAGCCTATATTAAAGCTGTAAATTTATATATTTTACAGGGACAAATTCATCTTATTTCTCGGATGCTTTGCTTCCAATATCTCACGGGTTTTGCTTGTGCTGATATGAGTATATATCTGTGTAGTTGCAATAGAACTATGTCCGAGAAATTGCTGAATATATCTTATATCCACATCTTCGTTGTGGAGCTCGGTGGCAAAAGTATGTCTGAACATATGTGGTGTAATGTGCAATGGTGCGCCAACAGCATTTGCATAATCATTAACCATATATCGTATAGACTGCTCAGATAAGCGATTACCTAGCCTATTAATAAATAGATAATCAGACTTTTGCGAACGGCTGACCAGGTAATCGCTTATCGTTTTACCTAACTCATTACTTATACACATAATTCGTTCCTTAGAGCCCTTACCGAATATGCGTATTGTGTTGTCGCCGAGATTGATAGCTGTAGTCTTAAGATTAGAAACTTCTGAAACTCGCATACCGGTAGAAAATAATAGTTCAAGAACAACGATATTTCGCAGTGTTACTTCTTTCTGATACTTGGTAACAGCAACAGAATGCTGTTTGTATGCATGAGTAAGCATATCCTGAATACAGCTTAACGGTATAGTACGAGGTAGCTTAATCGGTTCTTTGTATTTTAGAATGATTTTGTGGAATGGATTGAAATCAATAATATCCTCAATTTCCATATATCTGTAAAATGCTTTGACGCAAGCAATCTTCCGCTTAGCACTTTTAGGCCTATACCGATTGTGCAGCATATTGATATATGAATTGAGTTCATTTTTGTCAAAGCAGTCACGCTGATTCATAAAATCACAGAACTGTTTTAAATCGATTTTGTAAGCCTTTAGGGTTAAATCACTTAAACCCTTCAAGGACTTGCAAGCAATCAGGTATTTGTCCTTTTCATCAACTAAATTAAACATAAAAAATCCTCCGTATATTGATAAATCAATTATGACGGAGAATACATCAAAAGTCGATTGAAAATGACATATATTTTTATAAAAGTGTGTAATTTTGATATTAAAAATGTGCATTTTTGCATTTAGGATTGATTTTATTAGCACTTTGTGCTATTTAAAATAAAAAATTATATTAAGTAAAGGATAATCAAGAATTATCCTAAAACCAGAATGGAATTATAATGAACGAGTTTAAATTTACCTCACGTGAGTATGAATTAAAAGAAGCTAAAGATGCTATAAAATCAAATGAATTTACTATATATAATTATTATAACAACAGCGGAATCACTCACTTTTTAAAAAAATTGCAACAAGATTTGTGTAATGAAAAGAATTTGTGTTTCTATATTGATTGTAATGGAACAGATAAAATAGCAGAACAAATAATCAAGCAAATTTTATCAGGTTATAATGAAAATATACTTAATACTTTTATAAAAGAAAAAAAGGCTGTTGAAATAGTCAAAAAAATCCTTTTTCCATTGCTTCGCAATATTGATGCGACTCCTTATATAAATATAGCAGGATTAGGAGCAGACGCAATTGAAGCAATAATTGATAGTATTGATGTCGATTTAGAACATATATCTGATTATAAAATAGAAAAAGCATTAATTAAACTTTTAAATCGTTTTAACGAAAAAAAGAATATTAAGACAATTTGCTTGTTATTAGATAATACTGATAATCTTGATCAAAATTCTATAGATTTTCTTGCATCTTTAATAAATTACGATTTCATGAAAATCATGTTCATGAGACAAAATACTTTATTAAATGGTGGCACTGAAGCTTTATCAAAACTGTCTTCTACAGAATTTAAAACATGGCAAATCAACACAAGTTTTGATAGACCTGATGATGCGTTAATAAAAAAATTATTTGAATGTTATGGATCAGAATTTAAAGACGAATATATGACAGTTTTCAAAGAATATAATCGAAATATTCATATTATCATTTCTTATATAAGAGGTTTTAATATGAATTTTCAAGCAATAGATAGTACTACACTTATAGTCTTGAAAATTCTACTTATAGTTAAGACCAAATTGAGCGTAAAACTTATACTAGATATTTTAACTAATATGCAGGATGCTTACGAGCTTAACCCTCATTGCGGTTTTGAAAACATACTAAAAGAGATTGAAGAGAAAAACCTAATTATAATTAAAGATAACGATATTTCATTAAATAATAGTATCGTTACATTATCAAATATTAAAATTGTTCAATCGGATAAATTATATATTACATCATACATACTTAATGCATTTGAATCTAATATAAATTTATTGACAATAGAACAATTAAAATTTGCAATAGATAATTTGACTAGAGACTATAGTAAAAGAAAAAAGTATATTTTTCTTCTTTTAAAAAAAGAAAAAACTACAAATTGTATCGAATTAAAATATCTAGATATGTTGTTAAATTGCACCAAGAATGAATTGTTTGAGGCTTGTGCAATGTATTACAACTTGCAAATTTATGATATGCCGTCAACTCTATTACTTCAACACAAACAATTTTCACAATGCAGACAATATTTAATACTTTCTTCATTATTAGACGAGCGACTTCATAGAGAAAATTATGGAGACAAACTAAAAGCTTTAATTGATAGTAGCAGAAATAATAATGAAAAATGTCTTTTAACAGCTATATATTTTACTGCTTTATTTAATGAAAACAGATCCGATTTAGGTATTAAAATATTAAAAGATAGTGAAAACGAGTTATATTATGAAAAGTTTTCAAACTCGAAATATTATTATTACCTATTAAGAAATGTTAGCTATTATATAGATAATATTAATGAAGCAAAATTGAACTATGAACTATGCTTATTTAATTTTGAAAATACAGATCCGGTAAACTATAATAGAACTATGTCAAATTTTGTTGGTTATCTTTTAGCACATGATTGTCAAAGTTCAAGAGAAATTTTGGAAAGTTTAATTCCTAGAATTGAGGAAATTTTACAGTTTAATGATACAAAGTATTTATATTTGAATATTAATTATGGAATATATCTTATAAAGACTGGTAATGGCAATCCAACAAAATACTTTAATGCAATTATATACGAAGAAGGTACAACGGAAACACCATATATATATTCACAGATAAATTTATCCTTATACATTGCAAAAAGAAGTCCTATTAAAGCACTTATGCTTTTACAAAAAATATATTCCGCTCACATAGTAAATTCAAATGTAGAACCAACAAAAATATATTATTATATTAACCGCATTCTTGTTGAGTATATGAATGGTAAAAATAACACTGAATTGTTAGAATATATAAAGAAAAATCCATTAAGAGGAAACGAAAAACAAGCAAATACCCTATATGAAGAATACAAATACAGATTTGAAAATAGTATTACATATTGTGAAGATGATTTTGACAAATTATTTCTTCCAGGTCCAATATTTTATCATGGTTTTGATGTTGATTTGCTGTTATCTTTAGATAGTCCAAGTTCAATAATATAGGCAATTAATTCATCATAAGAATTAAAATGTTTTTCCAAGAAACTATTAACAAAACCGCCTTTTATCCCCAAATTCATGAGCGCATTAACCTCCAAGAAATAAGGGGTTAAACTATCTTTTTCAACAATAAAATCAATTCGACAATAATCACAGGGTTGAATTTCTGAAAAGTATTTCTTAGATAAATATGTTAACTGTTTATTTAAAGTTTTATCAGAACTACTAAAACGTTTCATTCCTTCTTCTGCAAATCGTTTTTGCGAGTGTGTCATAATGTTACCATTTTTGTTTGAAACAGTGTAATGAGGTTTAGCAATAAGAGGTTCTCCGCAGTTTGAATTAAGTATCGACACACCGTAGCATAAACCTTCAATATATTTTTCAACTATAACATCAATATTTTCATTGAAAAAGAGCTCGGATTTTTTCAAAACCTCGTCCCATGAATTACAGAGGCAAGTTTCATTAATACCTATTGATGCACTACCAAATCTTGGTTTAACAAAATACTTACCTAAAAATGGAGGAGTTTTACTTAATGGATATTCTTTTGAGGCTACTACCCAATCTGCAGTTTGAATTCCAATATGCTCGGCAAGTTGTTTTGACATGCTTTTATCTTCTATAAGAGCTCTAATGTTTGGTGATGCACCTATGTAATTTAATCCTAAATATTCACATAATGATTGTACGAATATTTCACTGTTTTTAAAATTTAGACGATTATATACCGACCACACCAAATCATATTCATTTTTATGTTTTATCAAATAATCTACATCACTTGCTGTATCAAAATCATAACCCATTTTATTCATTACTTCAATTATTTTCCAATGATATGTTTCTGCATAAAACTTCTCTTCGGGTGTTTTAGGTGCATTTAATACAGTGCCTTCCGTTGGTGCGAATTGTGCTAAAAATAATATTCTTGACATAATAAAACTCCTTTTTTATATATTCCCTATATACAGTTTAGTGTAATTGGGTATTATGATTTTTCCGCTTTGACAATTAGAATTAAAAAAACTTTTTAATTCATTTATATATGGTAAATAAGTTGACTCATTTGGATTTGGACAATAAGAGGCTGATAAATGCCAGCCAATAAAATATTCTTCATTAAGTTCCAAATGATTTTCAAATAATTTAATTTCATATTCCTCAAAAAAGAAATCACTAAAATCATTTTTTGTTTTTTCACCTCTCATCCCGTTATAGGTTCCACTAAAATCGGGACAATATTTTCTATTTATATTATCAATTGTTAAAACAATGTCATCATTTTCATCACGACAGTTCCAAATTAAAATAACTTTACCGTTTTGTTTAAGTATTCTTTTGCATTCAGTCTTGAAAATTTGTCTATCAAACCAATGGAAGGATTGTGCTGCAGTTACAAAATCAACACTTTTATTAGAAAGTGTTGTGTTTTCTGCTGTTCCGTTTATTGATATAATATTGTGATGGTTTGAAATGACTCTTTTTGCCGCATTTCTCATATCTTCATTTGGTTCCACAGCATAAATAGTATTGCAATATTCTGATAAACATTTACTGAATATTCCTGTACCAGATCCAATATCAGCTATTTTACTACTGGAGTTTAAATCATATTCACAGTGTAAATAGTTAAACAATGATCTCGGATATGTTGGGCGATATTTAGCATATATTTTGCCCTTGTTATTAAAAATTTCTTCATTCATTTCGTACTCCTAATTTAAAGGATAATTCTTGATTATCCTTTATTAATAAAACAGAATAAAAGAAAAATCACTCATCAAATTGTGATGAGTGATTTATACACTATTATATTTGTATTTGAGGAAAAGATTCTTGATATCAGGTAATTATCCAAACATTAAATAAAAAGGAGAATTTATATGATTTATGAAACCTAAAGATAAAAAAAATTGGATTATTAAATATTGCAATAATCATGGGTTAGAAAAAATTCTAAATGATAGATATACACATAAAAAAGAAAATTGGGTTAAAACTTATTCTTTAGAAATACAGGCAGTCTGTGCAATTGCTTCTGTATTAATTATTGGTGTGGTATCAATAGTATTATTATACCAATCAAATTTAATTGCAAAAAGCCAATTAGAAATCAACAGGCTTGAGAATAAACCAATCATAACTTTTTCAATAAAAAGGAATGAAGATAAAACAGATAGTATTGAAATATATAGTGAAAGTGTATCTCCTAAAAGTTTCACGGTTGATGTTGCAACCTACTATAGTTTTGAAAATGACGAAAATGAAACTAATGCAACTCCTATTAGAGTTTATACTTTAACCAATATACTTCAAGAACAGTTACAAAAAGATAGTGCGGGTAAAATAGCAGATGTGAGCGTTTATAGTCGTAAGCATAATTTTATAAGAGGTACATATGATGATATTCTTGATTTAGCAAGAGATAGTTCTAACACATTTTGCTTTTGGGAAACTACATATAATTACTTAATAAAGGTAACATGTAAAGATATTTATGATGAAACTAGTGTGTTTTATTATCTTTATAACGGATATAGTGGAACCGTTGTCAACGAAGAATATGCTACGGCGATTTTTTCTGAATGGAAACGTTTAATGAGCAATTGGGGAAACGGAAATATTAATAAAAATAATTTTAATTTAACACGTTTTGAAGCTTTTGATTCTGAATCATTATTTTGTAAGGCTGTAGCAGAAATGCGAAATAAAGGCTTGTATGCAATTGATTCTAAAACAAATAATAAAATAGAATATGGAGAATATGAACCAGAACAAAACACTTCTAATAATTGATTTCTCAATAAATTCGAAGATTTTGTGATTTTTTACTATTCTAACTAAACAATGCTACTACAATTTATCCATTTTGGATGAACAAGTAGATATTCTATACTTAATGTAAAATAAAATCCTTGAAATTTCTTTATTAGAAGTTTTAAGGATTTTTTATTGTCGATTAAAATATAAATGTACAATTTAGTATTTGCTATTATTTTATAATGTCCATGAATACTCTTTTTTATATATACTTAATCTCATAGATAATTTATTAACTAAACATTTTTTATCATCAAAATAATCAGTATTATTCATGAATAATACTATGCATTTTTTATCTTCAATTTGTGAACTATTGTAGATTATACCATCTATTTGTCCATATTTCTTGGATTCAAATACATATCGAAAGTATTCAGTAACGATTTGTGTAGGAACATATTCAATAGCTGGTGAATCATCAATTTTTCTACTAATTTCTTCTTCAAATAGTTTCAAAAAGGTAATAGCTGATCGCTTGTGACGATTGCTTTCATCAAAGATAGAAGGTAATTTTAGTGTTTTTAATTTTGATAAATTTATCACTGTCAAATTTCTTTGAGGAGTAAAATTTGCAATAGTTACTCTATCTAAATTCCCTCCTATTTCTGCAAGTACAGTTTCATTATCAAATGCAGCATAAAATAAAGGTATTCCTTCTGCACTCATTCTATTAGCTTTAGCCTTATTGTTAGGTGGAGGAGCAAAATCTTGAAAACTATTAAGACACTCATTATTTCTATGCATTCTACCCCGATAAATTCTTTCATTAATAGGTATCCTTTTTATTAAATTTATACCTTGGATATGCTCACCAATAATATCAAGAATGTTTACTGGATTTGATAAATCGTATGGATTAATAATATTATTGCTTTTGTAAAACATATATCTTTTATGATTTTTTACAAGTTTACAGAAACTTTGCCATGAGTAGAACTCTGTTTCATATTCTTTTTCAGAATATGGATTTGTTTTACACCATATAATATCATCAATAGTGTTCACTAAATCGCTTAAAATTGATTCATTATCTATCATTAACTCATCTATTATTTCATCATGTATAAGATCATGAGTATCATAAGTTTTGCCTACATACTCGCCATCTTGATATCCTAAACAATTAACCGCTTCGTCATATTCAAATCTTATACCTGACATGATAGGCTTAAGTAATTCTTCAATAGTTATTACTTTGCGACGTTTATGGCAATAATAACATATGCCCATATGGCCGTTATTTTTAATATATTCTTGTAGTGATTTATTTCCTATACAATCTCTACATACATAGTTTTCACAATGGCCATAACCACGTTCGTCGCACATTATCCAATCATTTTTTGCAATTCCCATATTGTTATCCTGTAAAATATTTAATAAGTACCTAATTTAATTAATAGTATTTTACTATATTTTTACATGTTTGTACAGTTTTCTTTTTAAAATCATCACTTTTGTATTATTGTTATGGTTAATTTTATCTAATACCATCTGGTTTATATTATTGTTAGAGATGATTATATATCAATTTACCTTATATTTTGCATCAGTGAGGTTACATTATTGTTTAGTTTAAGTTAACATTTTATATATGACTATATTAGTTGCTATAATGTATTTGTTGGCAAAACAATAAAATTCACATCTATAAATAGATTTGACTTGGGTTTTATGCTCTGGGCCACCAAAGGCGGGGAGTTTATTCCTCGCTTTTGCTTTTTTAATATGATTTACAAAAATGCCGTTAATGGCAAAAACATTAAATGAATAATGTATCACTTGACTTTATCCTACTGCGGTGGTATAGTGTAATTGGGGATGATAATATGAGTAAACTATATATTTATCACGGCAGTGACCATATTGTAGGAGCTCCTGAATACGGTTTAGGAAAATCATATAACGATTATGGTTTAGGTTTTTATTGTACTGAAACAATTGAACTTGCCAAAGAATGGGCCTGTTATGAAAAAGGTAAAGACGGATACGCTAATGCATATTCTATTGAAATTGATGGATTGAATATACTGAATTTATCAGATGATAATTATAATATATTAAATTGGCTTGCTATACTTTTAAAGAACAGACATGTAAATACTTCTTTACCGGTTGCAAATCAAGCAAAGGAGTACATTATTGCAAACTTTGATGTTGATATTAGCAAATATGATATAATTATTGGATACCGTGCAGATGATTCATATTTTTCGTTTGTCAGAGATTTTGTAAATAATGCGATTTCTGTTGAACAGCTGTCTAATGCGATGAGATTGGGTAAATTAGGTGAACAAGTGGTCTTAAAAAGTGAAAAGGCATTTGAAAACGTGAAATATCTTGAAGGTAAAACAGAGTTTGCAGATAGCAATATTTATTTTCCTAAAAGAGAAAAACGCAATATTGATGCTCAAACACAGTATCTTGATACGGATAGAAATGTTATTGATGATGACGGCATGTTTGTTCGTGATATTATAAGAAAGAAGATTACAAATGAAAACATCAAGCTATATATATAATTTAGAAAATTCTATGGATACTCTCGGTACAATGTTTGATTTTGCAGTAAACTACTGTAATTTGAATGGCGATAAGTATTGGGATATGTTTATTTGTAGTGGTGTTGCACAACAGTTTGAAAATAGCAATCCTAAATTTGTTGTGGGTAAATCCGGGGAAGAAATTGTATATGATGTTTTGTCAGCTGTAAGCAAACCCATTAATTGCATGAACCCATTGCCAAGGTTTGGTCGTACTCCGGAATACTGGGCAGGGTGGGCATTAGCACAATACCAAAATGCAACTTGTTTGAGTTACAAATCTATACATCAAATTGTCAGCTTTGAGGAACTCATAAATATGTATAAAACGCTGCATGAGGCACCAATAGAAAAGTTTATTGAAATTCTAAACAATAAGAAAAATAACAATCAAACTTATTTGAAATTACAGAGAGAGCGAATGGGATTGTCACAATCACAGCTTGCTGATATGAGTGGGATAAATATAAAAACAATTCAAGCTTATGAACAGCGTCAAAAGGATATAAAATCAGCCAAGTTTGAGACTCTACAAAAGCTATCAGTTGCTTTGGGATGTGAAATTGTAGATTTGCTGTAAACTGGTCATTCTTTGTTTATTTAGTCTTGTTTATATATTACCGTTTTATATGTGACTACATTAGTTCTATTATGTCTAAAAATAAATTTACAGAATCTTATAGTTTTGTGTTATAATGTAGTCATAAAAATCAGGAGGCTGTTATGACATACGAATCTATTTTAGACTTATGGAAAAAACAGAATATAAAAAATGCCAATTCATTGGCATCAGTTTTAAGCTCATATTCAGTTAACTTTGCATATAACTCAGGTAAAATCGAGAATGATGAAATCACTTATCATGATACCCGTGAGGTGTTTGATAAAGATGGCGTTACATCTTATACAGGATCAACGAAGACTTTGTTTGAAATTCAAAACTCAAAGGCTGCTTATGAAAGAATGCTATCAGCATTCAACGATAGGCAAATAGTTGATGAAGAGTTTTTGAAAGAAATTCAAATGATTCTTACTAACGGCACTTATGATGAACGAAGATATCAGATAGGTGAGCGACCGGGAGAGTATAAACATCACGATTATGTAACAGGCAAGAATGAAGTTGGTGCATCTGTTGAGGATGTTCAGGAAGAAGTTTGTGAGTTGCTTGATGAATTAACAGATATTGATGATAAGAACGCTTTGGTTGCAGCAGCATATTTTCATGCTAAGTTTGAGAATATACACCCATTTTCAGATGGTAATGGCAGAGTGGGAAGACTCCTGATGAATTACATTTTGCTCATTCATAATCATCCACCGATTACTATTTATGAGGAAGATAGGAAAGACTATTATGATGCACTTGAAAAATTCGATGAAGAACTTGAACTCAATAGGTTGATGGATTTTTTGAAATCACAGTTAGTAAAAACTTGGGAAAAACAGTTAAATAAAGAAAAAGCAACAAGTTCATCATTAGCCGATTTTATAAATTGAGTCTTATGTTGTTTTACACTCGAAATAGATATTTTTCTAAAAAAAAGCTTGTCTGAGAGATTTTTGAGAGACTAATTATTTGTATTTCATAGTGGTTATTACAAGGGTTTCCTATATAAAAGGACTACTATATTTTTTAGTTTTTTCTAATATTTAAAATTTGATTGGGCAAGAGACTTTTGAGAGACTGAAAAGTGAAAATTTGGCTTAAAATCGAGGGTTTGAAAGTGTGATTCAGTTACTCTGACTCCGTCATTTAAGGTTCGAATCCTTATACCTCTGCCATATTAGGACTACAAAATAGATGTCAGTCCGTGAAACCCCGATTATATCGGTTTTTTTTGCATATTAAGGGCGAAATTCTAACATTCAATTTCATAGATGTATTTGGCGTATTTTTACCAAGTGTAAGGATTTGAACCTTAAAATTGAATAATTCACAAATCAAGGATTAGTAATATCAAATATTGCTAATCCTTTTTTTGTCTCTTCAGCAAAGACAAAACCCCCGGTTCTACCGGGGGAAATAAAAAGCTTTAGTGAAAATAAAACCGCCGAGCTTGATGCAAGGCGAATGTATTGGCGAAAAAATAACCTCCAAGTATAATAGAAACGGTTTGACAGCCGCGTTACTAAAATACAGGAGGTTAAAAACAATGATAAAAAAGAATGGAAATAACGAAATAAAAACACTTTCC
>ERZ808051.1352-NODE-1352-length-16791-cov-6.007359_pt1 | contig 16791 bp, 22 predicted proteins | sample MGYA00380199_ERZ808051 | MGnify/ENA primary metagenome ERZ808051 (study PRJEB31490, sample SAMN06133391) | mouse gut metagenome | isolation source: J11 | host: mice | place: China: Chengdu | collected 2015-05 ...
CTCTATGGCTCCTCCCTCCTCTGGCGGCAGCCACATCATTCAGATGCTCAATATCTTGGAGAACTTTGACTTGAAGGGCATGGGGTTCCACTCCGCTGACAGTACCCATGTCATCGCTGAAACCATGAAGCTGATGTTTGCTGACCGCTCTGTAGCCATGGGCGATCCTGATTTTGTAGAGGTCAACGTGGAGAAGATCACCTCCAAAGAGTATGCCAAGGAGTTGGCCGCCAAAATCGACATGGGCAAGGCTCAGGAGTACGCTCCCACTGAGGGTATCGAGGCCAAAGCGTACAACGGATGCACCTCCAATTTCACCGTTATGGATAAGCATGGAAATGTGCTCTCCCAAACCCAGACTATCCGAAACTGGTGGGGCGGTGGCGTCGTTATTCCTGGCCGGGGCTTTATTATGAACAACACTATGGCCGACTTTAGCCCCAAGGTAGGGGTCCGCACCACCCAAGGTCTGGCTTACGGCATGGCCAATGCGGTCCGGCCCGGCAAAACTCCCCTGTCCAGTATGTCCCCCACCATCGTAATGAAGGACGGCAAGCCCCTTCTGTCTGTGGGAGCGGCTGGCGGCCCCCGCATCATCACCAGCACTTTGCAGCTCATTATCAACTCCATCGACTACGGTATGATGATGGACTCTGCGGTCAGACACCCCCATATGTGCTGTCTTACCTTAGACCAGGGGCTGGAGCTGGAGGAGGGCTTCTCCCCCGACACCGTGAAGCTGCTGGAGCAGAAGGGCCACACTATTAAATCAACCGGCGACTTTGGTGTGCTGCTGGTCCTGCCCAACGGCATCCGCAATGAAAACGGCACTTTCCTCCCAGGCGGTACCAGCCGGGTGGACGGCGGCGGCGGTGTGTTGACTGAGGACGGTACTATAGCCATTGACGGCTTGTGCTTCCTGTAATTTTCACGGCAGAAATACAAATGAGATAGCATAATCAAAGGGGCATCTCCTGGCATAAATGCCTGGGGATGCCCTATATGTGTATCTTGCTACCAGTACAGAGGAGTGTTTACATTGGATCATATTATTACTTGGGCAGCGGTATGTTTTCTGGTGTTAGGGGGCACTGATTCACTGCTGGGAGGCCGTTTTGGCCTGGGGACAGAATTTGAAAAGGGCTTTGAGGCGGCAGGCCGGCTGTTGTTGTGCATGACTGGCTTTCTGGCTTTGGCTCCAGTCATTGCTCGGATGCTCTCGCCAGTTGTTGTGCCCTTGTTGCGAGGAGTGGAAATTGACCCCTCTATGTTCGCTGGAATACTCTTTGCCAACGACTCTGGTGGTGCGGCTCTGGCTTCAGAGTTGGCAGACAATCCTGACATGGGACGTTTCAGCGGACAGATTGTGGGTTCCATGTTGGGAACAACCGTCATGTTTAATATTCCATTGTGCATCGCTGGCACACGGCAGGAACAGCACCCAGCCGTGGTATATGGACTGCTGGCTGGCATTATTACCACTCCGCTCGGCTGTGTGGCAGGTGGGCTGGCGGCAGGCTTTGAGCTGAACACAGTTCTGTGGAATATGATTCCCGTCCTGTTGATTTCTGGGGTCCTGGCTCTGATGTTGATACTTTGCCGGGAATTGATTGTTCGGCTGCTAACTATGCTGAGAAAGGGAATCCTGGCTTTGGGTGCTGTTGGCTTGATTGTTATTGCGGTGCAGGAGCTGACCGGAGTAATTATACTGGAGGGAATGACCTCCTTGGATGAGATTTTCATTATCATCGGGAATATCTGTATTTTCTTGGCCGGAATATTTCCCCTGCTAAAGGTAATCCAAAAGGTGTTCGGCAGAATACTGCATCTGGTGGGTGAACGGTTGGCAATTAACAGAAACTCCGTGAGCGGCTTTCTGCTCGCTCTGGCTAACGGAATCTCTGTGTTTTCCCTGCTGGCCGAAATGGATGACAAGGGACGGATGCTCAACGTAGCCTTTCTGGTATCTGGCTCCTGTCTGTTGGGGGATCACTTGGCATACGCTGCTCAGGTAGACCCTGACATCTGCGGCCCTATGCTGGTGGGTAAACTGATTGGCGGTCTAAGTGCGGTATTGCTGGCACTATGGCTGGCCCCCCGACTACTTGACCGGAAAGCTTGAACCGATCATGGTGGCATAATCTTCACTCGTTCCGCTTCTTTCAGCAACTGAGCAGGGGAAATTCCAGAAAAATTTTTAAATTCCTTGCTGAAATGGGCCTGGTCGCTGTATCCCAGCGTCTGGGCCAAACAACACAGGTTTATGTTCGGATTGATCTGCATAATGCGCAGCGCATTTTGGAACCGGACCTGGCGACACATCTGCTTGGGTGCGATCCCCACCTGCCGGGTTAACACATCCTGAAGGCGGCGTGAGGAATAGGCGGTTTCATTCTCCAGTTCCCGAACCCGGACATGCCCCTGCTTCTCCCGAATCAGGAGTGCCACCTGCTTTGCCAACTGGCATTCCTGGGAAGGGAGCTTTCCCTCTGCCCAGCCGCCAAACAGCTCCAGCAGAGCCCGCTGTGGCGTCGGTGAGGCCATGGCATCCTTCATCAGAGCTACCTGATCTGCGGAAAAAATATCCTCCAGGGGCATCCCATAAGGATCGATGAGTTTGGCGGGAATATGGAAGATATCAGAAAAGTTTCCTGGCGAAAAACGAATGAAAATACCTTGATTGATCCCATGCAGTGGGATAGTCTCTTTCGATTCTACCACACCGTAACAAATGCCCTTCCAATCCTCCGGCCCTTGCAGTATAATACCTACCTGCCCGTTTCCAGCAACACTCTCCATCTCCTCTTGGCCCCAGCGGAATGAGGAGACTGATATGCTTCCAGCGCCCCCCACATGCCAGTCAAACTCCAACTCTGGTTTCCAGAATGGCTGTATAGAAAAGAAATTGTAATCCTCCATCTGATATGTCAAAATACCACATCCTGTCCAGGGATTGAGCTATGGGCTCCCTCTACATGGGGCTATGAAAGCTGTCTCGGTCTGTCCGTTTGTATTGTATTAATCTTCTTTATCCCAATTCTTCGGCATCCTGATAAACGGCTTCCCATAGATTACGGTCTGTGCTTTGTCATAAAGGTCTGCAACGATTTGGGATTCATAGGGAAGCTTTCCGATCCAGTCGTCCCCTGTCCGTCGCATTATGTCTTGCTCCAGTTCTCGTTCATATAAGGCCAATGCTTCAATGATGATTTTTACCTCACCTCTTGTCAGAGAAAGAGACACGGGCTCTTTGTTCCTTTCCTCCACAGCACAATAATGGTCATATTCACGGAACCGTCGTTCCACATGACGGATATGATCTGCCACCACGCTATAGCTGATTCCAAGTAGTTTGGCGATTTGCGATCTATTTTTGCCCTGCTCGTAAAGCTCCCAAACCTCCCGCTGGCGATCCGAGAGGACACTGAGTCTTTTCTTTTTCTCAAGCTCTGGATCTTTGACCTGTTCCGGCTGTGGTGAGGGCATCCGAGGCTTGTACAGTTCTGGGATGTCAAGCTCGATTTGAAGGTCACGGCTAATCCGCCGCAGGACTAGAGATATCTGATGCCGGACCTCCTTGGGGTCCATCCCCATTGTCTCGCCAATGCTATCATAACTCTGCTTTTGCACTTTCATTTGCAGAAGTTGTAAATCCCTATTTGTTGGGGCTAATTCCCGCTTTCCTCCTCGTATGCTCCCTCTCTCAATAAACAGGCGCATAAGCTCCTCATCTGACGGCATGTCCCTCAGTAATTCAGACAACAGCTTATAGCTGGTAAGCTCTCGGGGCGCATTCAAAATCCTTCTCAGAGCTGGAATATCGACGCAGATATAAGGGGGGACATTCATATAAAGTGCGTTTTTAGCTTCTTTCGAGCGATAAGCAACCTGTCCAGGAGTGATTCCAAGCTGTTCAGCGATTTCCGCTTGTGTAAATCCCTTTAAACGTAAACTCAAAACTTCAAGCTCTGCATGGCTTACGAGCAACCGCACAGGATTGCGTTTGTTTGGGAATAAGTCAATCAAAATATGGTCAGGTGGTATATCCTTCAGCAGTTCGGAGAAAAGAATCGTTTCGCCGCGTTCTTTCATTTCCAAAAATTTGTTCATAAAAACTCCTTTAGGATTCACCTATTCAGCTATGGGAAATAGCCAGTGACACAGGTTCAATAATAAGTATCTCCCGGCCCAGCTTCCTGGCATAGTTTAAAGTTGCGCCAGTGCCACTGCGCTTTACTCCATTAAAAACAGCCAGCAGACGGCCAGCGGCCTCCACCAGATGGTGGTTTCGAGCGATCATACAGCCGTCATAATATTTGTGGCTCACATAGATCACAGAATCGGCCTGTCCCAAAATTGAATGATACCGTTCCTGCGCTGAACTGCTCCACTTATCTGCCTGCCCCTCACAGGGGAGGTAGCAATGGAGCTTCAGCGCAGGATTTTCTTTGCGCAAGTCCAGGACGATCTGAGACAGCCAGACATCGGAGCCATCGGCCATACCGCTGTAAAAGTCGGTTACTCCGGCCGCCACCAGCTTTTCGACTTGCTCGGCTAAAACAGCCTTTAAGGCCACACAACGGAGGTCTGCTTCATCGCCTTTCCATGGGAACTTGTGTGGGCGATGGCCTGTAAATGCGCAAGCGGTCTTATCCATATAGCGGCCTCCCAACTGTTACATAATATATTTTCTTGGTTCAATGCACTCAACCTTTCTATACAGCTATCCGTTAGTTCATTTATGAGGAAACAGCTCTGGCATGTCTATTTGGACCCCTATTTTTTTGAGTGCTCTACGAATCCAGGTCAGGCGCTGATGTATAGCTCCCCCGCTGACTCCAAGTTCTCTGGCAATGTCGGCATTCCGCCGCCCGGCCACTTTTTTCTGGAGCAGTAACAAATCACTTCTGTTGATCGGCCTGGTGTCCCCAAAGCCTGGAACATTCCCACGCGACGCGGCAAATTCCAACAGTTCCTGCTCTGATGGCATATCCCGTAACAACTCAGATACCTTTGTATAGCCGCCAGTAGTGGGCACATCCATGCCACACATTTTTCTGAGCGCTGGTATGTCCAGCTCAATGTAGTCCGGAATCGGCCCCCGGACTAATTTCAGCCCGACATTTTTGAGCCGTCCATACACCTGATATCGTGTGAGGTTCAGCTTCGCTCCAATTTCTTCAACATTCAGCCCATTTAGTTTCAGGAATAAGACTTTTAAAGCTGTCTGTGTTATGAAGAATGCATTTTTGCGCCCATAGGGAAAAAGCTCCGACAGTACCTCGTCAGAGGGAGGATTAGCTAGGAGTTCAGAAAACAGTATCTTCTTGCCATTGCTTTTTCGTGCTAAAAGTCCATTTTCCATGACAATCCCTCAATCATACAACAAGTTCTTATTGTGGCTCTCTGGAATTTTTTGCTTTTCCACTATGCCCGAATTCGGGCATAGTGGGGATTTTTTACTGCTATCATGGAAAAATACCGAAAAGGGTATGTTTCTGTGATAGCAGGGTGGTAAACGATGATTGATAGGTATTCCGAGCTCCTTGTAAACAGAATATCATTGTTGTGCCAGAGACGAGGTATTACAATATATCAGTTGTCTAAAATGAGTGGAGTTAGCCACTCAACACTTGATAATATCATAAATAGGAACACATTTGATCCAAGGATAAGGACACTTCATAAGATTGCAACGGCCTTTAGTTTAACAGTTGCTGAATTTCTTGATTTTGACGAGTTGAACAGTTATTCATTCGATGATGAATCAGATGATGAATGATAATCTGTATAAAACCTATCCTCATTATTATACACCCAACAGTTCGTTTTTGCAACTTGTATTTCGTAACGTGCTTGAACTCAAAATAGTAGAATACGAACTATAAGGGGTGAATGGCGTGACACGCGATGAACAACTGAAATTTGGTGAACGTCTACGCAATAGACGAGACGCTCTGGGTTTTACTCAAGAATTTGTTTCAGAGCAAATCGGAATCACATTACGTTTTTATCAAATGATAGAACGTGGAGAAAAAAGTCTTTCAGTGGATACTCTAATTAGGTTGGGGCAAACCATGTCGGTCAGCATTGACTATCTTTTATTTGGTGATTTGGCCCATTTGTTCAAGAACCCTATTGCGGAGACTTTGAGTAGTCTTTCTCCTAATCAGCGAACAGATGCCGAGAAAATCTTAATATTGTACGCAAAAGCATGTGAAAATTCATGATAGAATTTATACCGGATGAACCAGGGTAAAACACTTCGTTATTAAGCAGCGTCATGTTGAAGCATGGCGCTGTTTTGCATGACTGGTGCTTCTTTATCTCTCATTTTCGTGTAAATTTTATGATTGACCAATATCACGGACAACTTTTTTGTCCAGCATACCATACACTAACCATAATTGCAACCAATACTGGTCAAAAATTATGGGGGTAGATGGCAATGGAACAGAAAATAAGGCGTGATAGAAACCTTGGCAGTAATCTGAAACGGCTTCGGGAGGCCCGGCGCATATCCCAGGAGAAACTATGCGAGGAGCTCCAGCGCCGCTCCTGCGATATCGGCAGAACTACCTACGCCAAATATGAGGCGGGGCAACTTAATATTCGGGCAAGCGTTCTGATAGAGCTAAAAAAATTCTATGGCTGCACCTACGATGATTTCTTCTTCGGCCTGGACGAAAGTGAGGAATAACCAAAGGAGTTTCTTCCTATGAAAAGTGATAGTCAGCTAAGAGTGCTTTTGCTCCTCCGATACCTCTATAAGTATTCCAGCGAGGAGCACCCTGTTTCAGTTATGGATATTCTGCAGTTTTGGCAATCCAAGGGTATCCACACAGACCGCAAAAGTGTATATGGTGATATCGCGGTGCTGAGAGATTTTAATCTGGATATCGTTCAGCGCCGGGAACGCCAGAACCTGTACTTCATCGGCTCCCGCTTGTTTGAGCTGCCAGAGTTGAAGCTGTTGGTAGATGCCGTAGAGTCCTCCCACTTCATCACAAGGAAGAAAAGTACCGATTTAATCCGCAGGCTGTCAACCCTCGCCAGCCAGGAACAGGTTCAGCAGCTGGACCGCCCCGTGTATATGGATGGCATGGCCAAGCAGGACAACGAGGGGATTTATTATACAGTGGATACGATCCACTCTGCAATCCGGGAACAAAAACAGATCACATTTCAATACACAGAATACACCTCAGAGAAGAAAAAAGTTCTTAAGCATGACGGTTACTGGTATTTTTTCAGCCCATATGCACTGATTTGGAGCCAGGACTTTTACTATGCTGTAGGCTGGTCAGAGAAGCATGACAAGGTCGCACAGTTCCGTGTTGACCGCATGGTGAATGTAGAACTGTTGGCGCAAGTCTCTGTCCTGATGCGGGAATTTGATCCAGCGGCCTATGTCCGCCGAGTATTCGGGATGTATGGTACAGAGGTCCAAACCGTGGAGTTACTGTGCGAAAATCACGTTATGAGCAGCGTGATAGACCGCTTTGGAGAAGGTGTCCATACAGAATTGGCGGGCCCCAAACACTTCAAAGCAGTGGTGGAAGTTGCCCCCAGTCCTCCCTTTTTCGCTTGGGTATTCACATTTGCCGGAAGTATCCATATCATAAACCCTCCAGAAACGGTTGAGAAATTCCGTGAAATGGCTAAAAATGCAATATTGTAAAAATAAGGTGTTCCAGATTTGGGACACCTTATTTTTAACCTCTTGTCAATCGAACAAACATTTGATATACTATGGTCAAGCTGTTCGCCGTCAAGTGAACGATAAAAGGGGGTATGCACGTTGAATCAGACATTCGGTTCCTTTGTTCGCCAGAAGCGGATGGAGCAGGGACTCTCCCTCCGGGGGCTGGCCGCGCGGCTGGACCTGTCTCCCGTGTATATGAGCAATATTGAAACAGGCCGCAAACCGGCTCCAGCTCGAGAGAATCTGGACAAGCTGACTTTGGAACTGCACCTGAGCAAAGAGGAACAGGAACTGCTTTTGGATCTGGCAGCCAGACCCGAAACAATGCGCGTCTCGGCAGATCTGCCAGAATATATCATGGAGCGTGACATTGTCCGTGCCGCATTGCGTACCGCCAAGGAAGTAGATGCCACAGACGAGGAGTGGCAGGAATTCATTGACCGAATCACCAAACGGACGCCGAGCAGCAGGAGGGATGGTCCATGACGAGAATCTATTATCAGGAGCAGGCGTTGGAAAACATTGCACGACAGGTACTGTGCAGCTATGATTCCGAACTGTACTATGGCACCCCCACTGCCATTCCCATTGAGGAGATCATTGAGTCCCACGGTGTTTCCTTGGAGTATCAGTATCTCCGGAAGAACGGCCACATCTTGGGCAAGACCATTTTTGACAAAGGACTGGAAACGGTGTATGACATGGAGATTCATAAGTATATCCTCTTTCCTGTCAACGCTGGAACCATCCTTGTTGATGCATCTCTCTGTGAGGAGGACTCCAGCACAGGCCGTCTGCGGTTTACCTGCGCCCATGAACTGGCCCATTGGGTACTTCACAAGGGACTGTATACAGGAACGGGAGAGCGTGCGGCGCTGTTAGCGGAGACATCGGAAAATAACATGGAGGTGCAGGCCAATATGCTGGGCTCCGCTATCCTTATGCCTATCGCTCAAATCAAGCGGTGCTTTTACCAACTCCGCCGAGGCCGTCAGAATGGGCAGCTCATCGACGATATGGCTGGTGTGTTTCAAGTGTCCAGACAGGCCATGCGCATACGGCTCACTAACCATCATTTGCTGTAAAATTTTATTGTCGTGTTCTCTAAATAGAGAACATTGTGAGGTGGAGATGAAAGATAAAGAATCTCGCACAATATACTGCCCCTTGTGTCACCGTGGCCGCATTCTGGACGCAGCAAGTCAGACAAACCCTGCGCATCTGCGGCTCTTCGGGCCGCGGCAGGCCGCTAAGGCAGAGTGGTTTGCCAAGTGTCCCAAGTGCGGATCACAGATTGGCATGATATTTCAGAAAGAAAGAAATACTGAGCAGCAGCAGACGGGAGTGTGATCCCGTCTCTCCCTCGATCCCAATACTTCGTCAAGCGCACCAACCGCCCGTCATCACCGAGCAGGCAGCGTATCACATCGCACTACACTGCCTCTCCTGAGCAGCCCCGCCCGATATTTGGGCTGCGGCAGGCCAGGATATCAGGGATGTAACTACGGGAGCCATCGAGTTCGGAGCCTTACAGGTAGCTTTTTAGCTATGTGTAAGGCTCCTTTTTGTTGTCCTTTTCGTCGGCTGAAAGGCGGAAAGGATTTTTATGTCTCTGCTCTATTGGCAGCCCTATATAGCGAAATACCCGTGACCTTCAATCTCAAAACCGCACTTTCCCCCAAAATTTTGAGATTGGAGATCACTCAATGAAAACTACATATTTAGTCAACAAAACACGGTCTGATGGCACAGTCCAACTGTCTGTTGCTACATTTGAGGAATGGCTTGCTATCGTGGAGGCGAACAAGTCTCTGCCTTCCTGCCAGCAGCGATATTTTGTTATTGACTGTATAGTGGATAACCAGGGTATGGATCGTATGGTTATTGAGAGCACTGCTGCGGAGTATCGAGAGTGGAACAGGAATCGTATGGCATCCTCTCGAAACCGTATTCTTGGCAGGGATTATCAGGTATTATCCCTGGATGCCTTAGTCCGTGTTGAAGACACCATGCTGGAGTTGAAAGAAGTTCTTGGGTCTGGTGAGCAGGTGGAGGATCAGATCTTGTCTCAGATGCTGGAAAGGCATCTGAGAGATACTCTGGCAACATGGAAGCCATGGGCTGTCGATATTCTGAACTGCTATCTTCGGGGCGAACGGCGGAGTTGTACCGATATTCTCTCCATAAAATATGGGGTGTCTCCCCAAGTGGTTCGCAAATACAAAAGGCAGTTTGAGGAATTTATAAAAAAATTTCTGGGTGGTGTTTCGTTTTAGCGCAGATTTGTGCAATTAGAAAAGTGAGAGGGCAAATTCAGTTCCTCTCTCTGCACTTTGAAAAACACCGTCTCTGATGGTCATATCCGGCAACTGGAATACGTTCCCTGACGGCCCCGCGTGAGAAACGGGAAAGCGATCTGGAGGATGCGCCAAGACCACCTGTAGCGGCAAAGAAATTGCAGTGAATTTTCTTTTCTGCTATAAAAGACGGCCAAATAAGGTGCCCAGCGGTATCCATCCATCCTAAAACAGCCCTGGCAAGCTGTTTCGCAGTGACCCCGTCAGAACACAATGATACTCCTGCCCAGCCACAGCCCTGCTATGCAGGATCACGCAATGGGGGCAGCTCGGAGAGATCCTCGGAGGGGTGAGATGCCCGTGATGTGCGCCAGCACAGTTCCAGACTGCCGCCCAAGGCTCGGGAAGTAGTGTCGAATAGAGCCAGCAAGCGATTAATAGCAGAAACAGCGGGGCCGTTCTCAAAAAGGAATATCATATCTTCCACCTGCAAGGATGGCCCCGCTTCTTATCAAAATTTACTGTATGAGCGGATCATGTAAATCAATTGAATACTCAGGGCAGAGAAAAGTGCGGTTGGTTACCGCATTTTTCTTTGTCCTGATCAAAGACAGGCGCATTCACGCCAGAAAGGAGAGAATTCAATGAACGTCAGAAAATCAGTAGATTATGGTGCCATGTTTGCTGCGCTGGACACCCTGATGGCGGCAAATTTGCCGCAGATGGAGCGGTACTATGAGATTGGCCGGTTGGTCAGCAGCAGACCGGAAAAGGGCGCGGCTGTCATGGCGGCAGAATATCTGCAAGGCAGGTATCCTGATGTCTCCGGATTCTCTCCCAGAAACCTACGACGGATGCGGGCATTCTACCGTACCTATGAAGCCGCTCCCGAGATGCTCTCTCAGGCCATGTCCATCGGCTGGACACAGAATGTGGTCATCCTGGAGGCGGAGCTTTCTCTACAGGAGCGTGCCTGGTACATCCGGGCGGCCAATCAGTTCGGCTGGTCAAAGCTGGAGCTCCAGCGGCAGATTATATCATGCGCCCACCTGGAAATGGTGCTCGACTTTCCTCCCGAAGTGTGCTACACTGAAGAAAATAGCACTGAAACGGAGCAAAAGAATAATGATGAGGATACTTTTTATTTGTCACGGGAACATATGCCGCAGCCCAATGGCCGAGTTCGTGATGAAGGACCTGGTGAGGAAAGCTGGGCTGGAGAGCCAATTCCACATCGAATCCGCCGCCACCAGCACCGAGGAGATCGGCAATCCGGTCTATCCCCCGGCCCGCCGCAAGCTGGCCGAGCATGGCATCGACTGCGCCGGCAAAACGGCACGCCAGTTGAGGAACGAGGACTACGACCGCTTCGACCTCCTGATTGGGATGGACAGAGCCAATCTTCGGAACATGCACCGCATCTGCGGCGGCGATTTCGACGGCAAACTTCATCTGCTGATGGAGTATGCGGGCCGCCCAGATGCCGAGGTCGCAGACCCCTGGTATACGGGTGACTTCGAGACCACCTGGCAGGATGTGCTGGCTGGATGTCAGGGAGTGTTGGATATATTGAAAAATCATAGTGGAATTGTCGACGAAAGTATGATATACTAAGGTCAGGAAAACTTTTTATAAGGAGCTTGTGTATGGGCCTTTTACCAATGGGGGCAGATATCCTACCGCCGTCTGACGACCGGGTATTTAAGCTGATCCTGACCCCTCTGGATGCGAAGCCGGTGCTGATTGACCTGGTTTCCTCTATCATCAAGCGGCCTGTGCTCGATGTTGAGGTGCGTAATAATGACATACCACCCAGCGATACAGAGGAGAAAGCGGAGCGGCTTGATGTAAACTGCCGTATTGACGACGGTTCCCAGATTGATTTGGAGATGCAGGCCAGTCGAATCCAGGAGGACTCCGACGGCAGATATCAAAACCTGAAGGGCAAGAGCATATACTATCTATGCGACCTCCACTCCTCACAGCCATCCAGAGGAGTGCGGCGGTATGACCGGCTGTCCCGGACCTATCAGGTGACATTCTGCTCCTACACAGTATTCCCCAACCGGAGCGATTACGTTAATTCCTTCTCACTGCGGCACGATGAGGACAATGAGCTGTTGTCCGACGCGATTCAAGTTGTATATGTAGAGTTGAGCAAGCTCCAGGAGATCATGAAGAAGTCTGTAGATGACATGACAGACCTGGAAAAATGGGCTGTGTTTTTCCAGTACGCCAGCGAGCCGAACCATCGAGAGACAGTAAATAAGGTCATAGCGTCGAAGGAGGTGTTGCAAATGGCCGGGAATCGATTGATGAGCATCAGTCAGGATGAGCGGGAACGGGCAGTGTTCCGCAGCCGCAGGATGTTCCAGACAGATATGCAGTCTGATCTGGCGACCGCTGAGGACAGAGGGGAACGCCGAGGTCGGGCAGAAGGTCGGGCAGAAGGTCGGGCAGAAGGCCGGGCAGAAGGTCGGGCAGAAGGTCGGGCAGAAGGCCGGGCAGAAGGCCGGGCAGAAGGTGTTTTATCCGCAGTTCAAAGTCTGATGGATAGTATGGGATTGTCTGTCGATCAGGCGATGAATGTCTTAAAAATTGCGGAAACAGATCGTCCGAAGTACCGCAGTATGCTGAGTGGTCAGTAAGTTACCAGAGCAAAAAAATCAGACACAAACACGCCGGCTGCCTGTCAGGCAGCCGGCACTTATTTTTAAATCAGAGCAGATAAAAGGAATTATTAAGTATCTGACTATTTGCTTATCTTCATAGAAATTTGCCGATTACCAAACGGGTAGTCGGCAATTGCTTTTTAGGAGGTGTTTTTTTGAGACTTTGTGAAATGACCTTTACAATCAGCAAGCGCGGAGACTTGAAAGTTCCCGCAGCTATATTGACAAAGATGGGGCTTTTTGCGGGGGACCACATTAGAATCGCTTATCTCACTGAGAACGGGATGGATAATACGTTCAAAGAATTCATGCTACATTCAGAGGAGACAAACACTTACGGCGATGAACTAAAAATAACTATCCCCAGCAGTCTCTTACAGCAGGCAAACATTTCCCCCGATTCCGATATTCAGATTGTCTGTTTAGATGGTGTACTTGTTATTGGCACTGAGTCAAAGCTGAATTTAAGTGAACTGGCCGCTGTGTTAGAGGGAATATCCATAGTAACTGATGTTACAGAGAATCTCCCTGCTGACACGGATTCTTTGCAATTGCAACTCAAAGATACAATTAACAACTTGAGGAGGGAATATGAGTCATGACAAGTAATCAGTTTCAGAAAAGCTCCAGCATTACTGTAGATGGTATCACTGTGCGACTTGTATTTGCCGCCGAAGCAAATTGTGAACTTCCTCTTATTATACGAGATATGCTAAAAAAATCATACCTCCAGCGTCAAAGTGCATAAATGGAGGTATATCATGTCAAAAAGAGTATATTGTCTCTATCGAGTCTCAACGAAAGGACAGGTTGAGAAAGATGATATTCCTATGCAAAAACAGCGGTGTCATGAGTTTGCTGCTGAACATGGTTGGGATATCGTGAAAGAATTTTCTGAAAAAGGAATTTCCGGATTTAAGGTTTCGGCTAAAGACAGGGATGCGATCCAAGAAATCCAGCGAGATGCTGCCCAGGAAAAATTTGATATTCTGTTGGTGTTTATGTTCGACCGTCTTGGCCGTAAAGAGGACGAAACCCCTTTTGTTGTAGAGTGGTTTGTCCGCAACGGCATAGAAGTGTGGAGCACGGCGGAGGGCCAGCAGCGGTTTGATAATCATGTGGACAAGCTCATGAATTATCTTCGGTACTGGCAGGCATCCGGTGAGAGCATTAAAACGTCGGTCAGAACGAAAACACGGTTGGGGCAAATCGTTCAAGAGGGACGATTTCGTGGTGGGATGGCCCCCTACGGCTACCGATTGGTGAAAAAGGGACGTCTGGGGAAAAAGAATAAGGAACTCTATGATATTGAAATCAATCCAGATGAGGCCGATACGATCCGAACCATCTTTGATCTCTCTGATCGATTTGGCTATGGCGGCCGTCGAATCTCCACAGAACTAAAGGAGAAAGGAATTATCAATGAGCGTTCTGGGGAACCCTTCCACTACTCCTCTATCCAAAATATTTTGCAAAACATCATGTATCAGGGTATCCTGCGAAGTGGAGAAACCAAGTCAGAGGTTTTTCCAGAACTCCAAATAATCTCCTCTGAGCAATTTGCACGAGTAGAACGAGCACGGGAACAGCGTTCCTCTGCCCACGAAGCCAAATGTGCGGCAGCGTGGGGTGTAGATATTTCCTTGTTGGAAAATGGAACAATACCTACAAACCACCCACCTCGAACTGTTCCCAGGAGAAATACTGGCCGGGCACTTCTGTCTGGTAACGTGTTCTGCGGTCACTGTGGTGGCCGTATTTTTGCGTCGACGGCCAGAAAAAGCCATCATAGTAACCCCAACAAAGTATCTGAACGCATACCTATCTATAAATGCTACAACCGCACTCAGCATAAAGGGGTCTGCAACGGCCCTACTACTTACCGGGCCGAAAAGGTTGATCAGGTGATCGAGAAAATCCTACAGAGCATTTTTGCTCATGCCAGAGAAATTGACGAACGGGAATTTGTAAAACAGCAGGTTCAGGGCACCGCAGTTCAGTATCAGCAAAAGCTGAAAAAGGCAAAGTCTGATCATACTAAATACACCAGGGAGTTGAGCAAGTGGGAAGGACTGATGTTGGATTCTCTGGAAGGGACCTGTGTATTTTCTCCTGAGCAAATTAAAAACCGTATGGATTCAGTTCAACAGGTTCTTACTGACTTGACAGAAGAAATTGAGACGCTTCAACTCAAAGCCAACGAGGCAAAGGAAATTGCGGACGAAATCATGGAACAGCACCATCGTTTACTCAGTTGGGCAGATATGTTCGCAAACGCTTCTCAAGAGGAAAAGAAAATGATAGCGTCCTACATTATGAAAGCGGTAACACTGACCCGGGACTATGGAATTCAGATTGAATTTAATATCTCAGAGGCTCAGTATCTAAGCGGAATGGAAATGGGGTAGCCAAGCAGCATAGTGGACAAAATCACTCGAATTATGGAACTGCATGTGGTATACTGCAATGACGCCAACATCCTACAGGACAAGGGAAAAGTGAGTGCCGCCATTACAAATGCATTTGCGGAAAGCGAGTTTGAGCAGTACCGCATCATCCAGGACCGTCTGTACCAGAGTGATTTTGATAAGTTAATGACTACAGCGCAAATAGATAAGGACAAATAGAGTATATACCCCCGAGTGATCCGCCTCTCACAGCAAAGGGCCCGCTTTGCGGACCACTCGGGAGAGCGCACGGTTCGCATCCGTGAGGTTCGAGGGTTCGATCCCCTTCAGGTCCACCAACGAGAAAATCACCTCAGTGAAAACTGGGGTGATTTTTCTTTTGACCACAGGAATACCACAGACGGGTTTCAGAAAATTTTGGGGCGGCGGGCTGTTTTTTCGGCTCGCCGCCTCTAGTTCTGATGGCTTGTCGCTACCTGTCTGATGTCAGTCTTCGTCCGAGTAGTTCCAGTTCTGCCGCTCAAGAAAGGCGTTTACAGTTTTCTTCAGCTCATCGCTGAAATCCTTCAGATCTTCTATGCTGATTACGTTATTGTTGATAAGCGCAATGATGTTGTAGAGAAAGTTTGTCCGAGTCATCTCTATCCGGACGCCTGGATTTCTTCTGTCACTTCTTATCCGCTTATCCAACTGCCAAAATTTTTCTGACGGATCACCATCGCCGCTCAGCAGTTCTATGTATTCATCGCATAGCCTGCCTATGTAGGCCTCCTGCCAGCTGCCAATTTTACTGCGGAAAAGGGCCCAATCCCGTTTTGTAAATCGCTGTTCTTGCAAGGTCTCATTCCTCCAGTCAAAAAATGAGATATGCGGTCTGGTAAATTGCTTTCACATCTTACAGCAATTCCTTCAAGATGTTCCTCAGATCTGGAATATCTCCACTGATAATCTCCCATACAAGTCGAAGGTTCACTCCTTCATAATCGTGGACTATGCGATTTCGAAGGCCGTTCATTTCACGCCAGGGTATTTCAGGATGACCCTCTGCAAAAGCAGCATCCACAATTCGGCACAATTCTCCCATCTGACTGAGATTAAAAACACAGGCCTCCACCAGCTTTGTATCCTCAGAAAAGCTCTCATGGGTATAGCCCTGACAATAGTTCATCAGCTTTTCGGAATAACTATACAGCTTTTGAAGGATGACTTCATTTCTCATAAATTGTTACCCCAGTAGAACAAATTTCACGGTCGATTTTTGAGTCCTTCTCAATATGCCGTACATCAAAAATGTCCACAGGCATTCCCACCGCTTGACGAACGGCCTCCATAAAGCCCACAAACTTCAGCCCCTGTAATTTGCTGTCTACCAATAAGTCCAGGTCGCTCTTCTCTGTGGCAGTTCCTTTGGCTATAGAACCGAACAGGACAGCGCGTGAGATGCCATAAGCGGCAAAAACAGGCGCAAGCACCATCTGTATATCCGTTAAGCTTTGAGGCATACCAGCACCCCCCTTCTGTCTCTTAGTATACACTATAATTTCAGAAGAGAAAATAGGAAAATAAAATTATGATGGCAAAATCAAAATCTATCTGTGCTCTGTTAGAATTGTCTGCATAAGCTCCTTTTATAGTGCGAATCAACAGTAGAAATCAAAGAAAAATAGAGACAAATGGTACAAAAAGGATGAGAATGGATTTGTGAAAAA
>ERZ808051.1353-NODE-1353-length-16773-cov-4.841998_pt1 | contig 16773 bp, 10 predicted proteins | sample MGYA00380199_ERZ808051 | MGnify/ENA primary metagenome ERZ808051 (study PRJEB31490, sample SAMN06133391) | mouse gut metagenome | isolation source: J11 | host: mice | place: China: Chengdu | collected 2015-05 ...
TGGGTGTGCCGCTTCTTGGGGAAAGGTCATAGATGGTAAAACATCTTATGTCAAATCGGATTTTATTCCGCAGTACGAGTTCCCAGGTGTAAGTGCCGCACTTCCGAGATTTGATAAATTCTTCTTTTCTATGCGATTTATGTCTGTGAAGAAAAGGAAAGATGAGATCATTGTCAAGTTAAATGTATTGGCTGATACATACGAACAGTGGATATCTGAGAAATTGCGCAGTGACCAGAAAATGGCGGAGGTCGAATTTGCCTCGGAGGTCGGCAATAAAGTTATTGAGGAATGTGATTCCGCTCTCCGAAGGATTAGGGAGGGAGTTGCTCTGCTGATTGACAATGATGATGCATTTGAGGCATTTTGCTTTATGAACAGGGCAATGCTTCTTCAGAGGAACATTATGAACTATTCGAAGAAGCATGGTAGTGGCATCACTTGTAACTTTGGTGATTTTGTAGACCCCAAAAATCCGGACAATGATTTCGGCTGGAGACCGTTCCAGATAGCGTTTATCTTGATGAACTTGTCAGGAATCGTCTATCCTGAGCATAGCGACCGACAAATAGTAGACCTGCTCTATTTTCCGACAGGGGGTGGTAAGACGGAGGCATATCTTGGACTTATGGCATTTGCGATTGCGAATCGTCGTTTGAATAAGGCAGATGATCAGTTTAACCGTGACGGTGGAGTAACAGCAATACTTCGTTACACGCTTCGTCTACTTACAACTCAGCAGAGGGATCGCATCACAAAGATGGTTGTAGCTGCTGAGATGATACGCAAGAAGGAGTTTCCGAAGTTTGGGACAGAACCAATCAGCATTGGCTTCTGGGTTGGAGGAGGAGTAACACCGAACAAGTTTGATGACCTCAAGGAAAACTCGGAGAGGCCCTATGAAGCGAAAAAGCAGAGAAATCTGATCTATAAACAGCTTCTTACCTGTCCATTCTGTGGGAAACCACTTACAGAGAGTGAATTCTATATTGATACAGAGAAGAAATCTGTTGACATATACTGTGGCGATAGCGATTGTGTTTTCTACAAATATAATCCGAATAAGATGCAGATACCTGTATATTTAGTTGATGAACAGATTTATTCAAAGTGCCCGACAATTATTTTGTCTACGGTTGATAAGTTTGCGAAACTGCCTTGGGATCCAAAGACTAATGCAATCTTTGGACGCGTTGACAGATATTGCAGCAGGCATGGTTATGTTGCTATTGGAGATTCGCATGAAAATAGCCATAGAAAATCAAGTGATCTTCCGGCGGCAGAGACAACTCTCGTAAAGCCATTTCTTCCACCAGAACTAATCATTCAGGATGAGTTGCACCTGATTACCGGTCCGCTCGGAACAGTCTATGGAGCATATGAAACCATCATAGAGGATCTGTGCAGTTACGAGGATGGCAATAAAAAGGTAAAACCGAAATATGTGGTATCCACAGCAACCATCAAAAATGCACCGGAGCAGACCAAGTGCCTGTACGCAAGGAAAGAGACAACCCAGTTCCCGCCTAACGGCTTTGAAATTGGTGACAGTTTCTTTATAAAGGAAATTCCGGTCGAAACAGATCCCTTCCGCAAATATGTTGGTGTCTGCGCTCCGGGACAGTCTGTAAAAACCACATTGCTGCGAACATATGCAGTGATTCTTCAGACGGTATATGAACTTTCAAAGCAGGAAGAGTTTAAGGATATCATTGATCCATATTACACGCTTGTGGGGTACTACAACAGTATTCGAGAACTTGGAGGAGCAGTTCGCCTTCTTCAGGACGACATTCCTAAGAGAATGTGGCGCTTGACTAAGAAGTACGGATATGAGCATCAGCGATATCTGGATAGAATACGGAATATTGAGATTACTTCGCGTATGACATCTTTTGAGATACCGAAGAAACTGAAGCAGCTTGAAACGCCATATGAGGAGAATAATTGTCTTGATACCGCAGTCGCTACCAACATGATTGCAGTGGGTATGGATGTTGATCGCCTTGGACTTATGGTAGTAACAGGACAGCCGAAACAAAATTCTGAATATATCCAGGCAACGAGCCGAATTGGGCGAGCGTTCCCTGGCTTAGTAGTGACCATATACAATCCGTATCGTCCGCGAGACCTGTCTCATTATGAGAATTTCACAGGATATCACTCTCAGCTTTATCGTTTCGTTGAGGGAACAACGGCGACACCTTTCTCTGCAAGAGCAAGGGACAGGGTGCTTCATGCATTGGTAATTTCAGCTATCAGACTGAAGTACCCGGAGTTTGCAGCTAATGATACGGCAGCAAATATTGATAATTTATCTGATAGCCAGATAAGGGAAATCAAAGCGGTTATTCTTGACAGGTTGAATATCATTAAGCCTACTGTACGAGAGGATGCAGGAAACGAAATTGATCAGTTTATAGACTGGTGGAAGATGCTCTCACATAATCAGAAGTCTCTTCGGTATTATGTTTTCACCACGGATAGATATAATCGTTTAATGAACTACTATAGCGAAAACTGTACGGATTCGGAAAAAGCGACTTTGAGCTCAATGCGAGAAGTCGAGAACGCTGCAAATATGTATTATTACACGGAGGGCTGATTTCATGGCATTCAATAACAATAAGTTAGGCGAACTGAGACCTAACCAGATAATTACAACTTTCGGTCCTGGATCCATTGTTGATGCCGTAAAAGACTCAGTAACAGTGTTGGACACGAATTACTGGTCTGAAAAAGGGAAGAAAATCATAGATGGGCGGTTGGCATCTTATCTTGGAGTGGACTGCTTCTATATGCCACGGACATCCTACATGGGAGATGTACCTGTTGTGACCTTTCCATATACCCATGTTTGCTCAAATCTGAAGTGTGGACGCCTATTTGATGCACGTGAAAATTTTGATATTGAAAAATATCTGAAGTATGGAGTTACCTGTCCTGATTGCCATAGGAATGCATATCCTGCACGTTTTATAACTATCTGTGAGAACGGGCACATGGATGACTTTCCTTGGAAATGGTGGGTGCATCGCGGGAACTCAAATTGCAATGGTAAAATGAAGATGTACTCCACAGGTAACACATCTACTCTTGCTGATATGTTTGTGGAATGCTCCTGTGGAGCAAGACGTAGCATGAGCGGTGCTACACAGAAAGAAAACTTTGAGGATTTAACTTGCACTGGACATCATGCTTTCAGGCCGAATACCAAGAATAAGAAGTGTCCCAAACCGATAATTCCTTCACAGAGGGGTGCATCCAATGTTTATTTTGCTGTGAGCCGCAGTGCAATTTCTATTCCTCCGTGGATTAACCCCCTTTACAATCTCATAGATGAACATTACAAACTCATCGAAGAGACAAGGGATATGTTCGGAGATGCGGCCATCACAAAGATTTATGAGAAGTATTTTTCAGCATATACCCGTGCAGAGTTTGATGAGGCATTGGAGCGGAGGATGAATAACATCACTGAATTCAAGGAAATCAAGCAGATGGAGTACGATGCCATCACGCACCATAATGATCCTGCCTACGCGTCTAATAAGAAACACTTTAAGGCAGAGGAAGACAATATGCCTTCCTACCTGAAGAAGTACTTTAGCCGTGTGATCCGTATTACTCGATTGAGGGAAGTAAGAGTTTTGATGGGTTTTACGAGGGTTGAAGCTCCTGATCCTGATGCAGATGATCAAACTAATATTGTGCTGTTGAATAAGAGCGGGTCTGAACGCTGGCTTCCGGCAGCGGAAATACATGGAGAGGGCATTTTTATCGAGTTCAATAAAGACACGTTGAATAAATGGGTTAACAACTCTGTAAAGAAGCTTTCTAAGAAATATGAGGAGTGTTATAAGGAATTTTGTGAGGCGAAAGACTGGAAGGTCACGGTGCTGAGGAATGCTGTTTATGTATTGATGCACACATTCTCACATCTTCTTATAAAGCAGATGTCAATGTCATCTGGCTATTCTTCTTCGGCAATCAGGGAGAGAATATATTTTGGAGAAAAGATGTCAGGGATTCTTCTTTATACGGGAAGCGCAGACAAAGAAGGTTCTTTGGGCGGGCTGGTTGAACTTGGAACAATGAGCAGGATGAGAATGCTTATGCAAGATGCATTACAAGAGGCGTTACTTTGTACAAATGACCCGGAGTGTATGAACAACATGCCTGCCGGAAACAACTCGAACGGAGCAGCATGTCATTCCTGCTGTATGATTTCAGAAACAGCCTGTGAGAACGGTAATCGTATGCTGGATAGAGGATTAGTCGTTCCTATTGCAGGGAGAGAGGATGAAGCCTATTTTAAGGAGTTGGTGTCAGATTTATGTCAACTGGAAATATAAGTTTAGACATTCTATTGGATGAAATGAAAAATTCTATTGCTGTCGGAGGTGATATTTCGACAGAGTCACTTCGTGCAATTAAGAAGCGATTTCCATCAGTATCGGATAAGGAGGCTCACGATATTTATGCGCTGGTATCTGGGGCACTTGATTCTTCGGCAAAGGATAAAGCATCGATTGTACTTACTGCGCCACCGTCATTTTCTTTTACGGCAAAGACTACCAAGAACACAGTTTCCGATATGCTGGAGGATTCACAGAAGAGCATTTTGATAACCGGATATTCTCTGTCCGAGTATTTCAGCGATATGATCAATCTCATAATCGCAAAGAGCAAGAAAGGGGTTTTTATAAAGTTTTTTGTGAACAATATAGAAAGCCAAAGTAGCTTTGATAAGCTGTGTCGTTATAAAGGGAGATTCCTGAAGATATATAACTATCCAAAAGCCCAAGATGCAATGGCGGCTCTACATGCGAAGGTAATTTCTGTGGATGGAGAGAAGACCTTAATAACTTCAGCCAATCTTTCTTATCATGGGCAACAGGGTAACATTGAGTTGGGGACGGTCATAGAATCCAAAGCGATAGCAAAACAGGTTGATGATATATTTACACAGTTAATTTTTAAAAAAGTTTTTGTGGAGATATAGTGTGGAGTATAATTTGTATTTTATGATTTGAGCATCGTAAATAAGTGATGTTTAAATTAATTCGATACAATGGATAGGAACAGAATATTAGGGAAAACGCTGAAAACAAGGGGTTCTGGCACATTAGGTGTTGTCAGAATCCCTTGTTTGTTTTGGGGTTGTGTCAGGGCAGTGTGGGAGTAGTGGCCGCGTATGACTCCTATGGCTAAAAATCTGACCCCTCCGTGATATCTTTGCCCCATCTAAGCCTTTTGATGCTGACATAAAAAGTGGGTGATATTACTTCATAAAACAGAAATATGAAATGCAATAAAAAGTCTGATTTCCACGATTGGACTTTTTTTATGTCACAATCTGCGATATTTGACAGTATTATGACTGCATTCCGATAATTTAAGACACATAATTCTGGTATAATCTCCTTATCAACAAAAAATAAGGGGGTTTGGCAAAATTGTCTATCAAAAGCTGTTCCCACCGTCGGAAGGGAACAGTTTTTGCAGAAAAAACGAAAAACTGATAAAGGGATTTATTCCAATAGCAGCATCGTAGCCGGTAAAAAGGTTACGGTGCTTTTCTTTTCGACAAAATATAATGTTATACCCTGTAAAACTACCAAATTTATGGGGAAAACGCCCATCATGGGTCAAATTGTTTTGTCTTTAAGTATATCCGTCTGTCAATCCTTATCGTTCAAAACGGCGGTATCCATCGGATGCAGGGGTCCGCCCTCCGAGATTCTGAAACTATTTCAATTTCAGATTCGGAGGGTAGAAATGGCAGAAAAAGAACATTTCTTGTACATAGAAGGAAAGAGGATTGAGGTTACAGAGGAGGTCTATCGGGAATATTACCGGGGAGAGCGCAGGGAGCGCTATTTTATGGAAGATCTGAAACGGGGGCGGACAGTTATTGACCCGGAGACAAAGGAAAGCCGATATGTGCCTGGGCGTGAGGATTCCCTGGAGCGCCTGATGGAGAGCGGCGTACAGTTTGCCGAAACGGGAGAGGGCATGGAGGAGCGGACGGTGACCTCCTTGTTGTTGAAGTACGCCATGGAATTGCTGACGCCTGTGGAGCGGGAGCTGGTAGAGGAGCTTTACTTTCTGGAGAGGACTGAGAGGGAGGCCGGAGAACGGCTGGGTCTTGCAAAGACCACTTTAAGGCGCAGGCACAGGGAAGTATTGGACAAGCTGCGGAATCTTCTGGGGAGGTGTCCGAAAGATTTTTAAATCAATTTTAAGTTTTTTTAAAAAAAGCGGACCAAAACCACATTGCCAGCGGGTAATAAGTAAGGGGGTTATGGCTCCCTTTTGGAAATCGTGCGAAAACGGCGGGATGTATGGGCTGTGGAGGTCGGTTTTGAAGGTTCCTTGACAAATAACGGGGAGTTTTCCTTGTTCATAGTCAATATCCGGGTTTCTCCCGCCGTGCGGGGCTGAGAAGCAAGCGGCCCAGGCATGGACGCGATGACTGCCTGCGGGTTCAGGCGGGGAAGGTGGCGCTGTATATCTGCGATGCTCCTTCCGAGTGCCGTCCCGTCAACAAGATGACTTCAAAGGTACGAGCGGTAATCCAAAGGGCCTGTGACCGGCGCTGGCCGCGCAGGGATCGCCATGAGCCGCCGGCGGAGAGAACCATAATTCCCGTTCCCCAGGGTAAAAGGGGGATGCTGTGGGCATGGCATGGGCGGCTTAGTCAACCGCTGTCACCTGCTGGCGGTATCAATGGTGTCCAGGTGTGAAAATTTTGTTAGGTAGCGGTGATTTGTTGTCCTAAAAGCTCCACACCTTTGGCTGCAGACGGCCCGGATATTCCCTGTGTCGGGGGCGAGAAGCAGGGCGGTCATGCCGCCTGAGAATACGGCATGAGAATGAACATGATATTGATTAACAAAACAGCGGCAGGAGGGGTATGTCCTTTCCTGCCGTATCCTTGCGGGATGCAAGACCTGACGCCGCAAGCGGGGACGTTTCTATTCCTGCGGGCTGTGAGCCAGGTGCCTGTTTAAGGCTGATTGAAGTCTGACATGGGCATTTGGTAAAAGGCGCTGGAATTAATTTGAAAGAAATGTGCCAGGTTTGCGGCGCATGGTGTTTCATCTGGCTGGCAGCGGGACGAGAGAGTAAAACGACAGGGGGTATTGCCTATATGCAGATTCCAATAGAAGAAATACAGATAAGAGAAGGCAGGCGCAGCCTGGACAGCGGCTATGTAAAGGAGCTGGCCGCCAGCATACGGGAAATGGGGCTCTTAAATCCCATTACTGTAGACCGGGAGAATGTGCTGATCGCCGGCCTTCATAGGATGGAGGCAGCAAAGATGCTTGGCTGGACGGAGATCCCGTGTACGGTCAGCAGCCTGGAAGGTCTGGCGGCTGAACTGGCGGAGATTGACGAGAATATTGTCCGCAGTGACATATCAGCCCTGGAATATGGAGAGATACTCCTGCGCCGGAAAGAAATCTATGAAACCCTCCATCCGGAGACAAAAAACGGCGGGGACCGCAGGAGCGGAAAAACCAGAAGTGCAAAATGCACATCTGATCCGGCCAGGTCGTTTGTGGAGGACACAGCGGAGAAGCTGGGTGTAAACCCCTGCACAGTCAGGAGGCAGATACAGACGGCAAAGAACCTCTCCCCGGAGACAAAGGAGATCATACGGGGGGCAGATGCGAAACTATCCAAAAAGTCAGCGCTGAAGCTTTCCCGTCTCGGGCCGGAACAGCAGAAGGAGGCTGCCACCCTTTTGGCATCAAGGGAGATCCGGTCCGTGGATGAATATGCCGCAAAAGAAAAGGAAACCCCGGAGGAAATACCTGTTCGGGAAATTTCCTGTGGGCAGCAGGAGCCATCGGAAAAAGGGACTCTGGAAGACAGGTGGATGAACGGGGGACAGCGTGCATCTGCCGCCTCTGCTGATATGCGGAAAGAAGCGGCGGCCAGCCTGAAGGAGATCATCGCGGAATTAAAGGATGCGGACAAGGACTGTAGCGGCACACCGGAGAGCTTCCTGGCGGAGTACAGCGCTTTTGTGGGTAAATTCCACCGTGAGATCGAGTGGTACAGTGACCCTTATTATGACACGGTGTACCCGACCCTGACGGAGGCACAGCTTGCACGGCTCAGGGAACTGACGGATTCCATATGCTCCGTGGCGGAAGAAATGTACCACAGGGCGGAACAAATGTACCACAGGACGGAACATAAGAGGAAAGGCTGAATAAATATGTGTATTCGGCTATCAGCATAGTGTGCGCCGCAGCGCACAGACAGGCATTATTATGGGAAGCAGCAGAAAGAAACATTATCCCCAGACCGCAGCAAAAGCAGCAAGGGCAGCAGCCAGGACAACGGGGGCGGAAGCAAGGACGGCAGGGGCGGCGGGGACGGCAGAGAAGATGGTGGCGGGGGCGGCCGCGGCGAAGGCAGCATCCGGCACGGAGTACCGCAATCCGGGCATTGACCGGGAGATACATACGGACCACCTGACATCGGGCCTGCCTTATCAGAGACCGGTAAACCCCAGGGAGGTTGACCGTCTGATAAGGGAGTGGGACGAGCGCCTCCTGGAGCCGGTCATCGTCAGCTTCCGGGACGGGAAATTCAACGTGGTGGACGGGCAGCACCGGATCTCTGCCATGCGGAGGATGAACGGCGGGGGCGGCATTATGGTAAATTGCAAGGTCTACGGCGGGCTGACCTATGAGCAGGAGGCGGCGCTGTGTTATAAGCTGGACAAGGCCAAGAAGCGTTTGAGCCTGTCCCAGGCCACCAATGCCCTGGCGGAGTCAGGGGAGGATGCGGAGGTCACGGAGATCCGGCAGTTAGTGGGAAACTGCGGCTTTGTATGGGCACTGGGAAAGAGCCGGGGGAAGACAGGGGAGATCGTGACCACCAGGGCGCTGGTGAATGCCTACAGGCTGCTGGGCGGTGCGGCCTTTGCCCGCATGATGAACCTTTTATGGGATGCTTGGGAGGGGGATCCCCGTTCCCTGACGGCATCCATCCTCTCCGGAATGGCGCTGTTTGTGAAGACCTATGAGACGGAGATGAGTGACCGCACCTTTGCCACGAAGCTTTCTCAGGTTGATCCGGACGAGATCAACCGCAGGGGACGGGCGGACTACTCCACCAACAGCGTGGCCCTGCGCTATGCCAGGGTCATTTTGGAGAAGTACAACGGGCAGAGGGGCGGAAAGAAGCTGCCATACCGCTTCAAAGGGTGATGCGGGAAGTTAATATAGCTGTAAGACGGCATCAGAAACAGACATGTCAGTCAAAAACTGACATAGCAGTTAAAAACTGACATTGAGACAAGCGGATGGTTCATAGATTAGAACAAGCAAGACAGGAGGCTGCGCATGGAGACAGCACTGGGAATGGATCTTGCACAAATGAGGGAGGTTGATATACATACGGTTGACAGGGAATCGCTTGCAGACATCAGGGATGTGCAGGTTGACGGGAAGCTGCCCAGGGAGCAGCGTTTTTCCGATTTTCTGCGGCAGATAAGGAACCCTTACTGTTACCGCTGTGGCAAGATGGTGGTTAAGATTGGTTTTTCGGATACGGAAGCGACACTGGAAGACAGGCTGGAGCATTATCTTGCGGCCATGCAGTGAAGCATGGGAGTGGTGTGGGATGTACCAGCGGTAGAGGCAGAAAAAAGATATTTAAAGGCAGTACACAGGTTTTATGAAAAACTTCCTATGGAAATTTTGACAGGGGAGTATTGCGGATTAAATGGGAGAATGACAAAAGAGGGACGACTTTCACCCGGAGGCTTGACTTTCGCACTTTAAAGTGCTACAATCCTGCTTGAATAAGCAGACCGGTGGGGCCCATTGTGAAAAGTTTTAACGGGAAATTTTTTACATTGGAGGTACCGCCATGGAAAATTTAAAAACAGACCGAATATACCATGCCGCTGTCTATGCGCGCCTGTCCAAGGAGGACGGCGACAAGGAGGAGAGCGACAGCATCGTAAACCAGAAGGAACTCATCAGGGCATTCCTGGAGGATAAGCCGGACATAGAAGTCTGCGGGGAGTGGGCGGATGACGGCTACAGCGGGGCGGATTTTGAGCGCCCGAATTTCCAGGGGATGATCCGGGAGATCGAGGCAGGCCGTATCGACTGCGTGGTGGTCAAGGACCTGTCCCGGTTCGGCAGGAATTTCGTGGAGGCGGGGCGCTACATCGACCAGATATTTCCCGCCCTGGGGGTGCGGTTCATCGCCGTCAATGATGGTTTTGACAGCGCAAAGGGCAGGACTTCCTCGGACCGGATCCTGATCCCCTTCAAGAACCTGATCAACGATGCCTACTGCAGGGATATTTCGGTAAAGGTCAGGAGCCAGCTGGAAACCAAACGTAAGAAGGGGGATTTCATCGGCTCTTTTGCTGTATACGGATACTTGAAGGACCCGGCTGACCGCCATAAGCTGATGGTGGATGAATATGCGGCCGGCGTGGTGAAGGACATCTTCAGATGGAAGCTGGAGGGCGCAAGCCAGCAGCGGATAGCGGACCGCCTCAACGACCGGGGGGAGCTGTCCCCCATGGAATACAAGCGGTTCTGCGGGATGCGGTATCAGTCCGGCTTCCAGGTAAACACAAAAGCCAGGTGGACGGCGGTGGCAGTGGGGCGCATCCTGCGCAACGAGCTTTATACCGGAACCATGGTGCAGGGGAAGCGGACCACGCCCAACCATAAGGTAAAGAAAACACTGCTAAAGCCCAGGGAGGAATGGGTACGGGTGGAGGGCAGCCATGAGCCGGTCATTGACAGGGAGGATTTTCTTGCGGTGGGGCGGCTCCTGCTGCAGGATACCCGTGTAGCGCCAAAGGAGGAGGCGGTCTATCTGCTCTCCGGCCTGGTGTTCTGCGCGGACTGCGGCTTTGGTATGGTGCGCAACAGCGTGTGCCGGAATGGAAAGACCTATGTGTACTATATGTGCGGCAATAACCGCACCAATGGGAAATGCAGCAGCCACAGGGTAAGCGGCGGGCAGCTGGAGCAGTCGGTGTTCCTTGCCTTAAAGCAGCATATCGCCCAGACGGCGGATATAGACCGGATCCTTGCCTACATAGATACGCTGCCCTACCATCAGGCGGAGGTGGAGAAAGCGGACCGGCAGCTTCTGAAGAAGCAGGAGGAGGCGGAGAAGTATACCCGCCTGAAAACCTCCCTGTATGAGTCCCTCGTGGATGGAATAGTGAGCAAAGGGGAGTATCTGGAACTGAAATCCCTGTATGACGGGAAGCTCCAGGAGGCGCAGGCGGCAATGGAGAGGCTCCGGGAGGAGATGGGGAGCCTGCTCCAGAACCGCACGGGTGGAACCCATTGGATCGAGCAGTTTAAGAAACACAGGAACCTGACGGAGCTGACGCGGCATATAGCGGTCACCCTGATTGACAGGATCGAGGTCTGCGAGGACTGCCGCATCCAGGTCAGGTTCAAGTACCAGGACAGCTATGAGCGGGCGCTGTCGCTCATAGAGAGTGTGGAAAAAATACAGCCGCTTGACATTGCAGCTGGAGGGGATGTAATTTCTCCAATAAATGAAGCACTTCTTTCAGGAAACGGGATGACCGCTTTCGGAGAGGGAGCCAGCCGCTCCAAGAAAGGAGCGGTGTAGGATGGCGAGGGTGAGCAGGAAAGCAGTCATATCAGAAGAAAGGGAGAGTTGTCCGTCCATTGTCCCGGAAAAGATATACAATGCGGCGGCCTATGTGCGCCTGTCCGTGGAGGGGGAGGACCTAGAGAAGAACCGGGAGACTATTTCCACACAGCGCTATATGCTGGAAAAATACATTGAAACACAGCCGGATATGCGGCTTGCAGCCGTGTTCTGTGACAACGGCGAGACGGGCACCGATTTTGAGCGCCCCGGCTTTGAGCAGATGATGGACCGGGTAAGGGACCGGGAAATAGACTGCATCGTGGTGAAAGACCTGTCCCGTTTCGGCAGGAATTATGTGGAGGCAGGGTATTACCTGGAGAAAATCTTCCCTTATCTGGGGGTGCGCTTTGTGGCTGTCAATGACAGCTATGATACCTTGAAGGACAAGGGCGGGAATGAGATGGTGCTGTCCCTGAAAAATCTGATAAACGACCTTTATGCCAAGGACATTTCCGGGAAGATTTGTTCCTCCCTGGATACGAAACGCAAAAACGGGGAGTACATTGGCGGTGTTCCCCCGTATGGTTACCTGAAATCCCCGGAGGATAGGCACAGACTGGCACCGGACCCGGATGCCGCGCCCGTGGTGCGCAGGATCTTCCGGTGGAGGGCGGACGGGATGGCAGTCGCGCAGATTGCCCGAAGGCTGAATGAAGAAGGAATACCCAGCCCGGCACTTCATTATTACCAGAAAGGAATCCGGGACAGGGAACCGTCGGAAACGGGCAGGATATGGCTGGCTGCGGGGATCCGCAGGATGTTGGAGAATCTTGTGTATGTAGGCCATGTGGCGCAGGGCAAGACAAGGAAGTCCCTGAGCGAGGGAATCCCGCAGATGGATGTCTCCCGTGACAGGTGGATCATCGTGGAGAATATGCACCAGCCCATTGTGGACAGAGAACTTTTTGACAGGGTGCAGGAGATCATGAGGGAACGCCACAGCCAGAGCATGGCTGTCAGGGGAAAGCATGGGACGGCGGAGAATGTATTCAAGGGCCTGCTGGTATGTGCGGATTGCGGCAGGAAAATGGCGCGCCACAAGAATGTCACCCCTAAGGGAACCGCCCGGTATGCCTTTGTCTGTTATGTGTATGAGCAGAACAGAGGAAAGCGTGGCTGTACGAAAAAGTATGTCAGGGAGCAGGACATACAGGAGGCAGTATCCCGGTCCCTGCGCCTGCAGATGGAAGCTGTGCTGGGGCTGGAAAGGAAAATAAAAAAGGAAGGATGTCCTGGGGCGCGTGAAAAAGAACTGGATGGCAGGCTGAAATGTGCGCAGCAGAAAACAAAGCGTAACACAGCCCTGCGCAGCACTCTTTATGAGTCCCTCTGTGACGGCACCCTGACAAAAAAGGAATATCTGTCCCTTAAGGCGGAATATGACAGGCAGGCATCGGAGCTTGAGGAAGAAATGGAAAGCATCCGGCAGGAAGCATCGGAGTTCAGGGCACAGTCTGCCGCCTGGGAAAGGTGGGCAGGCTCTATCAAAGAGTATTGCGCTTTGCTGGATGGGCAGACGATCACCCGGGGGATGGCGCTGGAACTGATCCAGTCCATCCGGGTGTCAAACTATAATGACCTGGAAATCACCTGGAATTTTCAGGATGAATTTGCCCGCACCGCCCAGATGTCCGTTCCTGCACAAAACAGTGGGAAGGGGGCGGACGCATGAAGACAGCAGCCTTATATATGCGGCTTTCCAGCGAGGATATCCATGAAGGGGAGAGTTACAGTATCGGAAACCAGCGGGACCTGCTTTACAGTTATATCAGGGAACACCGGGAGTTTGACGGATGCAGTATCCTGGAATTTACGGATGATGGCTACAGCGGCGTCAACTTTGAACGCCCCGGGATAAAGAAGCTGCTGTCCCTGGCAGGGAAGACGGTGGACTGCATCCTTGTCAAGGATTTTTCCCGTTTTGGGAGGAACCTGGTGGAAGTGGGGGATTACCTTGACCAGATATTTCCATTCCTGGGAGTGCGCTTCATTGCGGTCAATGAGGGGTATGACAGTGGAAAAGGACTGGGGAGCTCCGTCAGCCTGGATGTGTCTCTGAAGGCGATGGTGTATGAGATGTACAGCAGGGACATCTCTGAAAAGTTACAGTGCGTCAAGCGCGCGAAGATGCGTAAGGGGGAATATCAGTGCGCCATTGCCTTTTATGGGTATAAGAAATCGGTAACAGAGAAAAACAAGCTTGAGATTGATGAGCCGGCGGCAATGATTGTAAGGAAAATTTTTCAAATGGCCGGTGAGGGTATGCGTCCCACCCAGATTGCCTTGGAACTGAACCGGGAAGGAATCCCTTCACCGCTGATGTACCGTAAGGCAAACCATACGGACGGGATGAGAGGCTGGAAAGTCGTGGGGGATGCGGTCTGGATGCGGGAGAACGTCCGCCGCATCCTGCTGGACGAGCGGTATACCGGGTGCCTGGTCGGCCACAAGAGGGTCATGGCGGATATGGTCACGAAGCGGACAGAGGCAGTGCCCAGGGAGGAATGGATCGTGGCGAGGGATACCCAGGAAGCCATTGTATCAGAGCAGGAATATCTCAAAGCCCAGGAAGTGATAAAGCACTATGTCCAGAAACCACAGAGGAAGCCGTTCCAGAAATTCAGGGGAATCTTAAAATGCGGCTGCTGCGGCAGGGTCCTGGTCCGGAAAGCCGGTAAGAAGCCGTATTTTATCTGCTATACCGCAAGGAGCATAAAAGACAGTGACTGCATAAAAGTCCATCTGGAGGAAGCGGCGCTGGAGGAGGCTGTTCTGGAGGCGGTAAGGGTACAGGTAAAGCTTTATTGTGACAGTATGGCAGTGCCGGTGGAGAAGTCGGACGCCTGCCTGCAGAAAGAGATCAGGGACTGCCAGATGTCGGTCAGCTGGTATAAGGCCTTGCAGGCATCCGCATTTGAGGACTACGCAGAGGGTCGGATCAATAAACAGGAATATCTTTCCGGCAAGCAGGAATCTGTAAGGCAGCTGGAGCAGCTGGACAGCCGAATCCGGGAATTGAATGAACAGCTTGCAGCGCAGCAGATGCAGCAGGCAGGGCGGGAAGCGGATTTGGGAAGGTATGCTTTTGTAGAGGAACTGACAAGGGAAGTGCTGGTTGATCTGATAAAGGAGATCCGGGTCAGCGGGGAAAACAGGATAGAAATCAGGTGGAACTTCCGTGAGAAAGAGCCTGTTTGACAAATGCCTGTCAGGAGACGGAATACAAATTTTTTTATGTATGTCTTGACACAAGCAAACGCCGCGGAGATCGGCCGCACGGTCATCTGTGTCGGCAGCGGCAACGAGGGGGCAAGCGACGGACATTTATCGGGCAGCCTTTCAACAGGGCAGGGGGTTTTACGGCAGAACGGCGGATTTGTGGGAGCCGGAGGAGGGGCACAGGGCGCAGGAGCATTGGGCGGTATCGGCGGGGGAAGCGGGGCCTTGGTAGAGCTGTCGGTGGCGGCGTATGAGCGCAATCTGAATGTTCAGCTCTGGAAAAATTACAGCGACGTATACCGTGTTATCCTGCGCTCTCCCGGCGGGCAGGAGTCTCCCTTGCCGGAAGCGGTGGAGGGCGGAAAATATACCCTGCGTCTTGAGCAGACGGAGGTTCTGGTGTATATAGGGGAGCCCACTCCCTATTCCGTGGCGCAGGAGATTTATCTGGAATTCCTGCCCGTAGGACGAAATTATATTAACGGTGGTATATGGAGCTTTCGTTTGGAGCCGGTAAAAATAGTCACGGGAAATTATTATTTTTACCTGCCGTCAAGCACGGTGAGAAGCGAAGGAACCGGCTTTTACCATTCCACTCCTGACGTGACTCTGACAATACCCTCCACTGCGGCGAAGGTCGTCACCGTGGGGGCTTATGACAGCACCTATGAAGCCTATGCGGATTTTTCCGGCAGAGGCTACGCGGATGCGGAGCGTACCATAGGCGTGGTGTCCGCCGGGCTGGCGAAGCCTGACATCGTGGCGCCCGGAGTGGGAATTCTGGCCCCCGACATCTATGGCGGCTACACGCCGGTGACGGGAACCTCCTTTGCCACGCCCATAGTTACCGGAAGTGCGGCGCTTTTGGCAGAATGGGGGATCGTCCGTGGGAACGACCCGTTCCTATATGGAGAGAAGGTGAAGGCGTATCTGCGGAAGGGGGCCAGGCCCTTGAGGGGAGAGAGCGAGCTGCCCAATGACCGGGTAGGCTGGGGCGGGCTTTGCATAGCCTCAAGTATTCCCAGTTGATGCGGGACATATAGGGTATCTTTTTTACACAATATAAGCTGTATGGAAAAGGCGCGTCCAATGCGGACATGTATCTGTGGGAGGAGATTACAGAAATGTGGTGTAAGGTGGTGTGCATATAAATAAGTTGACATATAAAGTGAGTTGTGCTAGTGTACTAATTATACAATACAAATAGCTCAAGCTCCGGTAACGCGGCAGCATGGTCCGCAGCGCTGCGCAATGCAGGTCTGTGTACAAATAACATGAAAAATATGGGTAAAGCTCATTAAGATAAATTTGGTTTCTGCAGAATATATGGAAAGGCGGATAATAAAAATGGACAGTGCGCAGATAAACACGGGAGGAAGGATGCCGGCAGCGGCGTCTGCGAAGCAGAAAGGAATCAGCGGGAGCACCATAAAGCTCATTGCGGTGGCGGCAATGTTGATTGATCACATTGCGGCGACGATTTTGATGCGTCAGATCATGGAGCGGGGATTCATGGATGTGGCGGCATCGGATAATCTGAGCAATATTATGGAATGGCTCACGGAAAACGGCGTGCTTTTTTATGGTAATCAGTTGATGAGGATGATTGGCAGACTGGGCTTTCCTATTTTCTGTTTTCTTCTTGTGGAGGGCTTTCAGAGAACCAGAAATGTAAAAAGGTATGCCCTTCGTCTGGCGGCTTTTGCGCTGCTGTCCGAAATTCCCTTTGATCTTGCCACCAAGGGAGAACTTTTTTATATGGGGTATCAGAATGTATATTTTACCCTTCTGCTGGGGCTGCTGGCGCTGTGGGGAATCAACTGGCTGGGTCAGCATGAGCTTCCCGGGGCTGTGCGGGTGATT
>ERZ808051.1355-NODE-1355-length-16718-cov-3.513851_pt1 | contig 16718 bp, 10 predicted proteins | sample MGYA00380199_ERZ808051 | MGnify/ENA primary metagenome ERZ808051 (study PRJEB31490, sample SAMN06133391) | mouse gut metagenome | isolation source: J11 | host: mice | place: China: Chengdu | collected 2015-05 ...
CGTCATTTACAAGTTGCTCTACCGTCTTCCCGAAAATATTGGTGTTCCAGATTCCGCTCTCCATGTCCTCCTGATTGATGAAGCCAATCAAGTCATTCGCCTGCTCTTCCGTCCCTACAATGGGTGCGATTTCCGTCTCGATGTTGGCGCGGATCATATGTATGGAGGGGCTGGAGGCCTTTATCTTCACACCGAACTTATTGCCGTGCTTGATCAACTCCGGCTTCTCCAAGGTGATTTCGTCCCTGTCCGGCGTCACCACGCCGTACCCCTTGATGCGCACCATGTTGACCGCATCCAGAACCTTGATATATTCATGTCTCATGGCCGCAAAGTCTTTCAGCTTGCTGATCAGCTGGTACTCATCCGAGATTGTCTCTCCCACCATCTCCGTCAGCATCTCATAGTAATAGGCCTCCTCAGCCTCCAGCGTCACCCGGATGACGCCGTCCGACAGACTTATGGTGTCGGTCTTGCAGCGCCTTATGTACTCGCTTGACAGTTCCACCGGCTTCGTCCTCGCATCCCGGATGGTGCTGTAGTCTTTCATCAGGGCTCTGACCTGCATGATGATATCCTGCTTCATGCGATTGTCCCAGGGGAGCATCTCCACCCATTTGGGCATGTAGAATTCGATGGAAGAGATCGGAAATTCATACAGCACATTTTCCAGCAGCATGTGGATGTCTTCTTTCTTCAGCTGCTCACAGTTCACCGTCACGGCTGCCACGCTGTATTTGTCGGTAATCTCTCCGGCCACGCGCCTTGCCTCCTCAGAATAGGGCTTCTGGCTGTTCACCAGCACAAGGAAAGGTTTGCGCAGCTTCTTCAGGGCCATGATCGTCTTCTCCTCCGCCTCCAGATAATTCTCTCTGGGGATTTCTCCGAAGCTGCCGTCCGTGGTGACCACCAAGCCGATGGTGGAATGGTCGTTCATGACCTTATCCGTTCCGATTTCCGCAGCCTGGGTAAAGGGGATCTCATAGTCGAACCACGGTGTTTTCACCATGCGCTCTATATCCTCCTCCATATGTCCGGCCGCACCCTCCACCATGTAGCCCACACAGTCGATGAGCCGCACGGAGACCGGGACCTCACCGCTCAGCACTACATTCGCGGCTTCATTCGGAATGAATTTCGGCTCTGTGGTGGTGATCGTTTTGCCTCCGGCGCTCTGGGGCAATTCATCCTGGGCTCTGACTTTGGCGTGTTCATCCTCCATGTAGGGCAGCACCATCTCCTCCATAAAGCGTTTGATAAATGTGGATTTTCCGGTGCGCACCGGCCCCAGCACTCCTATGTATATCTCTCCCCCCGTGCGGTTCTTAATGTCATTGTACAGGTCATAGGTATTTATCGAGTAATTTTCCATAGAAAAACCTCCTGCATATACTGTTAGATGTATATGTAGGAGGCATAAGAATTATGACCATATTGTACGGCCGACGACACGGCATGCATTTCCCATACAGCAAGGCGGCAGGCCAATGGGACGGCACGGTTGTGTGAAGCCCAAGCGGCAGATGAAAATCCAGACAAGTGGTTTGCGAGACAGTACACTAGGGAGCCTTAGGCGTTTCCACAGTCCCTATGAACAGGGGCAGCCTGTCTCTGCAGTCAATGATCAGGTACAGAAAGGGTCTGTCCAAATTTACCTCTTTTACCAGCTCTGCCTCCATGGCGCCCTCAGCGCTCATTTCCACTGCCGTGGCGGCACCGGCCTTTGTGCCGTTTTCATCCACTGCCAGAAAGGTTTTGTGCAGCACTCTGCTGATATAGATATTCCCTACCGTGGAACTGCCCAACCCGGAGAAATCCGCTTTCTCCGGGTTGAAAGCTTCGTTTATCCCCATCTTTTCCAGGAGCTCTTTCATCTCGACACCGTACTCGCAGCCGAATTGGGGAATCGACGCGTTCACATGGGCATCCGCAGGATGGGTCAGAATCTCCCGCAGCCGTTCTCCTGTCAGCGACGCCGCGTACTCCGCCACTGTCATTCCCTCTTCAGGCAGCAGAGCCGCAAAAGCATATTTTTCATCCGCATAATATTTCAGAAAACCTGTCGCATGCTCGTCCTCCAGGTAATGTCTCTCGGAAGAACGCATCATCTGTACCTTTGTGACAATCCCGTCAGCCCCGTTAAACTCCCCCTCATGCACCTGATACTCAAAGTACTGTTCCTGCCATCTGGCATCAAACGCCAGGGCGTTTACCAGATACATAACCGCGTCGTCGGAAATCTCATCCAGAATCTCAGGGATCATACCGTCCGTGTTGTCTTTTACCCAGTCATTGATTTCCTGCAGGGCCGAATCGTCAAAATGCACCGGATAGACATCTGCCTGAAAAAGCTCCCTGTTTCTCTGCAGAAAATCCTCTTCCACAGTGAAGTGTTCGTCTGCGGTAAACCATATGGCATTTGCCATGCTTAGCTTATATTTGTCGCCTGCAGGGAGCGTCTCCCTGTAATCCGCCAAATAGGAGCTCAGCTCAGACACAGGCATCCCGAAGACTTCTTCCATCTGTTCCAGAGTCTCTCCTCTTGCCCCATTGGCTGTCATGGTCAGGGCAGAGAGAATTGACAGAGGCGAAATGAGGACGTTTTCGTCACTTAGGGATGCATAGGCCGGAAATACAACATTCTCATCCTCCATACCAAGCTCCAGGAGCCGCAGGCCGAAATCCGTGATGGCACAAGCCGCAGCTTCCGCATCGGCTGTATAAATATTTTGATCCTCTTTTGGCACTTCACTCGTCTTTGATAATTCGTCTGCATTCGCAACAATCTCTGCATTCAGCGTCTCGGTCTCGTCCTCTTCTCGATTTACATCTACACTTCCGCAGCCAACGATAGAAATGGTCATTGCAGCCGTTAAAAACACGCTCACTACCTGCCTTGTCTTTCTTTTTCTCATAGCCTCTCCTCCGCTCTACTTGATTGGAGACAATTTCACCTGCAGCAGGTTAATCGTCTCTCCTAACGGTATAGACGAAAAAGACGGGAAAAAGTTTCCTTCAATTTTCTATTCATACAGCCATGAATAATCATATTCCAGATAAATGTGCCGGCAGCAGACAACCTTTCCGGATTGGCACCCCCCAATCAGCTGCTTTGCCAAGCGTATCTGCCAGCAGCACTTTCTTCGCCAGTCCTACAGAGAATAAATACAGTCCCTTTGCAAGCCATTTCTGCTCAAAGCGTTTCCGCTCCGGATCCAAAAACTGAGGTATCATCTCCTCATGCGTCACAATAGGTCCTGCCAATAGCTGTGGAAAAAAGGTCACAAACAATGCATAATCTGTCAAACCATACTTTTTCGTCTCTCCCCTGTAAGAATCCACTAAATACGAAATCTGCTGAAAAGTAAAAAAACGGATGCCCAAAGGCATCAAGATCTTGTGCAGAACAAAAGAAGTCTGTAGTAGCGCATGAATATTGCGCCGAGGTTTCCCATAATTCCCAGCAATAATATCCTCTTAGCCCATGGAGCGTTCTCTGTCTTCAGGAGTGAGTAAAATAATTGCCAGATAGCCAACGTGAAAATAGGCATAAAATCATAGCGACATAGCGATCAACACCACTTTCGCCGCCTTTTCCCGGCGAAAGTGGTTCAATCCAAATCTTCCTTTATCTCATAACAACCTTTTTATAGTTCTTTTTGCCACGTCTGACTACAATTCCATCTCCCATAAACTGCTCGGGACGATAGATCGCTTTGACATCGCTTACCTTTTCGCTGTCCACGGTAACGCCGCCCTGCTCAACCGCTCGTCTTGCCTCGGAGCGGGATGCATTCAGACCGGCCTTTACCAGTATCCCCAGGATGTCAATGGTGCCGTCCTGAAAGTCGCTCTCCTCCAGCCGGCAGGTGGGCATCTCGACAGCGCCGTCCCCTGCTCCGCCGGCGAACAGGCTGCGCGCGATTTCCTGCGCTTTCCCGGCCTCTTCCTCGCCATGCACCAACTTGGTCAGTTCAAAGCCCAGGATTTCTTTTGCCTGGTTCAGCTGGCTGCCCTCCCACTTATCCATTTCGTCAATCTGTTCGATGGGCAGGAAAGTCAGCATCCGCAGGCATTTCAGCACGTCCGTGTCCGCCACGTTTCTCCAGTACTGGTAGAACTCAAAGGGAGAGGTCTTGTTGGGATCCAGCCATACTGCGCCTTTCTGGGTCTTGCCCATCTTCTTGCCCTCGGAATTCAGTAAAAGCGTAATTGTCATGGCATATGCATCCTTGCCCAGCTTTCTGCGGATCAGCTCCGTACCGCCCAGCATGTTGCTCCACTGATCGTCGCCGCCGAACTGCATGTTGCAGCCGTATTTCTCGTACAGCTTCAGGAAATCGAAACTCTGCATTATCATGTAATTGAACTCCAGGAAGCTTAAGCCTTTCTCCATACGCTGCTTGTAGCACTCAGCCGTGAGCATCCGGTTCACGGAAAAATGCACGCCGATATCCCGGATAAATTCAATGTAATTCAAGTCCCGGAGCCAATCGGCATTGTTCACCATCAAAGCCTTTGAACTTCCCTGGAGCGCCTCTCTTCCGTCTTCCAGGGAATCACCGAACTCAATGAAGCGGCTCATCTGCTTCCGGAAGCATTCGCAGTTATGGTCAATCATCTCTGTGGTCATCATAGTGCGCAGGTCGGATCTGCCGGAGGGGTCCCCGATCATGGCTGTCCCCCCGCCCAGCAGCGCGATAGGTCTGTTGCCTGCCATCTGCAGCCGCTTCATCAGGCACAGCGCCATAAAATGGCCTACATGGAGGCTGTCCGCAGTAGGGTCAAAGCCGATATAAAATGTGGCCTTTCCATTGTTGATCAGTTCCTTGATCTCTTCCTCGTCCGTCAGTTGGGCCAGAAGCCCCCTTGCTTTCAATTCCTCAAATACTGTCATTGTCCTCTCTCCTTTTTCGCTTGTCATTTCGTGGTGTGAATACCATAACCGATACCGCCTTGTGGTTCACTACACACGGCGGTAAAACCTATGGCCGGACTTGCACCGGCAAGATTAGTCCTATGCCCGGCACACATGCAAAAAGCCCGTCCCTGTGAAAGGACGGGCCTGCGCTCGTGTTACCACCTTACTTCCCGCCGGGCTCACGCCCTGCGGCTCAGTGAGTATCCATCAATACTCCGGCAGATATCGGTGCCTCCGGCAAAGCCTACTTGCTCTCTTTCAGCCATGCTGCTCCGGGATGTATGTTCCCTTTTGTCCTGCTTGCGCCTCTCACCACCCGGCAGCTCTCTGTCAGCCTTTAGACAAAGGTACTTTTTCCCCTCATCGCGTTCTCTGTATTATGGTTACTCATTATACCCACTGCATCCCGGTTTGTCAAGAAGATTTTCGTTTATTGCCGGCCTTATCTCTCCTGCCAGTATGACTCATAGTCATAATTCTCTGCAAAATCATACATTTCATGCAAAGTTTTATTCAAATTCTCTTTGGTGACGCGGTTTTTCCCCTGTTTTACACAGTCAAATATATACCGGTTGAATTCAGGGCGATGATGGCAGACATCTCTGTAATGCTCCAGATCAGTGACGATCCACTCCTCTTTCTGGAAATAGTATAAAGACACATTCTCGTATTCCAGAAAATGTTCTATGGCATATCGGTAGATTTCCAGCATGTCCTCCAGATTATCCCGCAGAAGCATCTGCTCCCAATACAGCATACTGTACGGCGGAAGAAAGACAATAAATTCCGTGTCCGGATTCTGCCGGATAAAGGGAAGTATATTCTCCAGATTCTCCTGGCAGAGAGCCAGCTTCTGCTCCAGCGGCGCTTCACTCCCGCCTCCCTGGAGCAGTCCCTCCCGGGCTTCCCGGGCCACACTCAAAGTGATCTCCCTGCCGAAAAGCGCCTCGTCCTCCCAGGTATAAGCGGTATCCACATTGTCCTCCACTCCCTGCAGCCCGTCCAGGATTCGCTCCCAGCTCCTCACAACGATATCCCGGTTAAAAATATATCGGTAATCATTAAACAGATTGCTGTCATAGAGGTATTCCGGCCGCTCCACATAAGCCGTCCAGCTGGGCGAGGTCAGCTGATAATCGTTTATATCCATGAAAACATGCCCGACCGGCTCCTCCCTGGAAAATATCACGGAGAAAATGGCTTTCAAATCATCACTTCTGGCACCGGAATAGGACAGCTTTATGGTATCCCATCCCATTTCCTCGTCAAACCATTGCGTGTGAAAGTTCTCCGTCATAGAGGTTCCCACAATGACGTCCGTGTATTCCAGGTTCCTGGCCGCTCCCGGCGTCTGGTATACCGCATTGTCCAATATCACCGGCATTCCGAACCATGGCTTATGATACTGGTACAGCGGATCCACGATAATGCACAGCGCCCCTGTCGGCAAGAGCGCCAACAGCATGATAAGCATAAGCTTTTTAAAATTCCCTGCCACAGCTCCTCTTCCTTTTCGCCTAAAAATTAAAGTAAATAAACTTTGACACCTGCGACAAGCATGTAAACGACCAGGAAAACAAAATACCAAGCCAAACATACCAGCCGGTTCCGCGGAATTTTCTGGCCACCAGTTCATGGCTGGAGGGAAGCTTTACACACAGAAAAACCCCTGCCAAGCACCAGAGAAGCACGGCTGCCTGACAGATTCCCTCCATCAGGGATGCGGAGACAAATCTTTCCACGGTCACTTTCCAGACAGTGTTATCACAGAAAGCCGCCGCCATATCCTCCTGAAGCCCGCCCTTTCCTCCCGCAATCACCCGCCCAAGCAGCAGCCATGGCTGTCGGAAGTACTCGGCCCGGAAAAACACCCAGGCAATGTTGACGAACGCGAACGTGGCGCACCACAGCAGACACCTTGGCAGTCTGTCTATTGTCCGCCTGCCCAGCCTGTAGACTGCCATGACGATTCCGTGCATCATTCCCCAGAGGACATATGTCCATGCGGCTCCATGCCAGAGCCCGCTCACCGTAAACACGATCATCACATTGATGCAGGTCCGCAGCATCCCTCTCCTGTTTCCGCCCAGGGGGATATAGAGATACGTGGTCAGGAAGCGGGACAATGTCATATGCCAGCGCCTCCAGAACTCGGAAATCGTAGCCGCTTTGTAGGGCGAATCGAAATTCACCGGAATGATAATGTTAAAAAATCTTCCCAGTCCCAGCGCCATATCGCAGTATCCGCTGAAATCAAAATAAATCTGCAGCGTGAATGCCAGGATGGTTACGACGGCCCCCAGTGAGCTCAGCTGCTGCAGATTCTCATACCCGGCATCACAGATTCCGGCAAAGGAATCCGCAATCAGTATCTTCTTTGCGAATCCGATGATAAAATATTCCAGACCGGAAACCATATTTTCGTAATTGACTTTTCGATTTTCCCTATTTTTGAACTGCGGTATCATTTCCTTATACAGGACGATGGGTCCGGCCACCAGCTGGGGAAAAAAAGATACGAAAAGGGCATAGTCCAAAAATCCGACTTTCTCTGTCTCTCTCTGATAACTGTCTATCACAAAAGACAGCTGCTGAAAGGTATAAAAGCTGATTCCCAGGGGCAGCGCAATGTTTTTCAGCGCAAAATCCGCCCCCAGAAAGCGGTTTAGATTCGCGATCGTAAAGTCCAAATACTTAAAATAGAACAGCAGTCCAAGATTGGCCAGGATACCAACGGACAGACAGACTCTGCGAAACGCCTGCGGGAAGCCGTCTCTCATCAGGAGAAGATGCAGTAAGAAATTTACAAAAATGCTGAAAGCCAGCAAAAAGCACAGCCGATAATCCGCATAGCCATAAAAGAAAAAGGAAGCCATAATAAGGGCGAACTGAGCCATCCTATACCGCCTAAACCGGTTCATCAGAAAATATATTATCCATATGACAGGCAAGAAACCAAAGAAAGCATAGGAATTAAAAAGCATATTTATGACTCCTGTCTATTTATTCGCCATCAGCTTCACCATGGCCTGATTCAGCCCGTCCACCGTGAGCTTGTACATGGGGAAGAGCTCTTTCACCGCAGTCTCCGCCTCCCGCCAGGGGGCCCGGCCAGGGGCCATCTTGGGATTCAGCCATACGATCTTTTTGTATTTCTTCTTCACAAGCTGCAGCCATTCGTACCCGGACAGGCCGCCGTTGGGCCCTCTGTAATTGCCCGTGTCCGAGTAAAGCTCCTCCGGGGCCATGGCCGCGTCGCCTACGATTATAACTTTGTAGTCGCTGTCTACGTTCCGGAACATCCACTCCGTGTCCACCCAGTCCCCGTTCTCGCACTCCGGAGTCTTGTACAGCTTGCTGTAGATGCAGTTGTGAAAGTAATAGGTCTTCACGTCCTTGTAGTGGTTGGACTTGTGGATGGCCTGGAACAAGTCGTTCAAAAGGCTGCTGAAAGGAATCATGGTGCCGCCGGAATCCATCAGAAGCAGAAGCTTCACCGCGTTCTTCCTGGGCTTTTGCATGACGATCTGCAGGCAGCCGCCGTTGTTGCAGGTCTTGTCCACGGTGCCATTGATGTCAAGCTCCGTCTCCGGGATGTCCAGCCTGCTGGAGAACTGCCGGAGCTTCCGGAACGCCATCTGGAACTGCCTGTTGTCCAGGACACGGTCATCCCTGAAATCCCGGTACTTCCTGGCTCCCACCACCGCAAAGGCGGACTGGTAGCCTGTCTTGCCGCCTACCCGGACGCCGCCCACGTTGCCGCCGGTATTGCCGAAAGAGGTCTTGCCCATGGTGCCGATCCAGAAGCTCCCGCCGTTGTGCTCGCTGTCCTGGTCTTTCAGGCGCTGGCGGAACTTCTCCTCCACGTCCTCCTTGTCGATCTGGAGATCCTCCATCTTGTTCATGTGATCCCGGGCCTCCTCGTGGGCCAGCTCCATCATGTCGGATTTGTCCAGCCAGCGCAGCATCTCCTTGCCCACTTCCGTCTCCCGCTGGGCAGACTTGAAGCACTCCTCGAAAGCCATGTCGAACTTGTCGAAATCCGTCTCGCTCTTCACCAGAATCATACGGGCCGTGTAATAGAACTGGGTCAGGGAGCTGCCGCAGAGCCCCTTGTCCAGCGCCTCCTGAAAGGTGAGCCACTCTCCCAGAGTCACCCGAAGCCCCTTTTCCCTTAATGTCTCAAAAAATTTTATGAACATACTCCATCCTCTTCAAAACTCTCCGGATCCGTTTCGTTTGATTTCTGTGCCGCATGATCCTACCAATAAATACGCTTTGCACAAGGAAACGTTATCTCTCCTTTTTCCCGGCTTCTTCCGTCCTTTGCTTCCTGGCTTTCCGGCCTTTTTGCCGCTCTCCTATCTTCCGTGCGCATCTCCTGCACCACTCGATGAACATCTGATTCGCTATCTGCCCCATCGCTCTTTTCTCCCGCCGTCATCGGCTCCCCATTGCCTGCGTCACGAAATGCGGTTCCTCCCGGGACCCTCTTACAGATTCGGCTCGCTGCGCACCAGCTGCAGATCTTCGTCCTTTTTCACCACAACCCCCACGAAAGGCAGGGCCTTGCGGATGGCATCCGCCGGAATCCCGCCGATCTGCAGGGCATTGATCCAGTCGATCAGCTCTGAGGTGCTGGGCTTCTTGCGGATGTCCCGGATGGCCCGGATATTGTAGAACACCTCCATGGCGTTCTTTAACAGATTCTCCTCCACGTCCGGATAATGCACCCGCACGATCTCCTCCATCAGCTCCCTGTCCGGGAAGTCGATGTAGTGGAAGATGCAGCGGCGCAGGAAAGCGTCCGGCAGCTCTTTCTCCGCGTTGGAGGTAATAATCACGATGGGACGCTGCTTGGCTTTCACAGTCCTCTTGGTCTCGTTTATATAGAACTCCATCTGGTCCAGCTCCCAGAGCAGATCGTTGGGGAACTCCAGGTCCGCCTTGTCGATCTCGTCGATTAACAATACCACCTGTTCCTCGCTGTCAAAAGCCTCCCCCAGCTTGCCCAGCTTGATGTAATGGGCAATGTCGTCCACGCCCTCCTCGCCGAACTGCCCGTCATAGAGGCGCTGGATGGTATCGTACACATACAGTCCCTCCTGGGCCTTGGTGGTGGACTTAATGTTCCAGATGATCAGCCGCTTGTCCAGCGCTTTCGCCACGGCCTCCGCCAGCATGGTCTTGCCCGTGCCCGGCTCTCCCTTGATCAAAAGCGGTTTCTTCAGCGCGATCGCTATATTTACGCTGGCCATCAGCTCCTCGCTGGCCACGTACTCCCCGGTTCCCTGAAATCCCTGTCTCTCCATCCTGCTCCCTGTCCTTTCAGCTGTCATCTGCGGCTTTGCCTCCGGCGGCAGTATGATATTTGTCCTCGTCCGCTTCGTAAATCACAGCTACCTTTCCCTTGAATTTCATTCTCTTTCATGTTACGATATTCTTGATGCAAAATCAAGACAAAATCATGAAACAAAGGAAAATAAGGTAAAATAATCATGCTGCAGAATATGTTTGAACACAAGCCCACCCTTTCTTTCGAAGTGTTCCCGCCAAAAAAGGACGGGGATTTTGAGTCCGCCTTTCAGGTGATGGACGCGCTGGGGGCTCTGTCCCCGGATTTCATCAGCGTCACCTACGGCGCCGGGGGAAGCCGCGCCGGCAAGACCGTGGAGATCGCTTCCTATATTCAGAATACCCTGGGAATTGACGCAGTGGCCCATATGACCTGTGTGGGCAGCAGAAAGGAAACCCTGCTTCAGGTTGCGCAGGAGCTTAAAAACCACAATATAAGCCATTGTCTCGCCCTGCGGGGAGACCGGCCCAGGGACATGAGCGACGAACGGTTCGCTTGCCGTGATTTCGCCCATGCGAACGATATGATGGAGTTCCTCAGGGAGAATACGGACCTGCATATGGCCGGGGCCTGCTATCCTGAGAGGCATTTCGAGAGCTTCAGCATGGAATCCGACTTAAACCACCTGAAAAAAAAGCAGGATGCGGGAGCCGAGTTCTTCATCAGCCAGCTGTTCTTCGACAATGACTACTTTTATTCTTTCCTGGAAAAGGCGCAGAAGAAAGGCATCACTGTCCCTGTATGCGCCGGCATCATGCCCATCACCTCCGCCGGACAGCTGGGAACCACCGTCACTTTGTCCGGCTCCAGCATTCCAAAGGCCCTGTCCGGTCTGATAGCGACCTATGGAGACAGCAAAGAGGATATGCGCAAGGCCGGCATTGATTACGCCATCCGCCAGATCCGCGACCTCCAGGAAAACGGCGTGAACGACATCCACATCTACGCAATGAACAAGCCGAGGACAACGGCGGAAATCGTTGCATCGATTTATAGATAACGGCAGACCGCGCAAAATCCGGTTGCCACCGGGGACAAAAAATGATATAATAGTGTGTAATTGACTGTAAACAATCGACGGAAAAAAGGAACAATACAAGGAGGAAACGAATATGTACCATTGTCATATTCATTTCTATTTAGCCGGACATCAGGACAGGTTGTTTGACATTGTCAAAAAGACAGTGCCATTTGAGAATTTCACTCATACATTCACGGAAAGCGACAGTCCCCGGAAAGAGCTTGCGGCCGGAGCCGATGTGATTCTGGCCAATCTGCAGGATATGGATGCAAAGGAAGCTCTGGGCACGCTCCTTTCCGGCATGCGTGAAGACACCGAGCTGATTCTGCTGGCGGACAGCAGTCAGATGGGTGTTTTGTCCGTTGATTTCTCCCGTATCCGGGATATCTGGACATTGCCCATGTCAGAGGAGGAATTCTCTTTCCGCTTTCTGAGGTGGCGGCAGCATTTCAAAATGGAAAAGGATTTCTGGGAGACCAGCCATTTCCTGGATGCCACAATCAACCATGTTCCCAACATGGTCTGGTACAAAAACCGGGAGGGGCTTCACCTGAAAGTAAACGACAACTTCTGTCAAATCGTGGGTAAGACCAAAGAGCAGGTGGAGGGTCGGGATCATTTCTACATATGGGACGTAGACCCCAACGACCCGGCCAACAATGCCCAGGACTGCATGGAATCCGATAACGAGGTCATGAACAAAAGGATTACCTGCATATCTGAGGAAACCGTAAAGTCCGGCGACGGGATCAAGCTTCTCACCACCTATAAGTCTCCTCTGTACGATCTGGACGGAAGCGTCATGGGCACGGTGGGCGTTGCCATCGACATAACCCAGGAGCGCAGCTATAAACAACAGCTCATCCAGAAGAACGAGACTCTGGAAACCATTTTCACCACCCTGGAATGCGGCGTCATGTGTCACACCATGGACGGATCCCACATTGTCAGTGTCAACCAGGCCGCCCTTGACATACTGGGCTTTTCTTCCCAGGAAGAACTCATAGCCAGCGGCTTTGATCTGGTTGCTCCCTCGGTGCTGGATTCGGACAGGGAGTATCTGCGCAACGCCATCCAGTCGCTGACCAAAGAGGGCGACAGCGTCAGTGTGGAATACCGCGTCCGCCACAAGGATGGAAGACTCCTGTATATCATGGGCAATATAAAGCTTATTAAGGAAAACGGAAAGCTTGTCTTCAGACGTTTCCTTTTAGACTTCACGGACCAGAAGCAGCGTGAAACCAGGGAGCGACTGGAAAACGAAAGACGGCAGCTGGCGCTGGTACAGGCTCTGACAGTCGATTATGATCTTGTCTGCTTTTTTAATCTGGATTCGGACGCAGGGAAGCTCCTGCAGATAAAGGATAAGGATGCCTCTCTCTTCGATTCCGTCTTTAGCGGAGAGCTTTCTTTTTCAGAGAGTATGGATGTCTATATCGGGAAGTTCGTCCATGAGGAGGACCAGAACATGCTCCGGGAATTCCTGGCGCCGGAGAGAGTGAGAAATGCTCTGGAGGAGCGGCAGCTGTTCTACACCAATTACCGCACTGTCCAAAACGGCGAAGTAAAGTATTATCAGCTGAAAGTGGTGCGGACCGGGGATTGGAGCGAAAGCCACGGTATGGTTCTGGGACTGCGCAGCGTGGACGAAGAGACCCGCAAGGAAATGGAACAGAAAGAGCTGCTGGAGGATGCCCTGCTTCAGGCCAACCGCGCCAGCAAGGCAAAGAGTATTTTCCTCTCCAATATGTCCCATGACATCCGCACGCCGATGAACGCCATCGTAGGATTTACGGCCCTGGCCATAACCCATATAGACAACAAGGAACAGATTGAGGAATATCTGAAGAAAATTATGACTTCCGGCAATCATCTGCTGAGCCTGATCAACGACGTTCTGGACATGAGCCGCATCGAAAGCGGTAAAATGCGTCTGGACGAACAGGAATGCAGCCTGCCCGATATCCTGCACGGCCTCCGCAATATCATACAGGCGGATATCCGGGCCAAACAGCTGGAATTCTATATCGATGCCGTGGATGTGATCCATGAGGAGATCTACTGCGACAAGCTGCGCCTGAATCAGGTTCTGCTGAACCTGTTGGGCAATTCTATCAAGTACACAAGTGCGGGCGGCATTGTCAGCATGCGGATCCGCGAGAAGCCCGGGGCGCCCTCTGACTGTGCCCACTATGAGTTTATTATCAAAGACACAGGCATCGGCATGAGCGAGGAATTCGTGAAGCGCATCTTTGAGCCATTTGAGCGGGAAAGGAATTCCACCATCAGCAAGATCCAGGGCACCGGCTTAGGGATGGCCATCACAAAGAATATCATCAATATGATGAACGGCTCTATCGATGTAAAGAGCGAGCAGGGCGTGGGAACGGAATTCACGGTATCCCTTACTTTCCGGCTCCAGACTGTCAAGAAAGAGGTTCCGGAGATACCGGAACTGAGAAACTGCAGGGCCCTGGTGGTGGATGACGATTACAACACCTGCGACAGCGTATCCTACATGCTCCAGCAGATCGGCATGCGCGCCGAGTGGACCATGTCAGGCCGGGAGGCCGTACTGCGCACCCACCAGGCTGCCACAAGAGGAGACAGATACTCCGTCTATATCATCGACTGGCTGCTTCCGGATTTAAACGGGATCGAGATCACAAGGCGGATCCGAAAAGAGATGGGGGATGATGTACCCATCATCGTTCTGACTGCGTACGACTGGTCGGATATTGAGGATGAGGCCAGGGAGGCCGGCGTCACGGCTTTCTGCAGCAAGCCGTTGTTCCTGTCGGATCTGCGCAGCTGCCTGCACACGGCTCTTCACGCGGAGGAAGAACGTGCCGATGAAAATGTCTGGGACGGCTTCCGGCATCACAAGGGGCGCATCCTCCTGGCTGAGGACAATGAGCTGAACCAGGAAATTGCCACCGCTATCCTGGGCGAGGCCGGCTTTACCATCGATGTGGCGGAAAACGGCCGGATTGCCGTGGATATGCTGAAGAAATCCGGACCGGGCTACTATCAGCTGATACTGATGGACGTGCAGATGCCTGTGATGAACGGATATGAGGCCGCAACCGCTATCCGTAAGCTGGAGAACGCTTCCCTCTCTTCCATCCCCATTCTGGCAATGACTGCCAACGCTTTCGAGGAGGATAAAAAAGAGGCTCTGAAATGCGGCATGAACGGCCACATTGCAAAGCCTATCGATGTGGATACCTTATTTGGGACTTTGGATCAAATCTTATCCTGAGGATTCCTTTGGAAGCCTGCGCACCATATAGAGATAGCTGGGAATCAGAATGACATCCGCACCGATCCACGCAAGGATCTCCGCAAACAGAATACCGTTTTCTCCAAACATCAGGGGCAGCAGCAAAGCTGCCCCTGTTCGCATGACGAACTCGGCTATGCCGGAAGCCATTGGAAGCACCGTATTTCCCAGCCCCTGGATACAGCTTCTCACAACATGCAGAATATACAGCACCGGCAGGAAGACTGACATGATCGTCAGATACCGATAAGCCACATCCAACGCCTCCATGCTCTGCCCGGTGCCTGCCGGCAGAAACATAGCCAAAATCCATCTCCCGCCGCCCAACATGACAGCCGTGATGACTGCAGAGGTAGCTATGGCGATTCCGATGCCCACCCGCATTCCCTCCGAAATTCTGCGCATTTTTCCGGCACCCAAATTTTGGCCGGAATAGGTAGTCATGGCATAGCCATAGGAGGTTGCAGCCACCTCCAGAATCCCGTACAATTTGTTGGTCGCCGTGACTCCCGCGATGAACGTAACTCCGAAGCCGTTTACAATGGTCTGGACGATCATGCCGCCTACGGAAATCACCGTATTCTGAAACGCCATAGGCAGTCCGAATGTCATCAGTCTGCCGCAGAGAGCGCCCTCCAGTCTCCAGTCCTCTCTCTTAATCTGCAGCACCTGGATACGGCAGATATGCCGGATACAGTAAGCGGCCGACAGGCATTGTGCAATCAATGTGGCAATCGCCGCCCCCTGCACGCCCCAGTCAAATTCCATGACAAACAGAAAGTCCAGCGCGATATTGACCAGGGAGGCAATGACCATGGCGATGAGAGGCTGCCTGCCGTTGCCAAGGGCCCGCAGAATGGCCGCCGCCAAGTTGTATGTCATCACCACGGGCAGACCTGCAAACAGAATCCGCAGATAAGCCATGGAAATCGGTCTAATTTCCTCCGGCGTCTTGAGCAGAGACACCACGGCCCCCGCCACGCCTTCGCTGACCAGAGTCAGGAAAACCGCGCACACCGCGGCCAGCACAATGGAATTGGCAACCACCTGACGCAGCTTTTTGTACTCCCCTGCCCCGAACTTCTGGGCCATCAGAATAGAAAAGCCCTGTGCAAAGCCCTGTATGGTTCCGAGTGTCAGCCAATTAAGCCAGTCCACCGCGCCCAAGGCAGCCAGAGCCTCCACACCCAGCACCTTGCCCACCACAGCCGTATCCACCATGGTATACATCTGTTGGAAGATATTCCCCGCCATCAGAGGAAGCGAGAACAGGAGCAAAAGCTTTAAGGGGCTCCCCTCCGTCAATGTATTTGCATCCGTCTTTTTCCGAAATCCCGTCTGTTCCATTTCTTTCAAGACTCCTCTCTTGTATCCCTTGTCACATTATCCCAGCATCACATCCAGGAACATCATCACAGTGAAGCCCAGAATGATTCCCATGGTGGAGGAATAGGGTTCTTTCTCCTGATTTCTCTGGCATTCCGGAATCAGCTCATGGACTGCCACCAGTATCATGGCTCCGGCCGCAAAGGAAAGGGCAAAGGGCAGAACGGCCTCCATATAGACCACAAGGAGCGCGCCGACCACGCCGGCCACAGGTTCCACCATGCCGGAGGCCTGCCCAAGCAAAAAGCTCTTCTTCCGGGAATATCCCTCTCTTCTCAGCGGAATGGACACGGCGGCTCCCTCGGGAAAATTCTGCAGCCCTATGCCCACAGCCACGGTCACCGCCCCCATCAGATTCTCCATGGAGACGTTTTCATTCCCCAGGGTCCCGAAAGCCACTCCCACCGCCAGCCCCTCGGGTATGTTGTGGAGCGTGATGGACAGCACCAGCATAATGATCCGATTGAGGCGTTCACTCTTCTCTCCCAGCGCATTGTCGGCTCTGCTTCTGGCACAGGTGACGATCTTATCGGACATCCACATAAATACGGCGCCCCACAAAAAGCCTCCGGTGGCCACCAGGAAAGCCGGGATTCCCCCCATGGCCTCGGCCCTCTCGATGGCCGGCTGCAACAATGACCAAAAGCTTGCGGCTACCATCACTCCGGCCGCAAATCCCAGCATCAGGTTCAGCATTTTTGCATTGGGCGTCCTGAAAAAAACAACGGTCGCAGCGCCCAGAGCCGTCATC
>ERZ808051.1357-NODE-1357-length-16705-cov-25.681321_pt1 | contig 16705 bp, 16 predicted proteins | sample MGYA00380199_ERZ808051 | MGnify/ENA primary metagenome ERZ808051 (study PRJEB31490, sample SAMN06133391) | mouse gut metagenome | isolation source: J11 | host: mice | place: China: Chengdu | collected 2015-05 ...
ACTCAACTTTAACCGATGCGGCCTCATCCTTCTGCTTTTTTCTTCCGCTACTGTCCAATATGTATTGTACTCCTACATGTTACTCTGCTCTTTTTCCAACGGGTCCTTGCAATTTCTCTGATTAATGATATAATTAAAATTATTGACATATAGTAATATAGAGACCTAAGCCATAGTTTCTACCTTTTCGATAGTACTGTCCTACTTTTTAATGGGTGGTGAAAAAGTGAATATCTACTTGCAAGTCATCGGTATTTTAATCTCTACTGCTAGTGCCTGTTTCGTTGGATGGCAAATTCTTAGTAACATAAAAATTGATCGACGCAATCGGACATTTCATATGATTACTGCTTTGGAGAGATTAATGGATGAACCTAAGAACTCCACTCTAATCCTCGAGATGAGTTTGGTGGATGAATTTGCTCCCAGAGTGGAGTTGAATAGGGCTCTGGAAATCTATAATGAAAGCCCTGAAAATCGGAAGTTTATATACAAAATACTTAATTATTATGAACGTCTATCCATTTCTGTTTTCACAAAAAACATTGACGCTAAAATACTGCAACAACTTTCTGGCTACCAGATTTTGAATGCGCATGAGAAATTGGAGCCATTCATTTCTATTACCAGAGACAAATATAAGTCTCAGCAGAGTCCACCATATCAGCATTTCGATACACTGTATCGAAAATGGATAAAGCAAAAACAATTTAAAAATTTCGGAGGAAGACAATGAATATCGACTTAGCTCTTGCGCTATTAAAAAAGTGTGGAAAAAATTCAAAGCCCCCTTTTCAAGAAATTGATACAATGTTTATTGATGCTCCTGTATATCCAACTTCTGATATTTTTCGCGCAGGCGCAGTTTGTGGAGCTTGTGGAGCTTGTGGAGCTTGTGGAGCTTGTGGAGGTCCTCGCAGAAGATGAAATCTATTGAGCATGTTTGGGTGACACTCAATCGGCAATGCAATTTAAGGTGTCGATGGTGTTACGCCTGTAGTACTGGCTATTATCAAGCGGACAATATGCCCGTAAAGTTGGCGGAGAAAATTATCGATTTTCTATCCGAACTTCATCCAGAATATGTGGCCTTGATTGGCGGAGAACCAACCTGCTATCCCGATTTGGAACATGTCATTCACCGCATATACGCCCATGGAATGAAATCAATCCTATTTACCAATGGCTTAGCGTTTTGTCGTCAGGAATATTTGGATCGACTTATTTCGGCGGGTCTTTACGGTGTCAATCTCTCTATGAAAGGCTGGTCATTGGAGAGTTACCTCCAGAACACCGGAGTAGATGGATATGGAACTATGCAAAAAGCTATTCAAAATATAGCAAATAGTCCTTTGGAGAGTATTGTTTCCTTTGTTATCAGCCCCGAGAATGTCGACTCTTATCTTGTTGCTGTTACTGACGCATGTGCATGGGGGGCAAACTATATCTATCTGTCCTTTGAACAGAATTTTTCTATATTAGATGGAAAACAATCCCCTCAAGAACTTTCTCAAATATTTCATATGATCGATTGTTTTATGGAAAGTTATGAGCAGCTTCAAAGGATTACTAGAGGGAATTTTGCTTTGCATCAATCATTTCCGCTCTGCATTTGGGATTCAAAGTTCATCGAAAAATTAAGAGAAAATCAGCAAATTTTCACATCCTGCCAGTTATTGGAGCGTTCAGGACTTGTTTTTGACACAAGTGGTGCCCTTCTTCCGTGCAATTCTATGTATCAAGTTCCAATCGGAAAATTTGGCGTGGATTTTACTTCTAAACAGGATTTTGAGTTATTCTGGAATAGCAGCAGAATTTGTAAAATATATGAACATTTTGCAAGATTACCTAGTTGTATCTGTGAGTCTTGTCTAGAAAGGACCCAGTGTGGAGGCGGATGTATTGCAAACTGGTTTGATTATCATCATGAGAAATGGATGGGTGCCTATCAGGAATACCAACAACATAAGATTCGAATTAAACAATGAATAGCAAGGAGATTATGTCCCAATAAATTGATTTTATCCCAATTTTATTTTGTGTTTCTGATAGTGCAAATGTGTTGTGCCGGAGTGGGTTTTGTGAAAGCAGGAACACGAAAGCGAATTGGGAGTTTTCCAAAAGTCAGGGTACACCCATTTCGCTGCTCCTCTTTTTCAAAGCAGACCTGAAAGCTGCATCTTTTTTGTCTGAATTGGTTTCGCTTTTCGAACTTTTTTATCGAAAAGCGAAACCAATTATATTTAGAAAGCCTTGTGGTGCAGGCATTTCCGCTTTTTCGTGGTTGGAGCGAGATTTTCAAAAACACGCCAAATGCAAAACTAAAACTTTTGCGGCAGACCGGTATTTAGACACCGTTTTTTCATAAAACAGTGTTATATGTATCTTCAAATGCCTGGGGCGTCTTATATTGCAGGGTTTGATGGGGGCGAACCTCATTGTAGAACTGAATATACTCTGCTGTACTCCGCCGGAAGTGCTGTTCTGAAGTGTAGTCCCTCCGATACGCCTCCTCTCGTTTGAAAGTAGAGAAAAATGTTTCCGCGACAGCGTTGTCCAGCGGCCTTGCCGTCGCGGAAAAGGATTGCTTCACATTGTATTGCTGCAACAGCGTGGCAAAGGTCTTTGATATATACTGACTGCCTCTGTCACTATGAAAAGTCAGATTCTTGGGGTTACCCCTTTCTTGAAAGGCCCTTTTGAACGTAGTGGTTACCAGATGAGTACTCATGTGCCGTGATACTTGCCAGCCAACAATTTTTCTGGAATATAAATCGAGAATGATGCACAGATAGACCCAATATCCCCGGACCTTGAAATATGTAATATCACTGACCCATATCTGATTTGGACAGCTTGTTGAAAACTCTCGTTTCAGCAAGTTTTCTTTTGCGTACTGCTGTCTCTTTTTATGAAGCTTTTTAGCGTCTACCCGGATACTGTACAGATCCAGTTCCTGCATAATTGAGACAACACGATTTTTGCTGACATGGATTCCGTTCTGGGCAAGGATGGTGCGAATTTTTTCAGCGCCAAATCTTTGTTCGCTGTCATCAAAGATCTGTTTTATCTTAAGCGAAAGATGGGCTTGTTCGTCCTCATATTTACTCTTATCTGCACGGCGGAAAATATGGTTATAGAAAGTCCCTCTTGCTACACAAAGCGCACTGCATAGTTCATGAACGCTGTATTGTCCGTCTGTCTGATTATGAATTTGCTCCAATGCGGCAAGTTTCTCTTGCAGCGGAATTTTCTCCAAAAAGCCAGTGAGCCGGATAATCTGTGTTTCATGTTCCAATCTTTGCAGGCGACGAGAGATCGCGTCAAACTCGGCAGGAGTGTATGTGCGATTGGGGACCTGGATAGAACAATAGGTGTTGCGCCATTGATAGAGGGTGCTTTGGACAACGTGTAGTTCTTGACTTAGGGCTTTGATGGATTCGCCTTTTTCGTATCGGCGGATTACTTTAACTTTGAATTCCGTTGGATAATTCGTTGGCATAGGATCAACCCCTTTGTGAATGATGAGCCCATTATACTACAGAATTGCCAATACCTATCTAAAAAATCATTCTCGACTTCGCGAATAAAATGTGCTATACTAAACCAAGAATAGAACTATAATCCCCACAAGCGGCAGGATCGAAAGTGGGCACTCGCTCCAGCTCAGAAATTCCCAACACCGCTCCGTTTCCCGCCTGCGGGCGGAAAACTGCGCTATGTTGGGAATTTCTTCGCTTTTCGGCCACGATTCGCTTCGCTGGATTCGTGGCCGAGATGAAACGGGAGATGTGGGTTTGGGGCTGCATCTCTTTTGTCAAAAAGCCACATGATAAGTTGGCAGACTACACCAAGGGAGTAGTCTGCCAGCTTTTTATATATGGAAGACGAAAAAGTCGTTGCACCGCAGTAGTTTTACTGCGGTATTTTTATTTATTAGGAGGAAATTGTAATGAACGTGATACAAAAAAGTGAATCAATCAAAACGGGCTCCGGAAAGGGTTTCAGGACGGAAGCTCCAAAATGGCAAAGCGTAAGTGCTATGGATATGAGGTCGGTTCTGATGGTGAACTGACGTTAAATCCCGAAGAAGCCAAAGTGGTGAGTTGGATATTTGAACGGTATCTTGCTGGTGACAGTCTGGGGAAAATTGCTGCCAGGTTGGAAAAGCAGGGTACTCCTTCCCCCACTGGCAGGCCCAAATGGAATAGGAAAGCAATCGACAAACTGCTCTCCAACGAAAAATATACTGGGCGAGTGCTGCGCCAGAAAACGGTCAACTGCAATAATAAAAACTTAGGGAGTGTGCTGATGGGAAATGTCACCGAAATACCTCCCTCACAGGATACCCGTCCCATAACATTACGTCATCTTTGAGCAGCCGCCTACTGCTGGGTCAGCACAGAGCTGAAGGAACATATCAGCCGTCTCGAATTGCAGGAGCGGCACTATTCACAGCTGATCGCAGGGAACCCTCATTGTGAAAATACCGGAATGTTTTTAGAAAGAGCCACAGGTTTGAATTTGAAAGAGCGGCCCAAGTTCCGCCGGATGATAACACAGTGTTGTAAGAAGAAAATTGACCTGATTCTGACGAAGTCTATCAGCCGTTTTGGCCGCAATACAGTGGAAATGCCACGTTCACTGCCGGATCTGAACAGCTTGGGTGTGCAATAGATTTCTTCCCGCTTCATGTAAGAGAAAGAGGAATATATCCGAAAATGCACGGATAGCCTGACTGCATCCGCGGCCCACCGGGCGGTGAACCACCGGGAAACCTGGCCTTATGGCCTGCGGGATTTCACTCTGGGCGTGGTCAGTTCCTGGGACCTGGATGACGTGATGGATTCAAAAAGTTATGAGAAAATGCCGCAAAAGTATGGCGGCTCGTTTGACCAAGCCGCAGAGCGGGCCAGGCAATTGGGGCCGCCAGGCGGACTGCCTTGTACCTCGCCGCGAAACAGCTGGACGTCATCAGCCCCGAGGAGTATGGGCCGGAGTGTCTCCGGCGGGCATTGGGGAAATCCGCTCCTCTGGAAAGCCTGGACGCAGACCTGCTTCGCGGCAGCGTTCAGAGGATCACGGTACGAAAGTGCCGGGACAGCCCCTCCCTTAAAAAACGGCAAGAGATCCAGAAGATGTTCCCTCTTTGCCGAAAGGGTGAAATCGACCTGATCCTAACACAGCCGCTCACTGCCTTCTCCCAAACAGCCTGCAACGCGATTAACACAATTGGGGAACTGCAAGCCTTAAATATTCCTGTGATCTATGAAAAAGAAGGTATTAAAACCTGTTCTCCCGACGCGGAAACGCTCATCAATCTCTCTGCTGCCTTCGCAAAGGCAGAAAGCGGCCCCGATTAAAAGGCAGCAGGCTCTATCAGCAAACCGAGGGCTCCCGCCGGTTTTACCGGCGGGAGCCCTTTCTCTATCTGTTCGGAATGATGGCTGCGCTCAGTCGCCCAGCCGGACGACCAGCATGGAAGCGCTCGAGGTGCCGCTGTCCAGCTGGACACTGTTCAGGGCGGGGAGACCGCCCGTGCCGGGGATGCTGGGGGTCGTGGAGTATGCCTGAAGCTCGATCGTGGTGCGCTCCGGCAGGGCCAGTGTGAGCGTGCATTCAAACTGCTGGGCGCCCACCGTGGGGGCGATGACGCCCTCATAGTCGTCGGCGCTGGAGATCAACAGCCGGGTCCCCACCGGCTGGACGGAGGGAGCGCTGAGGGTCACACGGTAGGAGATCTGATAGGTGCCCGCCTTCTGCGGGCAGAACACCGACTTTCCCCCGAGCATAGAGCTTGAGTCGCCCAGGAAGAGCTCCGGGCAGACGACCGACACATCCGGAAAGCCGATGAAATCATAGTCGCCGAGGCCGACGCTGCCGCCCCGGGTGTTGGCGGCGTAGGCGGCGATGGCCGTGGGGTTGGGTCCCGGGGCCCCGATGGGGCCGGTGGGACCGGCGGGCCCTTCCGCTCCGTCAGGGCCGTCGGGGCCGTCGGGACCGGCCTCTCCCTCGGCGGGGCCCTCGGGACCTTCGGGGCCCTCGGCGCCCATGGGGCCCTCGGGGCCGGGGAGGGTGGGGGCCTTCAGCACCGCGCCCAGCTTGGAGGTCAGCGCCATCTGCTGCTCCATGATGCCGGATAGGGTGTCCTTCACGCTTTTGTTGACCTGCATCACCTCGTCCAGGGAGGCCGCCCCGTCCAGACCGGGCATGGTGCCCAGGACGTATTGCAGCTTTTCGCCCTCGACGTTGAGGAGGTGGCTCAGGCTCAGCTCCTCGGCGGCGATGGAGGAAATGATCTCATTGAGGCTGCCCTCTCGGGTCAGCGGGGGATCATTTTTGGGGAATGTGGGCATTGACATAAGGCACCCCTCCTCAGCTCAGACGGACCATGGACAGGGAAGCCCCGATGGAGTTGGGCAGCAGGGTCACCAGGCCCGCGTAGCCGTATACCTGCAGGGAGACCTTGGCCCCCGCCGGCAGATCCACCAGGATGTCGTTGGCGAGGCGGCTCAGAGCCGTTGTCTTGGGCATGACATTGGAGCCTGCGATTTCCGCGCCGTCGACCATCAGCCGGGCGCCGAGGGTCAGGGGTGTGACGGAGTTGATATTATAGGAAACCCGATACCGTCCGGCCTCCGCCACGGTGAAGGTGTCGTTTGCCCCGTTGACCGTGATGTCGGGGGACAGCGTCTGGGCGTCGGGCAGAGCCACGTTGGTTCCGTCCATGAGGACCGTGAACGCCGCGCCCTTGGTGCTGGCGGCATAGGCGTTGGTGGCGGTAACATTGGGTCCGGTGGGACCAGTGGGGCCGGCAGGGCCGGTTGGGCCGGTAGCGCCCGTGGCTCCAGGGGCTCCGGCGGGGCCGGTGGGGCCGCCTGCGGGGCCGGCAGGGCCCTGGGGGCCGGTGGGGCCGGTGGGGCCGGTGGGCCCCTGCATGGGAGAGGCGTTCAGAGCGCCCTGCATCTTCCCTTTCAGGAAGATCTGGTTCTGAACAGCAGTCTCCAGCAGACCGCGAACGCTCTCGTTGGCGTTCAGCACATCTTCCACGGTTGCTGCGGGGCCGCTGAGGCCGGGCAGGGTTCCGAGGATATATTGCATCTTCTCGCCCTCAGCGTTGAGGATATGGCTCAGGCCAAGCTCCTCCATGGCGATGGAGGAAAGAATCTGATTAACCGCATCTTCCCGCTGGATGGGCGGGTCAACGTTGGGGAAACTGGGTAGAGACATAATTGAGAAGCTCCTTTCACATTGTGGGCTGCGCTGCGAAAGCACATAGGCAAGCCGGCGGGAGAGGAAGGCTCTCCAGCGCCGTGCCCGAGATACTCTATGCGCCTGCGCGCCAACAGGTTCCGGCTGGAACCTAATTGCCGCTTCCGTCATGGGTTGGAACGGCGGCAACCGATATCATGCCGTAACACTCCGGCCCCGGCGGTCGCTTGAACGTGCTGATAAAACCTCCGTTGTTTCACTGAGAAGCAGCGCCAAACGCGGGCGGTAGAGAGGAGAACTGAGCATGGAAATGACCATTGGTACGGATACAGTCGTGATGCTGGCGGAGCTCCTGTCCGCCCTGGGCGTGATAGGCGGCGTGGTTCTTTGGCTCTTCAAGTTTGTTCAGCGGAGCAGAAGACAGGCGGAGGAACTGAAGTCCATCCGCAAGGAGCAGACCCTGATCTGCTGCGGGCTGCCGGCCTGTTTGAAGGGCTTTAAAGGAGCAGGGCTGCAACGGCCGCCATGAACCGGATCGAAGAGCATCTCAATCAGGCTGCGCACGACGAAGAGGGCTGAAGGGAAATCCTGTTCACAGGCTTTCCCGCGCCTGCCGGAGAAGCGGAGGCGCTTAAAACATGAGCGAATCTTGCGATATGGGGAACGGTACATTATAAATCAGATTGACTGGAAACGAAAGCTGAGCTTCCGCAGGCTTTGGGCGGCGATAGCGGGCATCGTTACGGGCCTGGTCATGGTGTTCGGACTGGATGAGAGTATCATCAGCTCCGTAGCAGGCGCTGTTGTATCGGTGATTTGTCGGGAGCGACAACGAATTTGACGATGCAGCCCAAGAAGCTATGCAGACGGTATTGTCATTACAGGTTTTGATACTGTGGACAGAAAAATCGATGCATTTAGTCAGCAGACACTTATTGGTGACGGTAATGTATTCTTTATTGCGGTGGCGCAAGGAGAAAAACCAAAGGGCAGAGTTTTCTTTGATATGGCACATGAACTTGGGCACATTCTCCTTCCCCCTTGGAGCGAGAGCCTCGACCTGATCGGCAAGGAGGAATTTAAGAGCCATGAAAATCAAGCTAACAGATTTGCCAGCGCGTTCCTCCTTCCGAAGGAGTCTTTCCTTCAGGAGATTCAGGCATATCCGACTGATCTGAACTACTACCTGCATTAAAAAAACGGTGGCATTGTTCCATGCAGGCCATGATTTACAGGGCTCACCAACTGAAGGCAATCACTGACAAACAGTATCGGTACATGATGCGGCAGGTCTCTAAAAAGGTTGGCGCACAAATGAACCTGGTGATACGCCGTATTATTTCAATGAAAATATCTTTCAAGGAGCTATTGATGTACTCTTTGAAGCTGATTATCTGAACCCCAACACTTTCCTCCAGCTATTTAAGAAATATGGTGTAACGATGTATCCGGAGGATAACGGAGAACTTCTCCATCTCCGAAAAAATACACTCAGGGTGGAACCGAGCCAGACGCGCATTGTTCAATTTAAAGAGCCCTGATCAATAGGATAGGGGAAACCAGAACAACATCCGTAAATGTTGTCATATTCTTGGTAATATGGTACTATTCCTGCCACGGGAGGGGACGAGAATGCGAAGTGATTTTCCTGAAAATCGATTTTGACCGCTTACTACAGCTCAGAAATTCCAAACACTGCTCCGTTTCCCGCCTTTGGGCGGAAAACTGCGCTATGTTGGGAATTTCTTCGCTTTCCGCCGGGATTCGCTGGGTTCGCAACGGATGTTTAATGCGGTCCTGAGTCGTGATGCATCTTTTTTGTCTACACTTAAATTGCGCCAAAACCAAATCTAAAAATTGGCTACAATTACATATTATAGGTATCAGCAAGCAGATTTGAGGAGATTGGTCATCTCTCAAACCTGCTTTTATTTATGTTTTAGAAAGTGAGGTAACTATGAAACTTCCATATGGGTATGTTTTAAATGGGGAGGAAATCGCGATTCATGTGGAACGGGCAGATGTTGTCCACAGCGTATTTGAGTATTATCTCGCCGAAGCCAGCTTGGGGAAAATTGTTGATATGCTCTTTATAAAGGGCACTCCCTCCCCAACTGGGAACCCCAAATGGACCAGAGCAGCTGTGGATAAACTCCCCGCCAATAAGAAATATATCCCAATCGTTGGTAAAAAGGTATACCTGGATGCTCAATTCGAAAAGAATCATCGGTGTAATGTGGATTATGAAAAGGCAGGGCTCCAAGAAAATCGACCAGATATCAGTCCTCCTCCATAGAAATGGAATAAAGCTGTACAAATCTTGTTCTTTCTGATATACTTGCAGAAAAAGGGAGAATAGGATCATGACAGAGAAAGAAGTCGGTGAACTCTACACACGTTTGGCATTTCAGTACGAGTCCTCGATTGATTCGCTCTTAGCGAGACAAATCATTGACGCGGATTTAGCTGCTATATCGAGAGAAAAGTCTTATGATTTGCTGAATGAGGAAAAATTATGAACATCTAAAAAAATCAGGGACTACCGTGAAACAGTATGCCTATACATGCGGCTGATGACCCGTAAGGATATGGTGTCATTGACCGAGTTGACAAAACAGTATTCCGAAGAATCTCCCGATTATGTCATTCAAAGCTGGATGCGTAGCCGCAACACGTTAGAGTTTCTCCGCCAATGGGAAAATGACATGAATGAGGAATTTGACGATAAAGCTTGTGAGGAACTGATTCACCAAGGGCACACAACATCGCTCGCCATTACGCCATCTTTGTGGATTTGAAAGCCGCATGCGGTTGGGATGTACGTAAAACAAGGTAAAGGTGGAGGCTTGAGCGCTTACCCAGAAACTGCAGCAGACTTCCATTTATGGTTAGACCCAAAGGTGCGGTTGGAGATTGTTAGAAAGCACATATAGTTCCTCCAAAGTCGATAGAGTCTCGAATATTTCAACTATTTAGGTGTGATATTTTCTTGCTTGAAACTTGATGCCAGTGTCTACTCTAATGAGTCTCATAGTACTAATGGACTGAATCATCTGCACTGCAATTTGATCCAGTCATTCCAAATCATTGAAAAATACGCTATCCAGCTTACTTTATTATAATATAACCGAGGGGAAGATTATGAAGAAGGATTACAAAAATGCCACATGGGTTGTGGATCTGTTCAACCGCTGTGTCTTAAAGGGCAATGAGTATCTGGAAGCAAAGGAATTGGATGACGATCAGAATATGCACCTTGCCTTGATGGACTTCGGCAAGGATCTCGGTTCCGTTTCTGAGATTACCGTTCGTTACCTGCTCTATCGGTACAACATTGTCAGCGACGAGGATCTCAATAGAATAGATGATTTCTACACCTTGTGGAGAACGCTTTGCGACAGCAGTCTCCAGACGCAGCTGATGCAGCTAGGGTTTTCCTGCAACCATGAACGAAAGAGCAAAATCGAGCGATTTGATGTGCGTGAGCGCATGACAAATCTGCCCAAGCATCATGGCACGTTGGCAAATCCCGGTGACTGGCTGGATTTTGTTGATGTCTATGATGAGTTGCGTCGGCTAATCAGAAACTTCGTTGTCAGTGAAAGAACAGCGCCGCTGAAGATTCTGCATCCCAAAACCGGAGATTCTGAGCAGGAGGAATGGAACTATCTGTTTGATGCTGCGAGAGCATTTCACAAAGAAAGCGGCTACAAATACATCCTGATTACAGATCGGCCGCAGTGTAAAAATCGTTTGGATTTATTTAAGATACCCTGGTCGGTCATTCTGGATTTCGATGTCGAGACCGATCAACCCAATGGACTGTATTATGAGTTTCAGCACACGCAAACAGACACGCTCGTAGAGCGGTACAGCATGACTGATCGGGTGAAGAGCAGCTTGTCTGTACTCCATTGGGTGAATATTGCCATCAAGGATGACAACAGAGAACGATATGCGGACAGGCCTCTTGCACTAAAAACGTCTAAGAAACTGCGGATTTTTCTCGAGAGCTATCACCGGAAGCACGCCGAGCCTGTAGTGGTGGTCGTTTCTATGAATGACGAGAGTTATTCTAAAACTCTGAAAAGTGCTGCCAATGTGATATATGAAATTTATGAAAATGAGAGCGCACCGAATGAAAGCGATGTCAAGTTCCTCCTACTCCAGAGCAGCAGCGTGGGACTTATTCTGGAAGATGATCGGCTTTTGCAGACCTTTAACCTAGGTGTCAGGCAGTTGATCAGTGGTGTGCGGAAAGAAATTGTAGACAAACCCGCTTTCAACGGAAGGTATATGGTTCCCGCTAATTTGAAGGACGGGAGTTCCTCGGTCGAGATGGATAAAGAGCAATACCTCCGGCTGCGCCAATATGTCGATTTGGTTTTCCTCGGGGTTGAGCAGGAGGAAAACGAAGACGCACGGTTCATACCAGAGGATTTTTACCGGGGATACTCATATGTGACCTGGAAAATGATTGCCGAGGGCGGAATTGCGGTAATACCGGAGTACTTTGAGAACTGGAAAAAGAATCTGGAGGAATACTGCAGCAAATCCGGAACCCCCCGTCTACGACTGAACTACCGGCGCGGAATGGGCGGTACTACATGTCTGCGGATGTTGGCTTTCTCCATGCACGAGAAATATCCTACGATTATTGTACATACCTATGCCCAGGGGAGTACTGCGGACGAAATTGCAAAACTCTATGCTCTGTGCAACAAGCCGCTGCTCATCTTTGTGGATACAAACCAGCTCTACTATGAAGAGGTACGAAAGCTGCGGGATGAGTTGAAAATCAGAACTTTCAGTTTCATTATGGTCTGGTTGATCGGCTACGCAAATCACCCTCCGCGGGGAGAGTTACAGTCCTTGAACAGTTTCGCCGAAAATGAGAGGGTGAGTATGCTTGAAAAGCTGAGACACTATGCACGCTCACCCCAAGAAATAGTGCGTTTAGATACACAGTCTTTGGAAAATTTTGTGTTGGAAAACCGTGATGATTTATCTCCGTTTCTGCTGTCCATGTATGTATTTGAAGAAGATTTTCCAGGTATCGACAAGTACGTGGAAAACACATTGAAGTTCCCCAGTCTTGGCGGAGCAGAGCGGAATCAGATCCCCATATTGGAGGATATATTATTCGCAATCGCTCTGTCTGGCTGGGCTGGTTTTCCGGTGGATGAGCAGTCCTTTGTCGGTTGGGAAAAACCCTTGCTGATACAGCGACTCAAACAGGGGGACTCTCCCCTCTCCCCCCTAATTTTCTATAAAAAGAACACTGATCGCGGTTTTTCAAAATACGCCATTACCAGTTCAGCGTTTGTATTCTGAGGTATTTCTCCAGCAGCAAGGGAAAACGCATTCAATTCACTGGACTCACGGACCGAATTGTGCAGTTTATCAAAGATACCAGAGGCGATATGTCGCGGCTGGAGAATGAAGAGACCATACGTCTTCTTAGGCGGCTATTTATAAACCGCGACTGGGACAGTTCCAATACTACGGCGGGAAGTGAATTCAATCGGCGGGTTTACTCTGAAGTGATCTGCAAAATGATTGAGGATCACAAGACTGAGAGACGGCTAGACAACACGAAAGATGCTTATGATCCGGAGACGGACGGGATTCTCAGAATCTTTCGTGCGCTGACTAAATACTATCCGGACGAGATGCATTTTTGTGCACATCTGGCAAGATACTATTTCTATACGGCTCGCAATTACGAAAGCGGACTTCGGGAAATTGACAAAGCCTTGGCTATTGTGGAAGACAATCCGGAAAGAAATCCGACTGACGTGGCCCTTGCCTATCACATCAAAGGTATGGGCTATAGAGCCAGGATCTATAACAACTATATCCATGAAATCAGGAAACTATTGGATAGGCTGAGCAAGAACGACATCAACAGAGCAGATGCGGAAGTTCAGATTAAATCGAATCTGGAGGAAATGCGCCAGGATGCCCAGAGAGCGGACGAGAACTTCAAGCGGTCAGAGGAATATGGTGGAGACAACGCTGTTTTTGCCCTGATTTCTATCTGTCAGCTCCACATCGAGATTCAAAAGCTTTATGTGGATGTCATCAAAAAATCCGCTCAATACGACCTTACAAAGCTGGTGGAGGATGAGGATTCTGTAAAGAATGTGGACCTGCTACAGAGTGAAAATGATGAACTGCAAGCCTGTTTCGATTTCTTCGATGAAGAAATCGAACTCAGCGGACAGGGAAACGGAGCATCAAAAAGCAAAAAGAATAAAACATTGGTTCAGGATATCAATACGGATGTAATCGCACTGACACGGTTGGATGAGGACGTAATCCGCTATTGCCAGCAGTGTCTGTCTAATCATATGATTCCTGAAAAGGCTCACTACCGGCATCTCATTGCGCAGATACAGTTTAACAAGATTCGGGATCGGATTTCAACGAAAGAAAGTCAGCAGAAACTGCAAGAGATCATCGACCTCTATGAAAACAATATTATGGAAAAACCGTACAGTGGGACAGATATTCGGAACTGGTTCAACGCTGTGCGGCGGTTGAGTTGTGATCACAATATGGCGCTGGAGATTCTTGAAAGCTGCAGAGAAAAGTTGGATAGATGGATTGACGGCGGTAACGCCTCCCGTGATGCCTATCTATATCGCTATATTGTGCGTTTCCTGATGGATTACGAAAACGGGAGTCTCAATTCCAGCGAATCACGGCGCTCGCTGCAGCAGATGCAGGAAGACGTCAAGATACAGGCGGAGACGCTACCGACAAAAACGACCGTTGTTTTCTGGATTGGCTACGAAGGCTATGGCCTCAACCGACTAATTTCCAACGCTGATTTTCATAATCCGCCCTTGTCCCAAAATATAGAAGTGCTCCAGCCAATGGAGGGAAAACTACCGGAGCGGAGCAAGTTCACGGAAAACACCGCATATATCGATTTTTGTGGGCACAATGTTTTCTTCCGACCAATTGCGGTCAGGGGAACAGTAACTGCGGCAAACAGCGGAGCATTTATAACTTGTGGTATTGGTTTCAGCTATGATGGTCTGCGTAGCTATCACGATTCTATTAAATTAATTACCAAACAGCTCATCAAACGGGAACATTCTCCAGGAGAGAGGGTTGCCGTACGCGTATATAAGCATAATGCGACTTGGGTCGAATGCTTAATCGACGGCGAGGATCAGCCAGTCATTATTGGCAAAGACGCCCTTCCTTCAGCGTTTGATCCGAAGATTGGGAAATGGCCGGAAAAAGGCGAAAGCTTGGAGGTCGTACTCATTGAGCGCCGTAATTATGAGTTGCGAGGTGATATTTTTACCGAGAGGGAGATTACCAAAGATCCATTTATAGCGGAATGCATTACTTGAAACCAAATTAGTGAGGGTGTTTTGTGTGCTGCTAACTTATATCATACAGGATGCCCAAATAGTATCATTACATTTATCCAAAAGCATAGTAAAAGATCTATAAACAACACAAAGCCATTGTGCAGCAATGCTTATAAGAGAGTATCTTTTTTGTCAACGAAACACAAAGCAAATGCCCACTTTAGATGCCGTAGGCTAAACGCCTACGGCATCAGTGGTTTCCGGGGATTTTAACCCCCAAATTTTCACCAGTCAAACGGGAGATGCAAGTAAGCGTAAAATAGGGCGGTACCTATTCCCCTATGTTAGAATGGGAAAAGGGGGAATAGGGAATGAAAGAAGAAAAAGAATGCTTAAACTGTGGAAAGAAATTCATTTCGACATGCCACATTACCCGACAAGAATTTTGCAGTGATAACTGCCGGCATCGGTACAATAACGCGAATCGGCACTATAATGTACCGGTCAATGTCTGTCCAGAGTGTGGAGATACAGTGGAACAACGAGAAGGCAGTTCAGGATAGTGACGCAGATTTTGCAGCGACCAATGTCGGAGCACATATCACCACAAGAAGATTCTGGAGCAGCGGCGCAGCCGGGCAAATCCAAGACAGGTGTGCCCCAAATGCGGGAAAGAATTTCTGCCGGAATGGGGGCAGGGAGCCAACGGAAATTCTGCTGTGATGTATGTCGGATTGAGTGGTGGATGGAGTACTGAAAAGCAAATCCGTCAGATGAACCACCGGCCAGGGAATGTGCGTTTTGTGGAGCGCCCTTAACAGGGAAACAACGAAGCGGAAGATACTGCAGCCGGTTTTGCTGTCTGCTGGCGATGGGTCAAACGCATGTAGAGGAAACCTGCGAGTGGTGTGGGGAGAAGTTTACGGACACCGTGGACAGGGGCGGCGGTATTGCAGCCGGAGCTGTGCCACAGCGGCCCGGTCCAGTGGAGCCGGGAAACAAGGGAAGTGGGTGCGGTTGGTGTACGGAATGACCAGTATGTACACGGGGTTGGACGGGCTGCTGGCCATTATCCGCTACCATCTAAAGTTCGACCCATAGATGGGAGCGTCTATGTATTTCGAGACGGCACAGGCACGATGCTGAAATATCTGGAGTGGGATGGGCAGAGCTTCCTGCAGGGAAAGCGGCGGGCGTAAAGTGGGGCATATCCTTGGCCAGGAGGGCAGCCGGGAAGCGTAGTGGAATTGAACGAAAGAGAGTTTACCTATTCGTTGAGCAAATCAATCGTACTGTTTAAGGAAGAAAAGTGCTGTGATAATTGAAATCACAGCACTTTTCTGATATAATATGAGCATGAATACAAAGATGAAGAGCCACGCCGAATGGCAGGCGCTGCTTGAGAAAAAGGAAGATGAAATTATCGCATTACACCGGCAGGTGGAGTGGCTGACTCAGCAGCTGCGCCTAATGCAGGGGCAGCGGTTTGGTGCGTCCAGCGAGCGTACACAGGCCATCATGGAGCAGATATCCTTGTTCAATGAGGCGGAGGCGCTTGCGGCCTCTGGTGCACTGGAATCTGATTTGGAGCAAATTACTTACAAGAGGAAGAAACGGGTCGGAAAACGGGAGATGGATTTTTCCAATCTGCCTGTGGAACAAATCGTCCACGAGCTGCCGGAGGCGGAGCGTGTCTGCCTGGAGTGTGGAGGCCCACTGCACAAGTGCGGACAAAGCGTTGTACAGCGGGAACTGGCCGATGTGCCTGTCCAGTACGTGGTTCGCCGGGTTCTTCCAGCTTTTGCGGCGTGAACTGCTGGCGAATTCTATCCTGCATGCGGACGAGACCACACTGATGGTACTGAAGGAGCCGGGGCGGAAAGCGCGGCAAAAGAGCTATGTGTGGGTTTACCGGACTTCTGGGGATTCTCCAAGGCCGGTCGTGCTGTACGACTACCAGCCCACCCGGGCCGGGGAGTGCGCCAGTAATTTCCTGTCCGGATTCTCAGGGATGCTGCACACAGACGGCTATGAGGCCTACCACTGCAAGCTGCCGCCGGAGGTAACGTGGCGGGATTGGGGTTCCATATGCACAGGAAGTTTACAGACACACTCAAAAGCCTGCCAAAAGAAGTGCGGGACAGATCTCTGGGGCAGGCGGG